>Ga0209918_1001104_pt1 | contig 15351 bp, 11 predicted proteins | sample SalPonD_shore_MG_FD_185712 | JGI IMG/M metagenome (GOLD analysis project Ga0209918, IMG submission 185712) | Salt pond soil microbial communities from South San Francisco under conditions of wetland restoration - Salt Pond MetaG... | ecosystem: Environmental > Aquatic > Marine > Intertidal zone...
CGAATGGCTGGACTATCCGCTGGGTGAGGTGGCATCGATCGACCGGCGGCTGGATGCCGTCCAGAGCCTGCTGGACGATCACGATTCGCGCGAGGCCCTGCGGCGTACCCTGGCCGGTATCCGCGACATGGAGCGCATGCTCTCCCGTGTCGTGCTCGATCGGGCCAGTCCCAGGGATTACCGGGGGCTGGCGGATTCGCTGCTGGCGCTGCCGCAGCTCGCCGACATAGTGGCCGGGCGCGACGGGCTGTTCTCGGAGATCCGTGACCATCTTGGCGGTCTTGACGGATTGGCGTCGCGGCTGAACGACGCCGTTGTCGAACCGCCGCCGGCGCATGCGCGCGACGGTGGGGTCATCCGGGCGGGGGTGGATGACGAACTGGATCGCCTGCGTCAGTTGTCGCAGGGAGCCGATGACTGGTTGCGCACCTTCGAGACACGTGAGCGGGAGCAGACCGGTATTGCCAACCTGCGCGTCAAATACAACAAGGTGTTCGGCTATTTCATCGAGATATCCAAGGCACAGGCCGAACACGCACCGCCGCACTATGTGCGCAAGCAGACGCTGGTGAATGCCGAGCGCTACATCACCGACGAGTTGCATCAGCATGAGGCCGAGGTGCTCGGCGCGCGCGAGGCGGCGCTGGCACGCGAGACGGCACTGCTCGAGGCGTTGCGAAAGGAGACCGCCGGCCATGCGGCCGCGATCCAGGCGGCTGCGCGTGCGGTGGCACAGATCGATGTGCTGGCGACCTTCGCCGAGCTGGCTTGCCAGTATCAGTATGTCCGGCCGCAGCTGCATGATGGGCAGTCGCTGCAGGTCGTCGATGGACGTCATCCGCTTGTCGAGCAGTGCATGGATCCCGGCAGCTTCGTCTGCAACGATACCCGCATGCACATGCGTCGCCGCCGTTTCATGCTGTTGACCGGCCCGAACATGGGCGGCAAGTCCACCTACATGCGTCAGGTGGCGTGGATCGTCTGGCTGGCCCATGCGGGCTGCTTCGTTCCGGCCGGCGAGGCACTGGTGCCGCTGACCCGGCGCATCTTCACCCGTATCGGGGCCGGCGACGAGCTGGCTTCCGGCCGCTCGACCTTCATGGTCGAGATGATGGAGACGGCCAATATCCTGAATCAGCTTGAGCCACGTTCGCTGGTGGTGATCGACGAGATCGGCCGGGGGACCAGTACCTGGGACGGGTTGGCGATCGCATGGGCCGTGGCCGAGAAGCTGATCGGCAGCCGTCAGGTGCTGAGCCTCTTCGCCACCCACTACCACGAATTGACCTCGCTGCCGGATAGCCATTCAGAGGCATTTAATGCCTCAGTCATGGTGCGCGAGCACGGTGGCGAGGTGATTTTTCTACATCGTATCGAGGACAGCGCGGCCGATCGCTCCTACGGCATCGCCGTGGCGCAGCTGGCCGGTCTGCCGCCGGAGGTGGTCGAACGCGCCCGGGAACACCTTTACCGGCTTGAGCACGATGCCGAGCTGCAAGCCGAGGCCGGCAAGACGCAGCTGGGGCTGTTCACCGAGGCGGAGCAGCGCCGCAAGCAGCGGCGCGAGCAGGTGATGGATGCGCTGGTCGCGCGCCTGCGCGACGTGACGGTCGAGCAGATGCGCCCCGTCGATGCGATTCGGGTGCTCGACGAGCTCGCCCGCTTGGCTACCGGCAACGAGGATGAGGTGTCGGCGCAGTGAGCGATGCCGTGCTGCAGCAGGGGCGCGAACGCTTGAGCCGGCTGGAGAGTGAGATGCTGGCTATGTTCCGGCAGGGCAAGGGCGGCGCGGTACTGATGCGGCATATGTGCCGGGCCGTCGATGCGTTGCTGAAGAAGCTCTGGCGGCAGTGCGCCGGCGAGGCATCGAGGGGTGTCGATCTGCTGGCGGTCGGCGGTTACGGCCGGGGAGAGCTGGCGCCGCTCTCCGACTGGGATCTCTGGCTGCTGCTGCCCGATGATCCTTCCGTGGCGGTCAAGGAGGATATCCAGCGTTTCCTCTATCTGCTGTGGGACATGAAGGTGAAGGTGGGCCATGCCACGCGTACGGTCGACGAGGCCATGGATGCGATCGAGGCGGATTGGGATACGGCCACGGCCGTCAGCGAGGCCCGTCTTCTGGCCGGGCGGGGCGCGTGCTTCGACCGGTTGCAGCAGCGCTGCGAACGTTTCTTCAGGCGGCAGCGCAAGGCCTTTGTGAAGGCCAAGCTGGCCGAGTTCGATGTGCGGCGCGAGAAGATGGGCGGAACCGCCTTTCTGATGGAGCCCGATATCAAGGCGGGCAAGGGCGGATTGCGCGATATCCAGGCCGTCTACTGGATGGCGAAGGTCTGGTACGGCGTGCCCAATATCGCCGCGCTGGTCGAGAACGACCTGCTCTCGGGCAAGGAGTATCGCCAGCTCAATCGGGCGCAGCGTTTTTTGTGGCGCTGCCGTGCCGGCCTGCACCTGCTCAGCGATCATCCCGGCGATCGGCTCGATTTCGAGATGCAGGCGCAGCTGGCCGTCGAGATGGGCTACCGGAACATGCCGTCCCAGCCGGCGGTGGAGCGCTTCATGAAGCACTATTTCCGGCACGCCGGGCGGGTGGCCCGAGTGAGCGACCTGCTGGTGATGCACTTCAGGGAGGAGCTCCACCCGCGCCGCTTTGTCCGGCACAGGAGTATCGGGGATGGTTTCGTACTGGAGGGGAAATGGCTCGATCTGGAGCATCCCGATGTCTTCATCGAGGATCCCATGCGCCTGTTGCGGGTGTTCCACGCCGGGCAGCAGGCGCATCGCAGGCTCTCCAGCGGGGCGCTGCGCCAGATTCGCGAGCATGCCTATCTGATCGATCGCCGTTTTCGTGCCAGCCGGGAGGCGAACGGGATATTCCTCTCCATCCTGCGCGATTCCCGCAATGTCGGGAAGGCAATACGGGAGATGAACGACACGGGGGTGCTCGGGCGCTTTATCCCCGATTTCGGGCGTGTCGAGGGGCTGGGGCAGTTTAATCGCTACCACGCCTATACCGTCGACGAGCACACCGTCCGGGCCGTGCGCGAGGCGCGGCGGTTGCACTGGGACGAACCGGGAAACGAACAGCTGCGGCTGGTCAGCGAGGTGTCACAGAAGATCAAGCGCCCCGAGCTGCTCTATCTGGCACTACTGTTTCACGATATTGCCAAGGGTCGCCAGGGTGACCATTCGGAGGTGGGTGAGGGGCTGGCACGCCGTTTCTGTCGCCGTCTCGGGCTGAGCCAGGATGCCACCGCACTGGTCTCTTGGTTGGTGCGCCAGCACCTACTGATGGCCTATGTGTCGCAGCGCTCGGACCTGAGCGACCCGGAGGTGGTGCGCGGCTTTGTGCGCAAGGTGGTTGACAAGGAGTACCTCGATTACCTGCTTCTGTTGACCGTGGCCGATATACGGGCCGTGGGTCCCAACGTTTGGAATGACTGGAAAGGGGCGCTGCTGTGCGATCTCTACTACGCCTCTGAGCGCGTGTTGATGGGGCGCGAGTTCTACGGCGAGGGTCTCAAGGAGCGTGTGCAGATCCGTCTGAAGAGTACGCGGGCGCTGGCCGACCGGTCGGAACGGAGCAGGCTGTCGACTCTGTTCAGACAGTTGCCGAACCGCTGCGTGCTCTACTTCCCGCCACGGCAGCTGATCCATGTCGGCCGTCTGATGGCCGAGGCGAAGGGTGGTGCCGGTATGCATGTCATGACAGACGAGATGCGCGGCGAGAGCGCCATCCTAGTGCTCTGCCGGGATCGTAAGGGGCTCTTCGCCGACCTGACCACGGCGATCGCTTGCGGTCTGGCCAGCGTGGTGGCCGCCCAGGCCTACGCCCTAGATGACGGCCGGGTGCTCGATGTCTTCTATGTGCATGCCCCGGATGGCGGTCCGATGCATGTGCAGGCCGATATCGAGCGGTTGCAGGAGCGTATCTACGAGGCGATCCCGGGCGACGAGGCGGTGCGCGTCCGGCACCGGACCGGCCTGCCGCGCTTCAAGGTGCATATGTTGATGCGGCGCGTGCCGGTGCGGGTGCGCAAGCTCGATTTCGCCTCCAGCCGTCAGACGGCGATCGAGGTGGCGGCGGCCGACCGACCGGGCCTGCTGGCGGAATTGGCGCAGGCAATCGCCGGAGAGGGTTTCGATATCCGCGGTGCCAATGTCTCGACCTTCGGCGAACGGGTGGTGGATGTCTTCTTTCTGGCGCATCGGGATGGTACGCCGCTCGACGATGCCGACGTGGAACGTATGCAGGCTTGTCTCTCCCGTGTGGCGACGCTGCCGGAAGAGGTGGCGTGATGAGGCATGCCGCTCCGTGAGTCGTGTCGACCGGGCCGTCGTACTGGCTGCGGGGGTGGGCTCCCGCCTGAAATGGCTGACGCACCATCGCCCCAAGGCGCTGATGGATGTGGCGGGTGTGCCGGCCATCGTGCGGGTGATTCGTAGGCTGGCGGGACAGGGGGTGCGCGATATCGCCATCAACCTGCACCACCACGCCGACATGATCGTCGAGGCATTGGGGGATGGCTCTCGCTTCGGTGTTCGCCTCGTCTACAGCCGTGAGGCACAGTTGCTCGATTCCGGTGGCGGCGTGCGCCGGGCAATGGAGCTGTTGCCGCGGGGGGCGTCCCTCGCCGTCTACAACACCGATGTGATGGCCGATATCGATCTGAACGAACTGGCGAACCATCTGCCCGGGGCGGGCGCGGCCATCGCGCTGGTATCCAATCCGCCACACCATCCTCGCGGCGACTTCTCGTTGCGGCATGGCCTGGTCACGAGCGCCGGACCACATACTTATACCTTCGCCGGAGTCTCCGTCTGGCATGATGCGGTGCTGCGCCCATATCCCGCCGACGAGGCGTTTCCGCTGGCGGAGCCGATGCGGGCGCTGATTGAGGAGGAGCGGCTCTCCGGCATGGTCCACCATGGCCACTACTGGTTCGATATCGGTCGGCCGCACGATCTGATGCGGGCGCGTCGTGCGCTGTTCTAGGAGAGGACAATAGCTGGCATGACGGTGGATCTTCATGTCGTCCGGACCGGTTTCCTCAGCCGCTTCGCGGACGATGTCGGTGCGCTGCTGATAGTTTGCCACCCGCCGTTTATGGGCGGCTGACATCGCTTCCCCAATGCCTCATGTAGGCCCGGTCCGGGCGTTTACGCCGGGGCCGGGGCCGGGCAGGCTTGTCGTATCATGGAGCGTTTCAGGGAACATCTGTTGATGTGGCTGATGCTCGCCGGCATCGTCGCCGGCGGCATCTCCGGTTATCTCTGGGGCGAGGCCATGACGGCGGTGGCCTGGATCGGCACCTTCTTCCTGACCGCTCTGAAGATGCTGATCGTGCCGCTGGTGGCGGCCAGCATTATCTCCGGCGTGGCCGGGCTCGGCGACGTGCGCCGGCTGGGGCGCCTAGGCGGTATCAGCATCGCCTACTATCTCACCACTACGATGATCGCAGTGAGCATCGGACTGTTGATGGCGAACCTCTGGCAGCCGGGTGCGGGCACCCCGCTGGGTGGCCATCATGCGCCGCCGCAGCATCTGCAGGATGTCGGTGTGACCGATTTGGTCCTGTCGCTGGTGAACCCCAATATCATTGGGGCGGCGGCCGATATGAAGCTGTTGCCGATCATCCTGTTCTGCATCCTGCTAGCGGCGGCGCTCTCCACGCTGGGGGAGCGCGGCCGGCCGGTGATCGTCTTCTTCGAGAGCTTGAACGAGGGGATGATGAGGGTGGTGGAGTGGCTGATGTGGCTGGCTCCGCTCGGCGTCTTCGCGCTGATCGCTAGCCGACTCGGAGAGGCGGGTGGCGGCGAGGCTCTCGCCGCCCAGTTGACTGGGCTTGGCAAGTATGTGCTGACGGTGATTTCGGGGCTGCTGATCCATGCCGTGGTGCTCAGCCTGTTGCTGATGCTTCTGACGCGCCGGCGCGTCGGTGACTATCTGGGACATATGGCAACGGCACTGATGACCGCCTTCTCGACCTCGTCGAGCAGTGCCACGTTGCCGCTGACGCTGGAGGGGACGAAGAACGCCGGCGTGCCGGAGAGCGCACGCCGTTTCGTGCTGCCGCTGGGGGCGACCATCAACATGGACGGGACGGCCCTCTACGAGGCGGTGGCCGCGCTCTTCATCGCCCAGGCCTACGGCATCGATCTCTCGTTCGGACAGCAACTGCTGGTGCTGCTGACCGCCACCATGGCGGCGATCGGTGCAGCCGGCATCCCCGAGGCGGGGCTGGTGACCATGGTGATCGTGCTGAACACGGCCGGACTTCCCGTCGAGGGCATCGGTCTGATCCTGGCCGTGGACTGGTTCCTGGATCGTTGCCGTACCACGATCAACGTCTTCGGCGATGCAGTCGGCGCGGCCGTGGTGGGGCGCCTGCAGCGTGGCGGGAAGACTGAAGAGGCAAACCCCTGACCCCTTGTTGAGGCCTGCAACGGGTCAGGAGCCCTGTCAAAAAGTGCATTGATGCGGTTTTTCCGGATGGCGCCTGAACAGATTCCAGAACAGATTCCGGACCTTGGCCCAAGCGCCGATGGAAGGTAGAATACCTCGCTTCCATTTTCGGAGGCGATATGCGGACACAAGGCGAAAATCGGATACAGGGCGAAGGGCTTACCTTCGATGACGTACTGCTCGTACCGCAGGCGAGTTCGGTGCTGCCCAACACGGCCGATCTCTCCACCCGGCTGACGCGCGGTATCCAGCTCAATATCCCGGTGGTCTCGGCCGCCATGGACACGGTGACCGAGTCCGGCACCTCGATCTGCATGGCACAAGAGGGCGGTATTGGGGTCGTTCACAAGAACATGACGCCCGAGGCTCAGGCCGCCGAGGTTCGACGCGTCAAGCGCTACGAGGCCGGTGTGGTGCAGGAGCCGCTGACAGTATCCCCGGAGATGACGCTGGACGCTCTCAGGGAGCTCTCCTTTCAGCATGGCTTCTCCGGCTTCCCCGTGCTCGATGCGGACAAGCACCTCTGCGGTATCGTTACCAACCGGGACGTGCGTTTCGAGGCGCGCGGCGATGCTACGGTGCGCGAGATGATGACCCCACGCGAGAAGCTGGTGACCGTCGCACCCGGTACGGAGCTGGATGCCTGCAAGGAGCTTTTCCGCCAGTACCGCGTCGAGAAACTGCCGGTCGTCGATGATGCCGGGTATTTGCACGGCATGGTGACGGTGCGCGATATCGAGAAGGCGACCGCTTTCCCCAATGCGGTGCGCGACAGCCTGGGAAGGTTGCTGGTGGCGGCCGCCATCGGAGTGGGCGACAAGGAGATGCTCCGCTTCGAGGCGTTGCACGCGGCCGGCGTCGATGCTGTGGTCGTCGATACGGCGCACGGTCATTCGCAGGGCGTGGTCGACCAGGTGCGCCAGATCAAGCAGAGATTTTCCGATGCACAGGTCATTGCCGGAAACGTGGCCACACCAGAGGCGGTGCACGATCTGATCGAGGCGGGCGCGGATGCGGTCAAGGTGGGCATCGGTCCTGGCTCGATTTGCACCACCCGTATCGTGGCCGGTGTCGGCGTGCCGCAGCTGACGGCTATCATGCAGTGCGCCGAGGTGGCCAAGGCCGCGGGCGTTCCCATTATCGCCGACGGCGGCATCAAGTTCTCCGGCGATCTGGCCAAGGCGGTGGCGGCCGGCGGTTCCAGCTGCATGCTCGGTTCGATGTTCGCCGGCACCGACGAGGCGCCGGGCGAGAAGATCCTCTATCAGGGGCGTACCTACAAAACCTATCGCGGCATGGGCTCGGTCGGCGCCATGAAAAAGGGCAGCAAGGATCGCTATTTCCAGGGCGATGTGGACGAGGCTATGAAGCTGGTTCCGGAAGGGATCGAGGGGAGGGTTCCCTACAAGGGTTCACTGGCCGATATCCTGCATCAGCTGCTCGGCGGGCTGCGCGCAGCGATGGGCTACTCCGGCTGCGCCACTGTGGACGAGATGCACGAGCATGCCAAGTTCGTGCGCATCACCGGCGCCGGCCTGCGCGAGAGCCATGTGCACGACGTGACCATTACCGAAGAGGCTCCCAATTACCGCCTCGATTCATGATGGGTTTTATTGATCCGGCCTCGGAGCGTCCTGTCCTTGGCCCCGGGGCGCAATCGACAACGCGGTTTCCGATTGCTTGCTGAAGTCGCACATCCGTGTGTGGGTGGGTGCCTCAGGGAAAAGGCCGGGCTCAATCTTGTATAAGAAGGAATAGATTTTGGAAAAAATCCTCATCCTCGACTTTGGTTCACAGTACACGCAGCTAATCGCGCGGCGGGTGCGCGAGGCCGAGGTCTACAGCGAACTGCATCCGTGGGACATGGAGGCGCAGGCGATCCGCGATTTCGCGCCCGCCGGCATCATCCTCTCTGGTGGCCCCGAGTCGGCCTGTGAGGCCGATGCGCCGAAGGCGCCCGAGGTCGTCTTCGAGCTGGGCGTGCCGGTGCTCGGCATCTGCTACGGCATGCAGACGATGGCGGCGCAACTGGGCGGCATGGTCGAGGCCGGCGACGTACGCGAGTTTGGCTACGCCGAGATCCTGACCTCCGGCGACTCGCGGCTTCTGCGCGGTATCGAGGACAAGGCGGGCGGCATACTCGACGTCTGGATGAGCCACGGCGACAAGGTGGGCGGCCTGCCGGATGGCTTCCATGTCATATGCAGCAACGATTCCACCCCGATCGCCGGCATGGCCGACGAGGCTAGGGGCTTCTACGGCCTGCAGTTCCATCCCGAGGTGACGCATACCCGGCAGGGCAAGGCGATCCTCTCCCGCTTCGTGCACGACATCTGCGGCTGCGGCCGCGATTGGACCATGCCACACTTCATCGACGAGGCGGTGGCACGGATTCGCGAGCAGGTGGGCAGTGATGAGGTGATTCTGGGCCTCTCCGGCGGTGTCGATTCCTCGGTGGCAGCCGCGCTGCTGCACTGCGCTATCGGCGACCAGCTCACCTGTATCTTCGTCGACAACGGCCTGTTGCGGCTGGGAGAGTCAGGGCAGGTGATGGAGACCTTCGGCGACCATCTCGGCGTCAAGGTCGACCATGTCGATGCCTCGGGAGAGTTCCTGAGGCACTTGGCCGGTGTGGAGGATCCCGAGGCGAAGCGCAAGATCATCGGGCGCGAGTTTGTCGAGGTGTTTCAGAAGGAGGCCGAGCGGATGCCGGCGGCGAAGTGGCTGGCGCAGGGCACGATCTATCCGGATGTCATCGAATCGGCCGGCTCCAAGACCAAGAAGGCGCATACCATCAAGAGCCATCACAACGTCGGCGGCCTGCCGGAGACGCTGCACCTGAAGCTTTTGGAGCCGCTGCGCGACCTGTTTAAGGACGAGGTGCGTGAGCTTGGCGTGGCGCTTGGATTGCCGCGGGAGATGGTCTATCGTCATCCGTTCCCTGGTCCGGGGCTGGGGGTGCGCATTCTGGGCGAGGTGAAGCGCGAGTATGCCGACATATTGCGGCTTGCCGACGCCATCTTTATCGAAGAGCTGCGTGCCGCCGGCTGGTACGACAAGACCTCGCAGGCCTTCGCTGTCTTCCTGCCGGTCAAATCGGTCGGTGTGATGGGCGACGGGCGTACCTACGAATGGGTGGTGGCGCTGCGTGCTGTGGAGACCCAGGATTTCATGACGGCGCGGTGGGCCGAGTTGCCGCACGCGCTTTTGGCCAAGGTCTCCAACCGGATCATCAACGAGGTGAAGGGCGTCAATCGAGTGGTCTACGATGTTACCAGCAAGCCGCCCGGTACGATCGAGTGGGAATGAATACCCCCGGAGCGACGGGGAGAGATATGAAAAGGATGGATGTATGACACGTATGAACAGATATATGGTGGTAGCGGCACTGCTGCTGGGCGCCTGTAATCAGCACGGACATTCCGGTTCGGACAAAGTGTCGCTGGACAGCGATGCGAAGAAACAGAGTTATGCCATCGGCATGGATATCGGCAATTCGCTCAAGCATACCGGTATGCAGGTCGATATGGCGTCGGTCACGGCCGGAATGCGTGCCGTGCTGGATAAGGACGAGAAGCCGCTGATGACGGAGAAGGAGGCTGCTCGGGTGCGCGCCGGATTCTTCAAGAAACAGAACCAGGCGGCGGCGGCCGAGCACAAGCAAGCGGCCTCGAAGAACAGGCAGGCGGGCGAGAAGTTCCTAGCCGAGAACGCCAAGAAGTCGGGCGTGAAAACCACGGCCAGTGGCCTCGAATACAAGGTAATCGAGCAGGGAAGCGGTCCGAAGCCTTCGGCCACCGATACGGTGACGGTCAATTACGAGGGCAAGCTGATCGACGGGACCGTGTTCGACTCCTCCTATCAGCGCGGCAAGCCGGCCACCTTCCCGCTTAACCGCGTGATCAAGGGGTGGACCGAGGGGCTGCAGTTGATGTCGGTGGGCAGCAAGTACAAGCTCTTTATCCCGGCCAAACTGGCCTATGGCGAGCAGGGTGCGGGCGATCGCATCGGTCCGAACGAGACCCTGATCTTCACCGTCGAGTTGCTCAGCATCAACGGAAAGAAGTAGGGGAAGAAGCACGATGTTTGATCGCCTGACCGAGAAGCTGGGGGATATCGCCGGACGCCTGCGCGGTTCGGCTCGGGTCAGCGAGACCGATCTCGACGCCACGCTGCGCGAGATGCGCGTGGCATTGCTCGAGGCCGATGTAGCGCTGCCGGTCGTGCGCCATCTGATGAGCGAGGTGCGTGAGCGCTCGCTCGGTGCCGAGGTGGCCAAGAGCCTTCAGCCAGGTCAGGTGATCATCAAGATCGTGCACGATGTGCTGGCCGACGTGCTCGGCGGCCAGCGCCGCGATCTCGATACCTCTGCCATTCCCTCGGTGGTGCTGCTGTGCGGCCTGCAGGGCGCCGGCAAGACGACGACGGCCGGCAAGCTGGCCAGACGTCTGGCGCAGCAGGGTAAGAAGGTGGCGCTGACCAGTGTCGATGCCACGCGCCCAGCGGCGCGCGAGCAGCTGCAGATCCTAGCTGGCCAGATCGATGTGCCCTATCTGGCGGGCGAGGGCGGCAGCGCCGAGGCGATGGCGCAGGATGCGCTGAACCAGGCCCGGCGCGAGGGACACCATATCCTGATCCTCGATACGGCCGGCCGGCAGGTGCTCGATGATGACCTGATGGCTGAGATCCGGGCCGTTCAAAAGCGGGTCGGCGCTACCGAGCGCCTGTTGGTGCTCGATGCGATGACCGGTCAGACTGCCCTAACGGTGGCTGAGCAGTTCCACAAGGCGGTCGAGCTCTCCGGCTGCATCCTGACCAAGACGGATGCGGATGTGCGCGGCGGCGCGGCAATCTCGGTCGCCTTCAGCACCGGCGTACCGGTGCGTTTCGTCGGCTTGGGCGAGAAGCTTGATGCCTTCGATGTCTTCGACCCGCAACGCATGGCCGGCAGTATCCTCGGCCAGGGCGACATCGTCGGCCTGGTGGAGAAGGTCCAGGCGAATGTCGATCAGGAGAAGGCCCAGAAGCTGGCCAAGAAGGTCAAGAAGGGCGGCTTCGATTTGATGGATTTCGCCGAGCAGCTCGAACAGGTCCAGAAGATGGGCGGCATGGGGCAGATGCTCAAGATGATCCCCGGCATGAAGTTGCCGCAGGAGGCGATGGACCAGGTGGACGAGAAGCCGATGCGCCGGATGCAGGCGATGGTCTACTCGATGACGCCGTACGAGCGCAGCCATCCCAAGATCATCAACGGCAGCCGCAAGCGCCGCATCGCGGCGGGCTCCGGTGCCTCGGTGCAGGAGCTGAACCAGATGCTCAAGCAGTTCGCCGGTATGCAGAAGATGATGAAGAAGATGCGGGGCAGCAAGGGCAAGCGCCTGATGGCCCAGCTCGCCGGCAAGATGGGCGGCATGGGCGGCGGTGGCATGCCACCGGGCGGGATGCCGCCCGGCATGCCGAAGATGTAACGCCCGATCTCATGCACCGGCCATCTTTCCGGCCGCTTTAGTCGACGGCGTACGCCCTGCCCGGGATATCGATTCTTCCATGTACCGAAACCTTCACCTCGCCCGTCCCTGACTGGAGGGTGGGGGAGGCCGTTCTGGCCGTGGCCGCAAGCATGGCGGGGCGGATGGGCTGTGGCCGGTTGTGGTCGATGTGGATGGATTCGATCCGGTAGGATGCAAGGCCTAGGGCGCGCGCGACCCCGGCTGCCTTCTGTTTGAATCTTTCGATGGCTTTTTGCACCAGTCCGGAGCAGATCTTCTCCTGTGCGCTTCTGGAAATCCCGAACCGGATACCGTTTGCCAGCCCCCGATGATGCTCGATGGTCCGGATAATGGCGCTGACTTTCTTAAGATCGGTGGTCGTGATGCTCTCCTGCTGGATCATGGTCCACTGCGGTTGTTTTTCATCGTGCTCCTTGCCGGGGGCGCGCTGTTTGACGATCCGCCGGTCGAGGGTCTGCCGATCCGCCTTGAAGGGCCGCAGGACCTTGTCGATCTCCGCTGATATCGTGTTCACGCGGTTCTCGATCTCCGCGGTGTCGTCCGCGGTCTGTTCGATGCGATAGAGGATGGTCACCTGGTCATTGGGCACCCTGGTGTTGCTGGTCGCGTTGATATACACGGCCGTCTGATGGCCGGCGGCGTGTTCCTCTGGCGGCTGTTGGTGCGAATTGTAGGAGTAGAGGAAGAGGAGAATAATCAGAAATGCGATTGCGACCTGGCCGAGCGTGATCCGTCGATTCTTCAAGGCATGCTCCTTTGATCGGGCCGTGTCGGTCCCCGGTCCCGAATGCTTGTCCAGATTAAAGCTGAATCCGCCCCCCTATTACAATCGAAACCGGAAGGTGATTGCAATGCCTCCCGGTTAACGATGCAAAGCCGCCAACTGGGCCTGTTTGTTGGGGTCGGGTTGCCGACTGCGTGGGGGCAGGTCTCCCGCTATTGCCCCTTCGGTTGCGCGGTGGCGATCTTCTGTGCCCTGGCGATTTCGTCCGAGCTGGAAGCGCCCTCGATATAGTTCAGCATGCCCTCGGCGCGTTTGAATCCGTTCCGCTTGGCGCGCATCAGCCAGACCATGGCGCGTACGTTGTTCTGCGGTACCCCCGTCCCCTTGTAGTACATGACGCCGAGGTTGCTCTGGGCATCGGCCGCGCCATGTTGCGCGGCCTTGTGATACCACATGGCGGCTGTGCGCTCGTTACGGGTGACGCCCTTGCCGGTGTGGTAGAGATATCCGAGGCTCGACTGGGCATCGAGATCGCCCATCTTCGCCGCTTTTAGCCACAGCTTGAGGGCCTTGTCGTAATCCTTCTGGGTCGAGGCGTTCTGGTAGTGGTCGAGCCCGCGCAGGAAGAGCTTATGGGGAGAGGTCGGCTCGGGCGGTGCCTTCTTCGCCGGCGATTGCTCCGCCTGCATCAGCTCTTCGGCCGACTGGCTCCAATTGATATCACCGGAGCCCGCCCATGCGCGAACCGGTGTGATCGCGATGAGACAGACTAGGAGCGCGGCGAATCTGACAAGGCTGGATATGAACATATTCCTCCGTGGATTGACAAAGCGTCGCTTCAAGCAGGATCATTCCACCACACTCCGGAAGCCGAGCCAAGCCGTTGCGGCGCGGTCCCGTCGCTGCCTTTTGCCGGTGCAGGACGGCTGGGTTATGCTGCAGTGTATGTATGGCACGGGCCGGAACAGGGCGCTCTGAGATGCTGGAATCTATTCGCGACTTTCTGAAGTTCGAATCGGCCAGCGGCATCGTGCTGGTCGGCGTGGCCCTGCTGGCGCTGATCGTGGCGAATTCACCATTGGCACACCTCTACAACCTGCTGATCGACATGCCGGTGGAGATTCGCATCGGGCCGCTGCAGCTAGCCAAGCCCCTGCTGCTCTGGATCAACGACGGGCTGATGGCGGTCTTCTTCTTTCTCGTTGGGCTGGAGCTCAAGCGCGAGATGCTGGAGGGAGAGCTGGTCGACATGCGGCGCGCGGCCCTGCCGGCCATCGGCGCGGTCGGCGGTATGGTCGTGCCGGCCGGGATTTATCTGGCCATCAACCACTATCTCAACGGCGCCAGTGCCATCGCCATCAACGGCTGGGCGATCCCGATGGCGACCGACATCGCCTTCGCGCTCGGTGTGCTGTTGCTGCTCGGAAGCCGTGTGCCCTCGGCCCTGAAGGTGTTTCTGGTCTCGCTGGCCATCTTCGACGATATCGGTGCGATCATCGTGATCGCGCTGTTCTACAGCGGCAACCTCTCGACCATGGCGCTGCTGGTGGCGGCCGCCTGTCTCTTCGTGCTCTTCCTGCTCAACCGCCGCGGTACCGCCGAGTTGACCCCCTATGTGCTGGTCGGACTGGTGATGTGGGTGGCCGTGCTCAAATCCGGCGTGCATGCCACGCTGGCGGGGATTCTTCTGGCGATGTTTATCCCCATGCATGACAGGAAACAGCCGGGGCGTTCGCCGCTGCGGCAGCTGGAGCACGACCTGCATACGACCGTGGCATTCGGCATCCTGCCGCTGTTCGCCTTCGCCAACGCCGGTATCTCGCTGCAAGGGCTGGGATGGCACGACCTGCTCCATCCGGTGCCGTTCGGGGTGGCCGCTGGACTGTTCTTCGGCAAACAGATCGGTGTCTTCGCCTTCTCCTGGCTGGCCATTCGCATGGGGCTCGCGCGTCTGCCCGCTGGGGTGGGCTGGGCAAGCCTCTATGGCATCGCGCTGCTGTGCGGCATCGGCTTCACGATGAGCCTCTTCATCAGCTCACTCGCTTTCGAGGATATGAACGCCCACCGGATGTTCGATGAACGGCTCGGGATCCTTGTCGGCACGCTGCTCTCCGCCGTGGCCGGCTATCTGGTGCTGCGCCGGGCGCTGCCGAAGCGAGGTGTCGAGGCGGAGTAGAAGGAGAGGATGCCTTTGGCTTTCATCCTTTGGTGCGTGAATGAATGCCCTTGTTCTTTCCTGCGCGCAGACAAAAGGACAGGAGCGGCCGCCTGCTAACGGGGGTAGAGAGGCTGAATCACTCGCCGATATCCTCGTTCCAGAGCCCGGGATGCCCGGCGATGAACGTCTCCATTAGCCGGCGGCAGGCCGGATCGTCGATGATCGTCAGCGCCACCCCGCGTGAGCGCAGGTAATTCTCCGGGCCGCGGAAGGTGCGGTGCTCGCCGATGACCACCTTCGGGATGCCGTAGAGCAGCACCGCGCCGCTGCACATGTCGCAGGGGGAGAGGGTCGAGTAGAGCGTGGCGCGCCTGTAGTCGCGGGCCGTCAGCCGCCCGGCGTGCTCCAGGCAGTCCATCTCGGCGTGCAGCACCGCGCTCTCCTGCTGCACTCGGCGGTTGTGGCCGCGCCCGACGATCTCTCCGTCGATGACCAG
>Ga0209918_1001105_pt1 | contig 15343 bp, 31 predicted proteins | sample SalPonD_shore_MG_FD_185712 | JGI IMG/M metagenome (GOLD analysis project Ga0209918, IMG submission 185712) | Salt pond soil microbial communities from South San Francisco under conditions of wetland restoration - Salt Pond MetaG... | ecosystem: Environmental > Aquatic > Marine > Intertidal zone...
TCGTGTTCAGTCGTCTGACATATCAAACAGCCTGACTTATCAGCCTGAATAAGTGTTTTCGCTGACAGTTTTCCATGTCATATTCCCTATAATTTCAGTTATCTGACTGAATTGCATTGGCAATGGGAAATGTAAATCCATTAAGGTAAACCTACTCCCGATAGAGGCTCTGAAACGCCCGAATTCGAGGGTTTGAGGGCTTGAGGGTTTTCTTTTGTTAGTCTGTTGATGGTACTTGGGATGTTTTGGTGAGTTGATAGGTTAATGGTCATGTCTGAGGATTGAACATTAGTTAAATGCACGGCAAAATGTGTCGGATGGATTATACTACTGGCGTGATTTGCTAACATTTGTTGATAGCCCCAATTTATGTTATGTTTTGATGTTTGTTATGTATTGTAGTTTTGTATTTTTATTCTTTAACTCCTTCATATCCAAATGAATCTTTTGCAATTTGGATAAAGGCAAATGATACTACTACAAATGTAGCAATTACGATTTCAGGTGCAATATTGACACTTTGCAGAACTTCTAAATTACCCTGCATAACCGTAACCCCATTGAATATCAAATATGCAGGAATTAAGGGCAATGCCAAACCTTCAATTTTATCAACTAATACTAAATCTAACCAATATAGAAATACAAATGGAATGAGTTTGAATAGGAATAATGCAATATAATCACCATTATTAAACCAACCTGCCGCTATTGAATTACGTTCGTAAACAAATGGGCTTGACATTCCAAAGTATGTAGTTACTAAGTCTCCTATTACAAATAGGATAAATGCAGATACCCACATATGTTTTCTAATGGCAGATGTTTTAGATACCATTAGAAGAAACCTCCTAAAAAATCTGCAATTCTTTGCCAAATCAGACAATCGAATAACCCACAACTATGCCAATTAATCAATAAATCAAAGATACTGTCAGGAATGAATTTGATAGCTATTGCAATAACTGCAATAATGATTAATTGCTTATACCACATATCAATTAGCGTTATTAACCAACCTAACCCTAATGGCATTATTGCTTACCTCCTATTTCTTCTGCCTGTTCACTAACTTTCTTTAAGATTTGATGAATCCTTTGTCTTGAAACTCCGTAATAGTCTCCTAACATTTCTTGAGTTATAACACCATTTTCATTTGGCTCAATGTTTTCATGTTTATTCGTAGCAAAGGCTTTTGCAATTTCCATGTTTCTTTCCTCTTTCTTTTGTTTACTTTCTTCTTTTATGTCCCTACCCATTTCTTTTAATTCTTCGGGAGTTTCCAAAGTCCAGTCCCAAAATGATATTTCTAAGGTATCGTAATCGTAATTCGTTTTTGGGATTTTTGATAGTTCAAATTTCTTATCAACTCCTTTACCTTCTTCAACACTTTCATAGTATATTGCACTTTTCTTTGAAGGTTTTGTTATGCAGTCATTTGCTAATCTCCTAATGTCGGGATGAACGTCTTTACCCGTATGTCCAATAATCCAAAGTCTACCCCCAACTTTCCTTATTAATTTAACTGTATTTCCTAATTTTGTTTGAGTATCGTAAGCATCTTGTGCATAACCACTTGCTACGTTAGAACCTTCATCAAAGATAAATAATTTATCACTTGCATCAATTTCTATATCTTTTTCATTTCTTAGAGTTTCAACTTCTTGCAATGATTCAACTTTGTATCCACCGGTTAACCATTCAAGAAATTGACCATATGTATATATGTATTCATCTGCCTGTTTGAAAGACCTAACATTTGATGCAATTTCAAGGTTAAGTCTTTTCTTTCCTATTTCTGCATTAAGGAAAGTAAAATCTGTTTTACCATTTCCCATATGACCAAATTGATATGCCACATATGCATCTTGCTCTAATCTATCTTCTAATTCTATTAATGAATGAATACCACTAATGTCTTGTGAGTAATCTTGCATACCGGTAATATACTTCATTTGCGAAACATTACCTTCTTGAACCGCTTTTGTACCTAATTTAGTAGCTACATTTTTGCGGATTGTTTCACCTACCTTAGTTTCCCTAAAGTCATATGGCATATCTAAATTTTGAGGTTCATAAACACTTTCTAAGAAACTAAGAAGTTCCAAAGTGTCCATATCCCCAACTAATCCCATATGGGGATGAACGTCGTTATTTTCTGTTCTCAAGTCACCTTCCATATATGCCCTAAGTTCGGCGGCAGAGAAAAACCGAGATTCGCCGTTATTTTCATTCATCTTTTAATCCCCTCATATACTGATAGCCCCATAATCAATGCAATAACGAATTGTGCAAGTGCTTGTGTTCCGGCATCCCCAAAGAAGATAATTTGAGGAAATTCCCCAATAAGAAAATATGCACTACCAAAACTAACTAATGCACTTGCGGCAGGGTAAACATCTTGTAGAAAATCATCAACAACCGACATTATGCAGTAACCTCCTTTTCACCATTTCCGAACATTTTTCGCAATGCTTCAATATCCTCATCTGTTAAATCTTCAACGTTATTACTCTCATCATCTTTGTCGGGTTTTTCTTCTTCGATAAGTTTTTCAATTTCTTCATATAATTCATCACCTTTGTAATTGACTCCACCTTGAAAGTCGTGGATTAGCCAATTGGTAACTTGTGAGGTAATCTTGTGTATGATTGTAGGCCATTTAATATCATACATCATCCCCCTTCTTGCAAGTGGTGTAAGGTGATTACGCATATCTTTCACATTTTCAATATTCATTTTTAATTCCCTACCGGTTTTTTCCCCAACCCAATTACCCTTTGCGTATAGTGTTCTTTTTCCATCATCATCAATAATTTCCTGAAAGTCTAACACTTCATAACCGGTTCCTTTTTCTTTTGTATTTATTGTATTCATTTCCCCTTCGACATAAATATCAGTAACTCTTTCCCTTGGCATATACCAAACTCCTAAATCATGTGGCTTTTCTAAGTCAATTGCTACAATTGGCATACGTGTGTCTTTAATAAAATATCGCACAATCCATCTAACGTATGGATAAACAACAATTGTAGTAAAGAACATTGCAACAATAAACACGTATGCAAATTCAGGGATTTCAATAACTACCCATTGCTGATTGAGTAGAATAATAATCCCTAAAATAACAAAACCAATTTTCCATCTTTGCTCCGAAATGAAATTCTTTACATAGTAAAATGTATTGGTTTTGTCGTTTTCAATATTACTTTTCAAATCTTTAACTTCGTTAGACATTTCTGATAATTTGTTATCTTTTCCGTTTTCACTCATAATTCCCTCTCAACATTTTCGGAAATTCCATATCTTCGTTTATATGCCATTACGCCAACTAATGAAACCCCAAACAAACCCCCTCCAATACCTGAAATAACAGTATTTCGGGTTGAAGTTTGACCACTAAACATTGAAGTGGCTCCGGTACGTTCATTAATCCCAATAGTACCGGAAGTGGTAGCAATGTAAACACCTTGTTTACCATTAACAGTAGTTAAATCCATTTGGATTACGTTTTGTCCTTCCTCTAATGTAAGAGTTTTTGAAGGTATTTCCTTTGCTCCGGTAGTTCCATCTAATGCATATCCATCAGTTAATTTAATCCTTCTAACCCTATCTGCCTGAATGTATAAGGTTACACCTTCCGAACTAAATTCATAATCCTTCAACGTTGTGGTATCATCAATTTGCAATACTGATGAATCCGGTTCATTACTTGAGGTTGTAGTGTTTGTAGTTTCTTGTGCAATTGCAATTGGTATAGTTACCCCCGTAATTGTTAAACCAATTACAATTACAATTACAAAGATTAGCTTACTATTCATTGTTTACCTTCTACTGATAAACAAATATCCTATAACAAGTGCCGCAATTCCTATTAACCAAACTGGAATACCTGCAATATTCATTGTTAACCAATTAGGTAATTCGATACCTGAATTACTATTGCTATCTCCGGTATCACCGCCAGTACCCATAGGGTCTAAGCTATTGATTTCTAATTGTAATGCTCTAATGTTTTCCTGTAATTCGGCATATGATTCACTTGCATTTGATACGTCATACTCAATTTGTCTAACTTCAGTTGTCTGAACTTCATTACCATCTTTATCTTGCATACTTTCAATGGTAAAGGTATCTTGAAGTTCAATCAATTCACCGTCACTTGTGGCTATCAACTGCTTACCCTGAATATTGTTAGCATTGTAAGTAACACCCGTTTCCCAAACACCTCCATCGGGTGCATATTGACTCATAATTAAACCATTGTAAGTACCGCTGCCGGTGGTAATAGTCATTAGGTCGGTTGAATTAATTTTAGGAATTGCAAATCCGTTTGCGCCGGCATAACCAACGGCATATGCATAATAACCTGTATCATTGAAGTTAGTTGAATACTGTTCCGCAAGTGTTGAAGGTGAAATATAATCACTTGCATCTAATGTTTCATTTTGACTTGCGTTATATAATCCATCTGCATATGTTTCCGCATTAGCTTCCATTTGTGTAGATTTTGAATTAATATCATTATATGCATTGCGCATTTCACTCCAATCCATAACATAATAACTTGTTTCACCACTAATGGGTTCAACTTCAATATCAACTAAAGGCGTATTATCTATTTCCTCATTAGTAATAATAACAGTATCAGTAAACGTGCCTCCAACTTCATTTTCGGTTCTCATATCTAACCCATATATAAGAACAGTTGAGCCATTTACCAAACTCACTTGTGTTTGGCTTTGTCCTATAATACTTGCATCAACCCACGAACTACCTGCTTGGGTTTCGTCTCCATCTACAAATGTATTTTCTATACCTGCAATATTTGAGGTGTTTTTCATAGTCCAAATAGTTAGAATATCGGTATTGAACCTATCTACTAAATTCATCTGCATAAGTGCATAGTGGTTTCTAACCGCTTCTTGTGCATCTGCCTTTACCTCAGAACGAGATTTATTAGCGTCAATTGCAGAAATTGCGGCAGATTCAGCTTTCGTCATTGCCACCGTACCGGAATCTAAGAGGTAGTTATTTTGATTTGCAAGATATGCCTCTCTTGTGGTTTTCAATTGACTTCCGGTATTGTAGATTTGTGTTTTGGTTGAATTTTCTTTAGCTTCTTCTAACTCTTGATAAGAGTCAGACAAATGTGATGAATCACATTTATCTGCATTAACCGTACCAATTGAAAGAACCCAAAAGAATTCATCTAATTCACTACAATCGCCACCGTGAACCGCTACGGCGGTGCCGGTACTACCAACTAATGCACTAACTACGATAATTAGTGCAAATGTGATGTTTAGTATTTTACGGTTGGGCATGATTTTGGTTTGTAATGTTTTGGTGTTTTAATTGGAAAAATTTTTTGGGCTATTCTTCTTTAGAATACCACCAATAGCCAATTACCAATGCCACAACTCCAATTAGCCAATACGGAATTCCGAAAATAGTGTTTGTAAGCATCCCAAAGTCTAATCCACCACTACCACCGGAGCCACCACCACCCAATACGGCACCTAACGTAACGATTTCGCCACTAACGAAAACGTTGTCAAATTCACTAATAAACGCTTCCCCGGAAGTGGTGTTTTCGGCATCAACCGTAACATCTGGATTATCCGAAAATGCCTTGAATAGCACACGGTCAACAGTTACGTTAACTGATTCATTGTAAGTGCCATTCTTAATGCTAATTACCGTAGCATTATCAGAACTTGAGGCATTAACGGCATCCTGAATAGTCTCATAGTCACCGGTTCCATTTCCATCAACGACATAATTCGTCCTATCGAACGTTTCAACGTTTTCCCCAAAAGTGACGTTATTAGCATCACTTAGGGTAGTATCATTAACAGCCAAAGTATCATCACCGCTACGTAATGCACTAATGTAAACCATTTCACCATTAGCACTTTGAATAGTTAGATTAGCGGTTGTAACTTCAACCGTTTCATAATACGTACCACCACTTACGTTAATGGTATCACCGTCCGATGCACTATTTACGGCATCCTGAATAGTGTTATGGTCGCCGTATCCATCGGGATTTACTTCAATGGTAGCGGCACTTACAATCGGAGCAAGCACCAACATACCAATAATCGATACAACCATTAGGAAAAGGGCAATGCCCTTTCCATTCGTATTGTTGAACATTGTTGTATTGAGTTTTGTTTTCACTTGCGTTTTAATCCTCAAGTGTAAGGACGTAAAATGCAGCCATTACCACAATAACAAGGATAATACCTGAATAGGGTTGATATGATGCTACGAAGTTTGCGACGGCAGGGACAAACTCAATTCCAAGGAAAGCACCAATACCAATAACAAATGCACCAATTTCCATATTCTCCAAATCCCCAACAGCTCTTTCACTAATCATATATGCACCAAACAAAGTCACCATAAACACGTATGGTGCATATGGGACCACAAGATTAGTTAGGGTTTCGGTAGTGAATACGTCGAAAACCACCATTGCGGTTAGTCCAAGTGCCAACGCAAGAACGATTGTTACGGGATTGTCTCTAAGTGCCATTGTTACGGATTGTGTTTTGTGTCTGTTTTGAGTTTCGGTTAGTTATGTGCCTATTCGACTTTTTGGGGGTTGTGACTATTAGGTATAATGCATTGACTACTATACTCTTTCCGGGGCTTTAAAGGTAGCGAACAAATCATGTCAGTTTAGGATAATGTTAAAAGTCGGTGCCGTCTGCCGTTTTTGGTCAGATTTGTACCCTGAAATATGCTCAAATTGGACAAAATCGGCAAGTAACCGGTATTAAGAATCATGATAATAGACAAATCGGTAAGGTACACTTACGGCAGAAATGCAAAGGTTTATATTGATAGGGGTATATGGCAATGGGGAAAACCCCTAATCCATACTTTTATATATGATTTGTTCTAAGCGACTTTTCGGGAAGGGTCGGTATGTTTCATCATTGTCTACCTAATGCCGCTTATATCGCAATCTGAAGCGATTTGAGGCAAATCAGTAATACGGGGTTACTTTGGTTATGCAAATCTTAATTTGTCCGGTGAAACGGCATACCATAGGTAGACAACGATATTGTCTACTTTGACTACTATAACCCAAACCTTTATAGTGATGCCCTTCGTTGTAGGAATTGCCAAAGAAGGAAACACCGTCTGAAAGCCCCATAATGTCGGTAGCGTGGTTTCCCGACATTTCGACCCTATCCACCACTATCCCATTTCCCACGGGAAGGCAGTAATCGCGGATTGAACCCTATGACGGGAATAAGGGATAAGTTCACACAAAAGCCCATGAGTCGCACCTAAGGGCCTAAAGACGGTGCTAACAATAGTGTGGTGAAAATCATAAGCCACACTTCCGACAATGGCATAGGTGCCCCTTTGTGGGGCTACTATACAAACACACGCGCGAGATAAAACAATGGCAGACGACAACGACAACGACAACGACAACGACAACGAAAGTACCGCAAGTGCGCCCGATATTGACTTTGATGACCTATCCGATGACATGAAGGATAGGCTTCTTAGTCACCCGGAAGTTCGGCGTTACATCGAATATGAGGAAACGAGCATCCCGCAATTCGTTCCGATGCTCCGCAATCTCATCAATGACGAAAGTGAAACCTTTGACCTGTTTGTTGAAGGTATTGCCGACCGTTCCGGTAGGGTCACTAAGCAAACTGTTCGGAAGGTGCTTAATAGTGCGGTTGAGGAATACGAAAGCGTTAGTTCCTAATCCGCATTAAGCACTAATCCCCATTAGGCCATGAAATAGGACATTTAAATATATGGGGAAATAAACACCAAAACATAAACACACAATGACAGACGAAAATCAGGAATACAATCCGGAGGAATTGAAGGAACAGGCACGTAGTGCCATGCAGAAAGATGTTAGTGGCACTACTACGATTAAGCGAATTAGAACAACTACGGTTGGTGAAGCCTATCAGGGTGATTCACCAATTGGTTCGGAATACGAAAATCCCGAACAACGTTGTATTGAGGTAGCGGCGGATTATGAGGTTGAAGGTACGGAAGTGGAAATTACGGACATTTTCCCCATTCCGGACAATAACCTTAGTTGGAAAAATCCGCAGACTAAGTTAGGTCGTTTCTTCCTAACGTATGGGGATATGCCAAAGGAAGATATGAAGGTAAATGTTGTTATGCGAAGTTCCGGATTTTTGGGGTTCGATTACTAATTATGCCAAAGTATGAAGGAAAGAAGGTTTGTAGGTCTTGCGGTTTAGGCCTACATACTGATGACGGTTTAGAAATTCACAATGAATTAAAGCATTAATCTTTTGCGGATATTCCCACTTATCCCACGGTTAGGGAAATGGTCTTATTTCAAATCCACCTTTAACTTTAGTGGATATGTTCAAAAGGCCATTTTCCCCGTAAGGGGATAAGTGGGGTTGTTAGCAAAATAAGGGCTACCAACAATGTCACAACCACAATCACACTACAACGGTACGGAATACGAAAGCACCGACAACAACCGACAAATCAGGGAATTGATTGACTATTGCCCCAAATGTGGGGAAGATACACCACATGAGTATATCGTAAATACTCAAACGGGTGAAACGGAAAGTAATTGCAAGTGGTGCGATGAAATGGGGGTAGTGTAATGGATTCATTACCCCCGCCTAAACCGTCAACTACGGGAAAGGCCAAATGCGAAAAATGTGGTTATGAATATCAAATAGCAATGTGGGATTTATTAATGCCATGTCCGGAATGTGGATATGACCCATTGATGAATCCTAATTCATTCAATCCTTATAATTATACTAAATATGAATGGAACGGGACAGATATGGTAGAAAGGGAAATTAACCATTTAGATATTAAGCGAAAAATTGAAGCATCCCGACAACCTACCATTTTTAAACCTATTCATATTCCGATAGAAAAAACGGAGGTAGTGTAATGACTACCCCAAATGTAAGGGTCGAAACTAAACATATGGAAAAGATATTAGGCCCAAAGATGTTTAGAAGCTACTTTGCATTTTTCGATATTAATCAGTATTCACTTTCAGATTTTGGGGGTAGGAATGACTGAAAGAGACATTAACAAACCTGATATGCTTTATGCAATTTCTATCGGTATCACTATTCAGTATTTTCTACAACTTAGCGGTTGGTCGGCAATGTTCTTACTAATTGCACTTAATGGGATAGCTTTCTTTATGCGTAGGTATTCCACAAATGGAAATGTTACATTTGAACGGAGGGATATAGATGGATAACGATAGTTATTCTATTGCGGTGGTTCATGCCACCGGATATACTGTAATTGCTTTTATTCTTATTTCCTTATTCGGTGGTGAACAATTAGCGGTTGATTATATTTTTGGGGAAAAGGTAGTTTGGGCTAATATTATTGCACTTAGTCCTTTGATGATGTTGGCATTTGTATCATTACTTGATGAATTGAATACCGGAGGTAACAAATAATGAAAAGTGATACTGAAATAGTAACTGATTCACTTACACAAAGTGAATCAACTGATAGTTATCTTCTTGAAGGGGATGAAATACCTAATGGCTATACTATGTTTTGCTGCGGAAAGGAACGAAAGCCAAAGAAGGTATTGAAGTTCCCAAATGATGAAATGGAATATTTCGTTTGTCCTAATTGTGGTGGTTATTGAATGATGGGCAAATGCATACATTGCGGAAAGCTAAAAGAAGTTGAACAAGTTGATGCAATTGCGGATATTGAAATTATGGCTTGCGTAAGATGCCAACGCAAAGCACTAATCAATCATGTATTTGGTTGTGGTGGAATAGATAATTGCCCACATTTTGAAAGAAATGAGTATAAACAGGCAATTCAAAAACGTATGATGAATATTGATATAGAACATATTACAAAGAGGTTTGGATAATGCACAAGATAGGTAACGAATTGTATAAATTTGTAAGATGGAAGGAAACGGAGGAATATTATTTTACTGATTTAGAGCATTACCATTATATCCTACAAAAACAATTAGATGAATTAGATGAACATATAGAAAATGATGAAACGGAAAAGGCAATGAATGAAATGGCAGATATTCTTTTTCTATCTTTTGAGGCAATTTATGCACATGAACCCCGCGAGGAAATGGACGGGGTATTTTCCCGAATTAGGGAAAGAGGTATAGACATACGTTCAAGATTTGAGGAAATTATAGATAAGTATGAACGTGATTGAATCCACCCAAATCCCTATTCGGGATGTAATTCAGCCATGTGATTTTGAAGGTTATTATCCACCTTCAAGTTTGCTTGGGGAAATGGATAGAAATGGGTTTGTTCTAAGGTTAGGCCATACCAAAATTGTAGCAGACGACAAAGAGGTATGGTATGAAGATATTGGCACAAGAATAAAACTATACGATACACAACAATGACACAAAACGCAATAGAAGTTAAGCGACCGAAAGTATTGACAACTGAAACACCTATCGTTTGTCTTTGTGGTTCAACTAAGTTCAAGTATGAATATCGCATTGTCAATAGATTTATGACTATTAGGGGAATTGCCGTTTTATCAGTTGGTGGTTTTCATCATTCCGAAAATTATGAGCTAACAAATCAGGAAAAAGAAAATGTAGATGAGTTACATAAACGGAAAATTGACATTGCTGATTTTATATTTGTTATTGATGTTGATTCATATGTAGGTGATTCTACCAAATCGGAAATTGAATATGGAAAGGCCAACAATGTGCCTATTTTCTACCTATCAGATGAACCGCAGATATTCAAACCTGAAATAATTAAGGGAATTGAAGATAATCGGTTTGAACTATGAGAATACAAAACCAAACTGATGAACCGATTACGATACAACCGGGTGAAACGGTAAACGTTTCAGTTGACAAAGAGACAACAAGAACAATGTCCCTTAGAATTGACATTGCAAGAATCAATGAGGTAAGACACAATGGCAGAAAATGAAGAAAAACCACAAATCACATTAGGTAATCTAATTCACTTTGTGAATCATGACGAGATTTACCGGGTGATTGAAGATTATACCGAAAGTGATAATCCGATGGAATACAAATTAGAAAACATAAGAAATGCGAAAGATACTATAACGGTGGGGAAAGTGCAAGTTGAACAAAACTTAGGTAAACGGTGGAAAATCATCAACCTAACAAATGTCACAAACAACTGACCTAATCACGTTTATACAAATGGCAAAACAAAACGGAAAAGTGCCGGTTCGGTGTAAGCATTGTAACTATAAATGGGAATATACTCTTAGGGATAATAGCAATCCCGGTGATAAACATAATCGTATAACTTGCCCTTCTTGTGGTGGCAAAACTAAATACGAAAATGCAAAACTTTCAGTTAATCATGATTGAAAACCGAAAAGTGGGGGTTGTTGGTGGGGCTACCAACAATGGCAATACTACCTCGGCGTATATAAAGGCATCGAAACATGGCAGATAGTGAAAAACAAAGTGAATTACTTGCATCTTATCAATTACCTTCCGGTGACGTTGTTAGAAAAATAGAAACTGCAAGTGGTGATATTCAATATAGAAGGGGAAGGACTACAAAATCAGGTAAACAGGGTGGTTCAATAATTAGTAATCAAGTAGGAGATAACATTGCGGAACGTGCCGCAAGCGATGTTGGTTCAGATAGACAAGTTCAATTCATTGTTTCCCCAAAATCGAAAGGTGATAGGGAAAGGGCAATTGTAGAACGTTATCCCGAATTAGAAAGAGTTTCAAATCTCAATCCCGGTAGAATTGAATCCGGACAAAGTAGGAAAGTAAGTGCTATTAAGCACTTTATGCAAAGGCCGGAAATTAAGAAGCAAATTTCTAAAGACCCATTACTTTCATCAAATCGGGAAAGACAAAGGGCAAGAGAGGCACGGGCAAGACAGATAGTTAAGGAACTTGAAAATGCATCAAATGAACAACAACGTATTCAAATCCTTAGGAGATTTGGAATTGATACGTAACCCTTCATTTGATGTTGAAGGGGTATGCAATTGTCACCCGAAAAGGCAAAGGCTTGCAATTGTATATCCTTTCACTTCATACGTATGTATGAATTGCTACGGCGTAAAACAATAATCCAAAGGGCTACCAACAATGACAAAGAGCGATATACCACTTGACGGCATAGACTTACAAAAAGCATACAAACGTCAAACACAACCAACGTGGATAGGAGATAAAGACATTAATGCGTTTGATACTGAAACAAGTGACGGTGCCGTATTTATGTTATCCTATGCGATTAAAGGATTTTCCGGTATAATTGGTAATCGTGATAGTTCCGAACTTTCACCGATAGATATTTGGGAAAAGATTACACATAACGGGTGCCGAACTTCTAACGGCATTAACGTATGGTATAATTTGGACTTTGACGCAAATGCTCTTTTATCGGGTGTATTAGATGATAATGCACTAAAGCATTTATCTATTACTAATGAAACACCTTCATTACAATGTAATGAATGTTTTGCTGATGATATTGAACAAAAGGAAATTACAGTCGGTAATGAAGATAATTCACGTAAGATTGAGGAAAAGCGGATTATCCATATCTGTAACAATTGCGAAAAGGAACTTAATGATATTGTCATTATAGGAGATATGGATTATGAAATTACATATGTCAAAGGTAAATTCCTGTTTATCAAAGATAAACATGGAAATAGATATGAACATTATGATATAAGCCAATTTTTCTATACCTCATTAGATAATGCCGCAAATGAATGGTTAGACAATGAAAAGGTTGATGTTGTTAATGCATCAAAATTCGGAAGTAACATTTGTGATAATCATTTAGAATTGTTTAATGATAGCAATGATGCATGGAATATCATTTATGATGCACATTCCGATACTATCAACAATTGTTCAGATTGTTGGAGTTTGGAACAAGCAAAGAGATACGTAAAAGACAACTATTCCGATATTCGACATTATGCAGAAAAAGACGCTATTCTAACACAAGATTTAGCAAAGGAATTGATAGATGAGGCAGAAAACTTAGATATTCCTATGGGAAAACCATTCAGTACCGGTTATTTATCTGCGGAATATTTTAGGGCTAATTTGGAGAAAAAGCCAAAGTTCGGAAGTTCCGCATATCAACAATTCTTTTGGGAAAGTTATTATGGTGGTAGATTTGAAGTTTTCAAAAGGGGTAATGTTGGGGAAGTTGTAGCACCCGACATTAATTCAGCATATCCCGCTATTATGTCTGAATTACCTTCCCCCGATAGTTTACTATGGGAATACCGTAGCAATACACAAGATGAATTTGGATTCAATGACGGATTTAAGTTTGATATTGAAGATTTGAAAGAGGCAGATTATGGAACGGTAAAACTTGAAGTTACTACAAATCCCGATGCTAAGATTCAACCATTTGCACAAAAGAATACTGATTATATGACGGGAAAGGTTCACTATCCTGTTTTACTAAATCAGGAAATTACAATTATCTTGCCTATTTTTCTATTTGCATATGAAAATGATTTGATTACTCATTACAAATTAAAAGAGGCTTGGTTAGGTTACACAAATGAGGAAACGGAATATCCCTTTACATTCCTTAAAGACCTATATGCACAACGTAAGTTGTTTGAAAAACAGGGATTTGATAGGAAAGCACAACTTCTAAAGATTATTCTTAATTCGGCATATGGAAAAACTTGCCAAAGTACCGGATATAAAAGAATTATTGAGATTGATAAAGGTGATATTTATGAATTAGATTCAAACGAACAAATTTTCCCGGTTGAATTTATGGCATTAGAACCACAAGACATTATCAATGAAGAAATGTTAGATGAAAATGAAAAACTATATCCCAAAAAGCGAATTAATCAAAATATTAGGGAAATTCTAAGAGACAATGAATATATTGTTGAATCATATCATGCAGGTAGGAGATTTAACCCCTTCTTTGCATCTTACATTACGGGATTAACACGTTTGGAATTGCATAAGCAAGTTCTTGAACATGATTTGATAGATAATACTGTAATGTTCGCTACTGATTCAATAATGGTTGAAAAAGAAGCCTATGATAATTCAGATTTTGGTAAACTTATCAAAACGCCAAATTATGAAATAGATGATACTGATAGGTTCTTACAAGAAGCTAAAGAATCATTAGGTAGTTGGGATTTTGATTATGAAGGAAATGCATTTGTTATTGGTAGTGGTGTATATGAGGTTGAAATGGCAGACGGTTCACTATACACCAAAACAAGAGGTTTCCCCGATAAGTCCTTTGAAAAGCCATTGAAGGAACTTGCAAAGGAAAATCCGAAAGGAATACCGCTTAAGCATAGAAGGCCCTTAACAATCAATGAGGTACTTATCAACCCACAAAGGGGAAGTGTATCACAATTTGTAGCCCATGATAAGACATTAGTTCCGGATTTTGACGACAAACGATATTGGGGTAATCCCGAACCTAACTTCATTGATATGTTGAACAATGTTGATGATAGCCTACCTATTGACTTAATGCAAGAACAAGAAAATTTACTTAGGGAAGTTCAATCTAACATTGCACAAGAACAATCAGAAAGTGGTAACATTACTGATATGTAAACGGGGTATAGGAAAGACTACATTAGGCAATTGCTTTACCAACAATGTCACAAAAACACCAAAAACGAATTGAAGTAATTGAACAATTGATAAAACATTACGAAAATGAATTTCAGGCAGTCATATCACAAAATGTAGATTATGACAATGGCTTTTTGAGAATAGATATTAGGTATCTTGCATATAGTGAAAGATGTTACAATTCCATAGGATTGATAACACATAATTTAGCAATGAAAGGGATTTTCCCAACAAGTGTAAAAGATTACAACAATACACTAAAATATGTTTACGAAAAGGATTACAAAAGACGATTAAGATAACAAACGTAAAGTAAAACAATGCGTTAGATAATTGGGGCTACCAACAAATGTCAGCAAACACGATAGATAGTATAATCTGTTTAACACGTTTTCCCGCGCAATTAACTAACGTTCAAAAGAATTACATGAACATAGACCTATCAAATCGCCAAAACAACTCAAAAAGCATCAATCAGACTAACAATCGAAAGGGTCAATCGCTGAAACACCCGAATTTAGGGGTTTCAGGGCTTCTATCCGAGGTTGAGGTTTCCTTAACTTTCTTACATTTCGGATTTGAATTGCAATTCTATCAATTTGCCAAACTTTTCAGGGAAATGAGGGGTTTACTTGTCAATTTTAACATATATTCAGGCTGATAATATAATCTCGCTGACCTGTCAGACGACTGAACACGACG
>Ga0209918_1001106_pt1 | contig 15331 bp, 10 predicted proteins | sample SalPonD_shore_MG_FD_185712 | JGI IMG/M metagenome (GOLD analysis project Ga0209918, IMG submission 185712) | Salt pond soil microbial communities from South San Francisco under conditions of wetland restoration - Salt Pond MetaG... | ecosystem: Environmental > Aquatic > Marine > Intertidal zone...
GGGGAAGCCAATATGCTTTCTTGGGTAAACGGAAGAGATCATCCTTTAGAAGTATATGGCCCGAAAGGCGTAGAAACAGTTGTAAAAGGGTTTGAAATGGCTTATAAATTAGATACGGGATATAGAATCGCTCATCATGGAAATGAAACTGTTCCACGAGAATATGGCGCTATGATCAGTAACGTCATTTCATTAGAAGATCCTAGTAAGAGAAAATTATGCTTCGATAAAAATGGACTCCAAGTATTTGCCTTTAAAGTGGATCATCCGCCCATCAAACCTGCGTTTGGATATCGAATTGAATATAAGGGAAACATCGTGGTCATTACGGGCGATACCATCAAAACTGAAAATTTAGTTAAACACTGCCAAAACGCAGATATACTTTTCAGTGAAGCGATATCCTATACCATGCTTGATAATATAGCTGCAGGAGCAAAAAAACTTAAGCTTGAGAGATATGCAAAAATATTGACCGATATTCAAAATTATCATATGGACCCTCCTACAGCTGCAGAACTGGCAAAGGAAGCACACGTAAAAAAACTAGTCTTGGTCCATATTACTCCTCCCCTCCCTAATGAAAATGCAGAAAAAATGTATTTAAAGGGTTTGAATGAATTGTTCGACGGAGAAATCGTTTTAGGAGAAGATCGTATGAAATTTCGACTTGATGAAAAATAAAAATCTTTTATGACTAAATAGTATTATATTATAACCCTCAAGTATAAAAAAAAGGATAGAGCAATGGATTTAAACGAATGGGAAATAGAAATAAGAAATAACACTGAGGAAGAGCTAAGTGAAGAACAATTCTTAGAGGCTTCAGCAACTAAATTCGCAGCAATCCTAAAGACACTACTGTATCCATTAAATACCAATGAAAAATTCAAGATTTTTGCCGAAAATATTGATTTTAAAATCCTTTTAGGTACCTCTGATGGGTATGGTTCCGCCTTACTTATAATCGAGAAAGGAAGCATTAAAATAGAAGGCTTAGTCGAGGAGGATCCAGATGCCTTAAAGAAAAACGGAGTAGAATGGGATGAAAAACTCATAGCACCTCTCTCTATCTTTAAAGGACTCTCAGAAGGAACGGTAGATGGAGGAGATTTGATGAAAAACATATTTACTGGAAAGGTTAATTTCTCGGGGATTTTAAGTATAAAGATTCTCCGTAAATTATTTTCCTTTTTAGATGCTGATTCAGAAACAGTATCTTTAATCAAGCAAAAGCACTCCTTTCTCAAAAAAAATACTAAAAAGATAAAAACTGCGGCGAAGGTTTTCTTTCTTTCAGGGCTACTTCATATAGTTATAGGATTAATCGCATTGAGGTTAGAATTAGCTCCAGCGATTGAAATTTTGGTAACGGCATTGATATTTGCTTTCCTTTTCTTGGTCCGTGCTCGTAAACTGCTAAAACTCTCTATCTATAATTTTTCGCTTGAAACATCGGTAATCATTACTTCCGCTACTATTACATTTTTGAATTGTATCACCTATTTTATATTAATGATGTGGGGTGTGGCCCAAGGCAAATTGTTTATCAATATCTTAATGATTATCATATTGGTGATGAATGTCTTTTGCTTTTATGTATTTTTTACTTCAAAAGTAAGGTATGAAGCCATGAATCCTCTTGAGAAATTTGATTACCTTACAGTAGTTATGATTAGAGGCTTAGGATTGGGCTATATTTTATATTTATTAGCTTATATGGGATTTATAACGGGAATCCCAGATTATGAAATGTTAGTATATAATACTATTTTCGGGATAGCCTTGGTAATTTATGGAGAAAAGCTATATAAAGAAAAGGACTCAAAGAAAGTACAAATAAGAGCCTTCATCGTGATCAGCTTAGCCTTTTCGCTCCAGATTCTCCTTATTATCTTCTTCTCCCTCGATCCAAAATTTATAATACAATCAGTATTATTCATTATAATCCTCATCATCCGGGTATATTATCTGTTTAAAGTTTTTTAAAAAAGCTAAAAGGTAACAATCAAAAATATAGATTTTGTTTAATAAGATAATAGGTCCAAAGAGGTTATTCTATTAAAATAGTCTATATTCCTTGTAATGATTTTTAAAGAGTTTAAAAAAATTATCACATTTAATTATTTACGTTAAACTTTAATCTTCTTAAAGTAATAGCCAAAATATTTTTGAATTTTTACTCTTTAATTATTATAATGGGAAAAAGAAAAAAGAAAAGAACAAAACGCGGCTTTCCGGTCTGCATTTTAGTGGGGTTTGATGAGCAAGCAATTCATATATGGAAAGTCTTTAGTGAAACGGTGAGAAAATATAAGATCATGAAATTACCAAGAAAATGGAAAAATGCCAGTGAGAAGGATATGTATCACTTTTTTGAAGACTTGATCGATCTCTTGAGACCTTTGATGGATTCGGGTCTAAAAAGCGTCGTTCTGGCAGAACCTCAAGGATCCAATTGGACAACTAAGTTTCTGGAGCATATAAAAAAGCATCAGCGCTGGCTCATAGATTCGAAAGGAAGTACTCAAGTAGCATTTGGGCAGATTTCCGGAAATGTTCATGAATTAAGCGGAGTACGGTATCTCATAGAGCAAGAAAAGACCCAGAAAGTAATTAAACGGATAACTTCAGAAGAGGCTTATTTTTTAATTAAAGAACTTGAAAAAGCTATCAATTCCAATAATCCGAATATCTTAATTGTCTATGGATTAAATGAAGTTGAGAATCTAATTTATAAAGGCGGCAAAAAGGATAATTCAGTCGCAGAAAAAGTTGATTATCTTCTTTTAACCTATGAATTTCTCGAGAATCATGATGATAAAAACCGAGTTTATCGGCTAATACAAATAGCAGAAAATAAAGGAATCATAACTAAAGTAATTCTCGAGGAAAGTCCCGCTGGAAATCGTATCAACCAATTTGGTGGAATTATATGCTTTAAAATGGCGGGCTATTATTGAAATCATCGTTAATGCTTCATTCTGGTTTGTTTCTTTTTAGATTTTTAATCTAATAAAAAAAAATTGATTCTTAAAAAAAAATTAGGTTATGTAAGATATTTCTTTTTTATTGTATACCTTTAGTACTATATCTTCTTTGGTTAATTCATCTTTCAATGGAGCGATAAGGTTTAAAGTTTCAATATCTCGTCCTACATCCCGAAAATCAACTCCACATAAGATACTTGATAAATGAATTATTGAGTCAATTGTAGGCGTATCTACTTGTAAAAACTTACCCAAAGAGGCTAAAGGGACAAGACCGGTAGGTACATCTTCAGTAAAATATCTCGTTCTCAATTTTGAAGGAGATCCAATATCATCATAAGCTTTAATTTTTTGGATCGTATCATAAATTGTTTTTCCAGAAACTCCATATACTTGAGTGGCCCAACAACAAAAATCAAACCTTTTTAAACCTATTTTCATAAGAATTTGATTAATTTCAAATTGTATTGATTCAAGGATTTTACAAATACGTTTAGTTGCGCCTTCCTTGTAATATTTAAATTCCTTGCCAGTTTCAATAGCTCCTGAATTTAATAAGGTTATTGTTGGATGTAGTAGCATCCCCACATTATTTAAGGTAAGTTCAAAATAGTTATCAACAGATTGGAATTGTGGAAAGATGTCTTTTAATGTATCTTCGATGAAAAAATTATATCTTTCAGGAAAAGCAGAAAATTTAATAGATTCTTTTATCTTAAATATTCTAACTCCATGCCTCTTCAATGCCCTAGCTGTAAATAAAAGAGTTTGCGTTTCGGCTATAAAAATATTTAGCCCGCTCCGTCTATTTTCAATCTCTCTTTTAAATTCAACAGCACCAAATGTTCTACCGGGATTAAGTATTATTATTTGGTCTTGTGATAAATAAGGTGCCAGTCTCTTTGCTATATCTCTATGTCCTGAAGCGGGAATCGCAATCAATATTACATCTACATCTTTTATTGCGGACTCCAAATTTATGGTGATTTTTTCAAGTGGAAAAAAACCCGTTAAGGCCCCTTTTGCTTTAATACCACCTTTCTTTTTTATATATTCGATTCTTGAAAAAGAACGATTATAAAGATGCACGTAACATCCTTTTGATGCTAAATACGCAGCAAAAGCTCTTCCTCCTGAACCTGCTCCAATTACACAAAATTTCATCAATTTATCACCTCCTGTTTTTTTAACTTTTTAATTCTAAGAGTATCGAAACTAAATTCTTTCAAATTACTTAAAATTTTTGTAATTCTTTCTATTTCATTAATGGGTTTTTGAAGGTGCTTATCAATAGAACAACATGCTCCTTCTATTAGATCTGTTTTGATTTCTCCCTTAGCGAATGGATTATTTATCAAATGTGGTGCATCAAATATTCCATATTGAATTAAACGATTCAAGACCTGAGGGTTTGTCCATGGATTTTGCTGTTCTTGAGGGTTTTTTGCTAATTGTGGAATTAAATTTATAATCCATTGTGCTTGTTCGATTAAAGATCGTTTTCTTTTTTCGATTTGCTTATTATGAACCGTTATTTTACTTGAATACATTCGATGGACAACTTGATCTACAATATCACAACTCTCAATAATATCTTCCGGTAATGCCGCATGTGAGGCTTCTGAAAAACTAACAACATGTATTATGTCAGGTTTTAATAGTAATTGAATCAAAGTGGCTGCAGCTAACTGCCCTTTCGCCTTATTTAAGTTTAAGGGAAAACTTGCTAACCCTGTTCTCACTTGTTTTATAATTCGAAAGGAATTATCCTGAAGAGACATTAACAGCTCATTTTTCGCTAACATTTTAGCTAAATCCATGTCGAAAGAGAGATTCGGCGGAGTATTAAACATATATTGAGCAATAAAATGTTTTACTCCCAATTTTTTCGCAATTATTCCGCATAAATACATGTCCGCGACGGCTATCGCATCTGGCGTGTTTCTAAGACTCCATTGATGGGGATCATTTATTTCAACAGGAATAGAATGCTCTCCATGCCATTTAATTGCTTCTAAATGTTGTTTAATGGATTCTTTCACAGATAAAGGCCCTCTTCCGTCCATTTGATTAAACCAAAAAATTGGTATCGCAGCCCATGCGTTTTTTATCGTTTTTTGATAGAGTTTTGCTAATTTTATGAAATCTCGCGTTCCCGCATAAATTCGTAATAATGGTTTGTTGCCACATACACGAGCCTGGTCTAACTTCCTAAAATCTTCAGGACTCCTTAAAGAAACCCCTCCTGCTCCAGATAATTCTTTATTCTGGTCCTCTGGATGAAAAAAATTCTCTTGTGTGTTTTGATCGGGCGCTATAGATATTACATCTAAAACCTTTGCTTGTGCTATTTTTTTAATCCCATCAATTGTTTTTTCTAAACTGGGAAGACCAAAATGTGCTCTTATTACGGGAAATGGTTTTTTCCACTCTATCCGAGATATAAGAGTTGAAGGAATGTCCAATAATGCATCTCCTTTAGTTTCGGAATTTTTTAACACGGAAATCACTTCATACCGTGGTTCTCCTCCCACAAAGTAGTGATCAAACCTTTCAAATTTTTTAGCAATTTCCACCACTTCTGGAGTTCCCGCAAAAATTAATTTGCTGGGTTTTTGGTCTAATTTCTCCATCTTTTTAAAAAATTTCTTAAGTAGCGGTTTTACTGTAGAAGGTGTTAATCGATAACTTAATCCAATTATTTCGGGATTGTATGATTTAATAGCTTCTATCACTTCTGAAATAGATCTAGCAGGACCTAAAAAAATACATTTGAATCCTAATTTTTGTGCGATATCAATGAAATTCTGCGTTCCAGCAACATGAACACATTGTCCTATGCACGTTGTAAGTATTGTTTTCTCTTTATTGAATTTTTGTTTATTTATTTTCAAAATATAATCACCTCAGAAAAGTTATTTCTGGAGGTTTAAATTAAAAAATTTAAACTAGTTGAATTTGTGGGAAAAATCCATAAAATTAAGCTTTTTGGAATAGTGCTTTATAAATGTTTTTTTAAACCTCATTTTTATACCCACATTCATCAAGTAAAAATTGATATTTAAATCTTATTATATTAAAACCTATTTATTATAATAAAGAATAAGTTAAATAATTAGATAGATATTAAAAAAAACTTCAACCATTTTTTTAATTATAAAATAAAAAGAAATTTAATTCATAATACAATGAAATTCTTGCTAAAAGAAACCTTAACCCAAGAAGATGTACGAAAAGGTCTTAAATACGTTTTAAACGATGGCTTTACCTCCCAAATAATGGTAAACTTGACTTCAGGTACTTTTTTAATTGCTTTTGCCTTAAGTATGGGAGCATCTCCTATAATTACAGGGCTTATCGCTGCTATTCCGGCATTCTGTCAATTAAGTCAAATCTTTGCCGTTTTTTTGGTGGAAAAAGTTCGAAAAAGAAAATTAATCACCATTTCTTTTCTGCTCTTTTATAGAATCTCTCTTTTATTAATAGCTTTAATTCCTTTTTTTTTCCAGTCAGAACTACTTCTCTTTTTTTTTATGATATTTATTACTCTGCGATATTTGTTTTCTTCACTGGGTCAAACGGCGTGGACTTCTTGGATGAATGATTTAGTTCCGAAAAATGAATTGGGAAGATTTTTCGGCAAACGACAGTTTATCTCTACTATATTTATTCTCCTTACAAGCTTAATTGCTGCTAACTTTATTGAATTTTGGAAAACCAACTTTCTTGAATATGAACTTTTCTCTTATTCTATTTTATTTTTTATTGCGTTCGTGTTTGGAATGATAAGTATCTTTTTTATCTCTAAGGTCCCTGAACCTGTTATGAAATTACGAGAAAATAAATTGAGATTTTCAAAAATCGTTTTCACTCCCTTTAAAGATAAAAATTATAAACGCCTTCTTACTTTTTTAATTTTTTGGAGCTTTGGCTTTAATCTAATTACTCCCTTTTTTACGGTATATCTATTAATAAATTTGAAGTTTCCGTTAAGTTTTGTGATGTTTCTAACCATTCTGAGCCAGATTTCTAATATAATTTTCTTTAGGATATTCGGTCGCCTTACTGACAACTATAGTAATAAAACTATTCTTAAAATATGCTGTCCGCTATTTATACTCTGTACTTTCCTATTCTCACTTATAACAATCTTAAATAATAGTATAATTTTAATACCGCTATTAGTAATAACATATCTATTCATAGGTGTAGCAACATCAGGCATCATTCTTTCCACAGGAAATATAAGCCTAAAATTGACGCCAAAAGAAGAAGGAACTTCCTATTTAGCTATAACAACAATAATTACCTCTATATCGCTAGGGATTTCTCCAATCATTGGAGGTGTAATATTCGATTATCTAAACCCCTCAGAATTTAAGGTTTACTCTAATCACATTTCATATTTCTTTACATTCAATGGAGTATTCTTTTTATTCTTTATTGCCATCATTATTGCTTTAGTTTCAATTTATTTCCTGTTAAGAATTGAAGAAACAGGAGATATTAAAAGTAGACAATTATTCAGAGAATTTATTATCGAATTGAAAAATTCTCTCTCAAATTTTTCCACAACAATCGGAATTCGAGATATTTTGTTAATCCCTTCTCTCTACTTAACTTATAGAGCTCTCAAAAAACAATCAAAACGAGAACAAAAAAAGAAAAAATAAATTATAGAGGTTAAAGAAATTACCATTAAGGGGCACTTAATAGATTGGGAAGAATTCATATCTATTTTCTACGCTGAATTATGAAAAATTCAGTATCCTTGTTAAGCTATTTATAACAAGCAATAGATTGGAATTCTTCCACTAATTTTTTTACGCTCTACTGCGTGCAATAAAAAATAATTTTGGTTTATAAGATTAATGATTAAAAATTAAAAAGAAAACAGATAAAATCTTAATAAAATATTGAAAAAAAATCAATAATACAACTTGGGGCCGATTGTTGTATAAATTGTTCCAAAATTCATCTTCCGCACGGGCGCCTCCTTAATTTCAGTCCATTTTTTTCCATTCCATCGAAATATTTTATTTGAGTGCGGATTGCGAGCCCTAATATCGATATCTTCTTCAACTGTCCCTAAAAATCGCCAAAGATACTTCTCGCTGCCTCTGGTGCCCCCATGATGCCAATTTCCTGGCAACTCCTCCTCGAATCGCCAAGTATTGGAATCATAATTATAGACAAGATGCTGCCTCTTTACGGGCCCTTTGTAATTTTCTGTGTCTGGATTGTAAAATTTCTCATTAGTGTTCCATCCACCTATAAAATGTAACTCATTACGCCATTTATCTCCAGAGCCGTCTGTAGTGGGAAGGGGACATGGATCCATTATTTCCCACTCATCTGTCTGAATATTATAGCGCTGATTTAACGCTCCCGCATATGTATTTTGCTCAGGCTCATTGCCTGTGTTACCTGTAGAATAATAAAGCCATCCCTTATGATATGTGGGTAAGGGAAACGACTGAGAATATGGAGCATCAGCTACATCCATATCCCACTCATCGTTCAATAGATTATATTTCCAATTCCAATTCACGCGACTTGCGGGACCTTTTTCATCATCCCCTCCAAAAAGATAAATAAAATGGTCCTCAACCACAGGATAATATTTTCCCAGTTTACTACGTGGTTTTGGCATCTTCTCGTAGAGCTGCCATTTATCCTCCTCTATACTATAGACCTGTACATAATCACAGCAGCCTTTATGAGGTTCAGTTTTTCCCCCGAAGCAAAAAATTTTATCTTGGAAAAAGGTCCAGCCAGCGCCTTGAACGGGAAAAGGCATTGGTGCTAATTGCCCGTTTTCGCTACTATACCACTCATCGGCATTGATGTTATATACAGTGTTATCACCAACCGTGTGTTTATTCTCTATTTTGCCGCCAATTGCCCACAGAAACTCTCCTTCTGTCAAATTAAGTTCCATAACTTATATCTCACTCTATTTAATATTGAAACTTTAATGTTTTTAAAAGTTTCTTATTGTTTTTAAAAAAAACTCGATTTTATGAGAGAACTAAAATTAAAGAAATATATCCATGTTCTTATATAAAGAAAAGTCTCGAAGAAATATTATATAATGATAATGAATTAACTGTAAATTTATTTATAGCTAATTGAATATATTTTAAAAAAAATTAATATGCGGCAGGATTATCTAATTTAAAAATTTCACTCTTCTTTAAATTGAAGAATATTTCTTAAAAAGATGAATTAGCAAAGATTTTAATAACTAATTTTTTTTATAGACAATATAAGATTTTCAAAATATCTCAAAAATCTTCCATTTTCTCTCTTTCCTAATAATTGCAGTGATTTAAAAGTTTTAAAGAAAGACTATGATTGATTTAAAAGCAAAATCGAAAAATAAATTAAAAAAAGACAATCATTTGGGTGTGTTAACCCCTTTATTAAAAAATAGAATATCTAAATCTCCAAAAAATTGGTTTATATTGCCATTTTATGTCTCAATTACGCCATTCTTTATAATCGGAAGCTTTATCATACATCTACCTCTTTTATTATATATCTCTTTCTATTCATTAACTATTTCTTCCATTACATTGCTTTATGATAATAAGATATTCAATAGTCTTACAAACCCACTTACCTTTACATATTTATCCGTGTCAATTCAAGATATTATGAATTTTAATTTTCTCTTCTCGATTTTTCATGTTCCCACGGTTATATCTTGCTTGATTATTATTCAAAGAAAGGATCATAATTTGCCTTTTATGTTATTATTTAGCAGTTTATACGCTCTTTGGGTATATTTCATTAAAGAAACTCTCAGTTTCCCCTTCTATAATCAAGGTTTCGGGATAAGGGGAGCCCTTAATCAAGCGCTTATTGTTTTTATAATTGGATCATTAACTTCTATTATTGTATCAATAGTTAAATACATAAAAAACAAACAAAAGAAAATTAATGATTTGAGAGAAATTAATAAAAAGGAGATTAGTTTTTAGTCATATTCCAGTTATTCTAAGCAATTATTGAGATTTGATTGTATTATCAGCTGAAATTAAAACATTTTCGGGGTAATAATTCAATAAGGGGACTAAAAAAATTGAAAAAAGTAGTGTTAGAACCATTAAAATGATATATCCAGGTCTATATTGACTATGAAATGCATTAAAAAAGGTTATTAGGAGTAAAATACTTAAACTTCTTCCGAGAGACTTAAAACACTCAAATATTGCGAATAATGTTGATCTAAGATGAGAGGGATTTATATCGCTAATTGTGGTTTGCGTTAATGGGTCAAGCGCTCCTAAAAAGGTCGATCCCAGAAATGTTAATGTGAGAAATAAAATAATTGTACTAAAATTATCTGTTGAGATTACTAATGCGAAACCAATAGTATTTAAGATGGAACCGCAAATAAGACATAATAGAAGCACTTTTAATCGCCCGCCCTTTTTTCTCTTTAACCATTTATCAGCAAGATTTCCAAAAACAATCCCACTTGGAATTTGCCCACAAAATACAACAATTAAAAAGATTGTAGCCATTGGAGGACTAAAATTATAATCATTTCGCAATAGGTTTGTAAAAAATTGAGCAATTGCTCCGAAGGCAATCCACATTACAAAATAAAAACTTAAAATCATTAAATTAAACTTATTGATGACAATTTGATGGAGATCTTTTAGATTTATCCACCTCTTAGACGTTATCGTTTGAGTATTTATGTTGGTGTTCACTGGTTCTTTAAAAAAGAGAAGAAGAAAAGATAAACTAAAGCCCCCTATAGAAATTATTAATAAGGGCATGATCCATGAAAAAGGACCAATTAGAAATCCAGAGAGAATAAAACCAGAACCATATCCTATAATAAAAATTGTCTCTTTTAATCCAAAAGCCTTAGCCCTATTTTCTGGCTCAAACAAATTGGCAATTAAAGAGAATGTAATTGGTAAAATAGCTCCAAAGCCTATAGCGGCGAATATTTGGAAAAATAGAAGAGAAAAAACATTTGTAGTAAAAATAGTGAGAAATTCGAATGTCGCCCAATCTAATGTTGAAATAATTAATAACACTTTTGGGGCGAACCTCTCAACTAATATTGCCCAAAAAAGGGAAGATAAAGCTCCAACCATAAGAAAAACAGAAACAACAAAATGTACATCTGTTTGAGTGATTTGAGGTATTGCTTTTTCAATATCTATAGCTATTGGAGATAAAAGAGTAAGCAATGTACCAGAAAAGAATGTTAATAATAAAATGAGAATAAAAGAACGATTGATTTTCATTGATTATTTTCTCATAATTTATTAATAATTACATTTTATCTCATAAATAATAATTGTTCCTTATCCATATACATCAATGTACTGATTATCTCAGCTGCAGTTCGAGCAAATGTAGTAAGTTCCTTTTTATCTACTTTATCTAAGGTATCTTCTGCCGTTAAAAGATAATAAGGCATTGAAATCATATTGATTACATTTAAACCCCCGAATTGATAATACCTCCCTCCATCTCCGGGTGCGACGGATCCAGTTAAATTAAAAGGAACAGCACAGACTTGTTTAGGTTTATATTTATCAAGTGCTTTCATAGCTACTGAAATAAGATATTCGTTTGAAGTAATATGGGCGAGTGTGACAGCTAAACTCCCCGTAAATTCAAATTTACCATCATTATCGACAACCTCTTTCGCAGCTAAATGTTCTAAATTTACATTAACAAGAGTTTTTTTTATTAATTCGGGATGTTGTTTAACAAAATATTCTGCACCAATCGCTTCATAGAAATGTCCTGCATCGCATACAAAAAGTAAGCTTTTCGGTCTTTTTTCCTTGGGTAACTTTGACCACGCCCATGCTTGTGCTAAAACTAATGAGATTCCTGTTCCATCCTCCGTTGCACCTTTAAAAGGAGAGTCATGATGAGATGAAATTAGCAATGTTTCTTCCGATACTCCTGGTAAATAGCCCCAAACATTATGAGTAACCCCTGGTTTTTGTGTTCCTTCAATAATAATTGTTGCCTCTTTCTCTTTTTTTGCCATTTCTCTAAGATATTCTCCATCGTATTGTCCGACCCAGAGACCAGGCATGGGTTTCATAACTCGATCGTACGGACCATAATGAGAATTGGTATTACTTGGATGATTTTTAAGAATTAGAATTATTCCTTTAGCTCCGTGCTCAAATGCATTAAAATATGCAGAGCGAGGACTCGGTGGCTCATTCTCTCTTTCACGCGGAAAATTTTTCCTTATAAATATCAACTTATGTTTAGTACCCCATTTAAATTTTTCTTCCGGATCTGATAAATAATACCCACCTCCGGCCAATTTAACCATTATTCCTGAAGGCAACACTGGAAGTAAAATATCAACAACTACAATTCTATCTTTTACAGACACATTTTTAAAATCCTTCTGAGTACCTTCCCCAAGATATATCATTTTTCCTGTTATGCCCTCTGGTCCAGTGAATTTAGTTCGTGGGACGTAAAAGCAAGGAAACTTACGTTTTCTCCCATTTTCTTCTATCAATAAGTCCCAGTTCGTTGCGTCCCATACGGTGATATCAATGGGATCCTTTGTTACGTTTTCAAGACCTAATTGCTTTAATTTATCTACAAGATAGTCTTCCGCTTTATGTCCTTCTGATGTGCCAGGACGGCGATGAGGCGTACTACAAAGCTCTTCAATCCAACTGTATATAGTTTCAGAGTCAGGAAGGTTAGGAATCTCCGTATCAGGAAGTTCATCTAAAACTTTTTTCGCTTTTCTTCGAAATGATATCAATTTTGGAATAATTTTTAAATTGTGTTTCGTAATTTGCCACTTACTTGTTAAATCTTTTCTTTTTTGCTGAGATTTTCCTCTATTTTCCTTAGCATTCACTTTTAAAACCTTTTTTTATATATAAAATAATATTATTAAACAGACATAATAAGTGTTTATTATATGAAAACTCAAATTATTAATCCTGATAATATCCCCTCAATAGAGGAAATGTCTCAATTCCTCACAAATCTCGAAGATATTAGCTATCATGAATCAATTGTTTCTAAAGCTTTAAAGATTAGCAAAGCAATTCCTGAAGTGGAAGCTGTGTTCTTATTTGGCTCCCTTTCGATGGGAAATGCTGATATTTTTTCAGATATCGACTTTTACTTGCTCCATGAAGATAAAATAGATTATAAAGATATTATGGACTCCTTTTTAGCGGAAGTCAATACATTGGGAGATATTATCCACATTTTTCAATCTAATGCGAAAAAAAATAGCATTATCATCTATTTAAAACCTTTTATCAAGTTTGAATTAGTGGTCGAGAGTTATTCCACACTATGCACAGAATGGCGATTAGCAAAAAGAGCTCGACTCATTTATGATAAAATTGGACTCGGTGAAAAAGCTATTAAGGAATCAAAACGCGAGGAATTCAGCTTGGAACCTCATCTTGATGAAATCAGAAACCTCGCCTTGGACTTGCCGAGTTTCTGCTTCCTTATATCCGGATATATGATGCGTGGTGAATATATCACTATTATTGATTTTGTTGCCTGGATTCGAAGGAAATTGCTGCGAATTAGCGGATTTATGCTTGGGCTGTGGGAGGAGGGCACTAGAAGGGCCGAACAACGCTTCCCGACGGAATTGATTCGATATTTCGAAAGATGTAAGGTAAAGGATATTGACGATGTATGGGATTGTTTATTGGTGTTTCTAGAATGGTATTCCGATTGGTTAGTGCCTAAATTTGAGGAGCATAATATTATTCATGCGAATCAGGAAGTTTCTATTATAAAATCGGCAATAGTAAAATTAAGGGAATCATTTCATGATAAGACTTAATTTTAATTAGATCTAATTGAAATTGCGCACAGAGTCTCAGAATTATAGTTTTATCATATTTATAAGGAATACTGTCTTTTTGTCTAATTGATTAAGATTTATTAATTCTTTCGAATAAATATTAATAAAAAAAATCTATATTAAATCTATCTCTCAATTTTTATGGAAATAATCAGATGAAAAAAATTTCCGCTTATAAGAAAACTTTCTTAGAGATTGGTCTTGTCAGTTTAATTCTAACTGGAGTTATTCTCACTCGGCTTCATAATTATCTTCTTTTTCATACAATCGCAGAGCTATATTCTATTATCATCGCTTGTGTAATTTTTGTAATTGCTTGGACTACACGAAAAGAAATAGATAATTCCTTTTTTTTAGTGCTGGGCATTTCTTCATTATATATCGCGAGTATTGATTTTATTCATACATTAGTTTTTCCAGGAATGATCCTTATTGCAGGGTCTAGTACTAATCTTGCATCTCAATTATGGATAGCTGCTAGGTTTATCCAGGCATTTTCAATATTGGGAGGGATCTGGGCAATTAATAAAAAATTAAATCCGAAAATATTAGTGTTAATTTATACTTTAATAACAGGTTTCTTGGTCCTTATGATATTCTTTGGGTTATTTCCCGATACGTTTATCGAAGGGACGGGATTGACGCTATTTAAAATTATTAGCGAATATCTTATAATAGTAATCATATTGGTTTCAATTATTCTCATTACTCGGTTCAGAAAACAGTTTCAAAAAAGCATTTATTATTTAATCAATGCATTTCTCGTAGCCTTAATAATATCGGAGTTTTCTTTTACCCTTTATTTAAGTGCATATGAACTCCCCAATTTAGTCGGCCATATTTTTAAAATCATCGCATTCTATTTTCTTTATAAAGCAATCATTCAGATTGGCCTTAAAAATCCCGTCCAGCTTCTGTTTAGAAAACTCAACAAATCAAAGAACAAATTTGAGGATGCCTACAATCGAGCTGAATTTCTCATGGATTTAATTGCCCACGATATTAATAATATCTTGCAGATTATTTTATTACGAGTTAATAATTGCCAGAAATCTATTGATTCCGCCGAGAAATCTAAAGAACTCGAGGAATCACTCAAATCAATTGAAACTCAAGTTATGGGTGGTGCAAAATTGATCTCAAATGTCATAAAATTTTCGAGACTTGAGGATGAAGAAATAACCCTTGAAAAATTTGAAATTCTTCCTCTTTTAGAAAAAAAAGTTGGACAAATAAAGGAACTTTTTCAAAACAAAGACTTATCCATTCAAATTAAATCTACAGAGGACCATATCTATGCCTATGCGAATGATCTTTTAGGAGAAGTGTTTGAGAATCTCTTGTTCAATGCAATTAAACATAATATAAATATGCCATTAGAGATCCTTATAAGGCTTACTCGGGAACACATAAAAAATACACCCTACATAAAAATGGAATTCATAGATAACGGGAAAGGCATTGTGGATAGCAGAAAAGAAAC
>Ga0209918_1001112_pt1 | contig 15291 bp, 11 predicted proteins | sample SalPonD_shore_MG_FD_185712 | JGI IMG/M metagenome (GOLD analysis project Ga0209918, IMG submission 185712) | Salt pond soil microbial communities from South San Francisco under conditions of wetland restoration - Salt Pond MetaG... | ecosystem: Environmental > Aquatic > Marine > Intertidal zone...
AAGCACTCTTTGTAGTTACCAGCCGTTTGTCATTGGGGTTGGGTACACCAAATTCAAGTTTCCCCATAAGGAATGCAAGAACCAGCTAATAACTGATTCTACGTCATCTGGTGGGATTCGGGCTGAATGGTAATTTCATTAAGGACCGATCCCTCCGGCTGGTTGGCGGCATAATAGACGGCCTTCGCAACTTCTTCGGTGGATAACATCTTATCTTTCTGTACTCGCATATCTACGGCAGAACTATCCCATAGAGGCGTATCCACTCCGCCAAGATGCATCAGCGTAAATTTGATTCCGCTGCGCTTATGCTCTTCGATGAGGGATTTTGTAAAGCCGGTAATTGCAAATTTAGAAGCCGAATAGACAGACGAATTTTTCATCGGGTACTTTCCCACACTTCCGGGAAACATGATAATCTGTCCCCTTTTCTCGGTGGCCATATACCGAACTACTGTTTGTGTCACCAGGAAAGTACCATAAATATTTACATCCAGCATTTCTTTAGCCTCAGCCGGTTTGATGTCAAGTAGCGGCTGCATTATTGCTATCCCGAAAGCATTTATTAAAACGTCGATAGGCCCCAAATCATCAATTACTTCGCGGACCATCTTTGAGACCGAAGCCAAATCAGTTACTTCTACCCCAATGACATAAGCCTCTCCGCCATTATCATTTATATCTTTGGCAACTTCCTCTGCTTTATCCTGATTTCGGGCCGCCAGTACGATGGTAGCTCCAGCCCGGGCAAATATTCGGCCGCATGCGCTTCCAATGCCACCTGATCCACCAACAATAAGAATAATTTTATCTTTCATCATAAATACCTTAGCCACAGATTCACACAGATCCTAATATTGGGACCCACTCTTTTTTCAATAGTCTCAAATTCAAATAGCCAAAATTTCGTTCAAAGAAGTTTCTTTAATAAAAATATTTGGCAGCTAACACCGATTTTCATAAAAATCTATTTTAGCCAGTACGAACTGGCTACTATTCTACTTTTTTTGCATCGCCGAGTCTATCACATGATCATAAATAGAATACATCTCCTCAATCGATAAATCGAGTGTATTTTGTATCTCAAGCAGATTAGAAGAGGTAACCGAACCTAATTCTTCAAAAGGAATATCATTTTCTGACAGATGGGCTTCCAGGGTTTCCTTCTGATTGGCCTGACACGTTACAACAACGCCACTCTGAGCTTCACTGTATAGCACTTCATGCCTGTTGGCGCCGAGTTCTTCCACAGAAACTTTTGCACCTTTAGCTGAGAACATCGCCATTTCAGCCAGTGTCGCGGCCAATCCTCCATCCGATATATCATGTACCGCGTTTACTTTCTGCTGTTGTATGGCACTCAATAATGCCGATTGTAACCGACCTTCAAAGTCCAGATTCATCTCAGGAGCATCACCTGTTGTTAAATTATGTATTGCGTGCAAGTATTCACTGCCTCCGAGCCCTTTCCGTGGTGCGCCGATATAGTAAATGATATCTGATTCTTCTTTGAAACCGGGTGTCATACGGTGCTGCTCCAGATTTTCAATGAGTCCCAGCATACCAATAACCGGCGTCGGGAACACTGCCCCTTTAGGATTTTCATTATAAAAACTCACATTTCCACCTGTAACGGGTGTATTAAATTTCCGGCAGGCATCCCCCATTCCACCGAGCGCTTCTTTAAATACCCAATAAACTTCCGGTTTATAAGGATTTCCGAAGTTCAGACAATTGGTTATTGCCATCGGTTTAGCTCCACTGCAAACGACATTCCGAGCTGCTTCCGCAACGGCAATTTGTCCGCCGCGCCGCGGATTCAAATAAACATAACGACCATTGCAATCCGTCTTAACAGCCAGCGCTTTATTTGTTCCTTTGATGCGAACGATACCTGAATCTGACGCTCCCGGGCCATTCACTGTGTTTGTACGAACCATCGTATCATATTGTTCATATACCCAGCGCTTCGATGCAATATTGGCCGATGCCAACAATTCTTTAAGAATTCGTTTGTGATCGGTCGGGTGATCAATCGAATTTCCCTCAAAGGATTGGACTTCCTCCAGATATTCAGGTTTCTTCGTTTCGCGAACGTACTGCGGAGCGCCGCCTCCCAATACCAGGCTGTCAGCCGGGATATCCGCCTTCACTTCACCATCCTTGTGATAGGTAACATTAGGACTGTCCACCACTTCGCCAATCACAACGGCGTTAAGATCCCACTTTTCATAAATATCGATAATTTCCTGCTCACGTCCTTTTTCGGCCACAACAAGCATCCGTTCCTGGCTTTCGGAAAGCAGCAGTTCGTAAGCAGTCATCCCATCCTCCCGGGCTGGTACCTTATCCAAATCAATCTGCATGCCGCACTTACCTTTGGCACTCATCTCCGAGGAAGAACAGCTGATGCCAGCGGCTCCCATATCCTGCATTCCAACCACGCCGCCATTTTTAATCACTTCGAGACTGGCTTCCAGCAACAGTTTCTCTGCAAAGGGATCTCCTACTTGAACACTTGGCCGTTTCTCTTCACTTTCTTCGCTAATCTCTTCTGAAGCAAAAGTCGCCCCGTGGATGCCATCCCGTCCCGTATCAGAACCTACAATAATCACCGGATTACCTGCCCCTTCGGCGATAGCAGAAACGGTCTCATCTTCTTTTACAATCCCCACGCTCATGGCATTTACCAGTGGATTACCTTCGTATTTATCATCAAAATAAATCTCACCGCCAACCACCGGTACCCCAAACGAGTTACCATAATCTGCAATACCGCGGACAACTCCATCCAGCAAAAAACGAACACGAGGCGTATCTAATTCTCCAAAGCGCAGGGAATTCAAACTTGCAATCGGACGTGCCCCCATAGTAAAAATATCACGGTGAATTCCACCGACACCAGTAGCGGCCCCTTCATAAGGCTCAATAGCCGAAGGATGGTTATGGCTTTCTACTTTAAAAACACAACCTAAGCCATCGCCGATATCAACGAGACCGGCATTTTCTTCTCCGGCCCCCACCATAAGCTGCGGACCTTCACTTGGCAGCTTTTTGATTTCAAGAATCGAATTTTTATACGAGCAGTGCTCGCTCCACATTACGGAATAAACACCAAGCTCTGTATAATTTGGAGTACGGCCCAGAAATTCTTTAACCTTTTCATATTCTTCTTCCGTAAGGCCGTGTTCCTTGGCAAGTTCCAGTGTTACTTTAGGTTCCTGCGTAGTCTTCTGTGACATTAATTTGAGTTATTAGTTGTTGCCATTGGAAAGTTAAAGGATAAAACTGTTAATAATGTTTAGATCTCAAATTCAATACTAAATCAGACATTCAGCAAATCTGTTAATTCTCTGAAATTACTAAAAATGAAATCAGTTTGGTCGTGTTGCTCCTCGGATCCATTTGTGGTAAACCAGGCTATATTCCAACCAAAAGCGCTACCACCCTGCACATCCGAAGAATAAGAGTCCCCTACGTAAAGGATGTCATCGGCTTGAACGCCGGCCAAATTGGTAGCATGTTCAAATACTTGTGGATGCGGTTTTAACACACCTACTTCTTCTGAAACCACTATGTGGTTGGCAGATTTATCAAAACCAAATTTTTCGAATTTCTTCTGTTGAGTCTCAGCAAAACCATTAGTCAATATTCCAACCGGAAAATGATCGCGTACCTTCTGATATGCTACTTTGGCACCATCAATCCACTGCCAGTGGTTTCTATAGCATTGCATATAAAAAGTGCCGATCTCGTCGTACAGGCGATCATCCAAATTTAATTGCTGGAGCGTTTGTTCAAACCGATTTCGCTGCAGTTGGCGACGCGTAACTTCATCTCTACTGTATTTAAACCACTGTTTACTATTTACTTCATGGTAAACATCAATCAATTCTTTCAGATCGGTATTTTTAAAAATATTAAACGAATCATGCACATCACCTAAAGCAGCTTTTTCAGCTGCCTTGTGATCGAGCAGAGTATCATCCAGATCAAAATAAATAAATTTGTAGGACAAGGGTTATCAATCAATTGTTGCGGGTTGTTCGCTCAAAGATAGGGAACTCCTTCCTGATCAAAAAATCGTATTATTTTCTTGTCATGAGTCTTGAGTAGTGAGTAGATAAAAAACAAACTTAGTAGAATAAGTTGAAATTCAATATATAGCCAGAACAATTAAAAGAGCATTTTGAAAACAAAAAAATGTCATCATGAATTTAATTCATGATCTGCATTTTAAAGTACCAAACTGATATGAGATTCTGGAAACAAGTGCAGATGACAAAATAAGCTATAGCATAGATAGATTATTATAACTTTGAACTGAGCTTTAAACCTCATGACTCACATTTACCCCACATCAACCTTTGATGGATACTAATTTGTATCTATTTTATTCAGCTTTCGTATATTGAATTTCTAAATCTCATTAAAGAAAAAATAATTACGCATGAACATTAAGACTCTCATCGGATTGGGTATCGTTGCCTTGTTGGTTATTTTCGGGATCAGTTCCTACAATGGGCTGGTTCAAAAACAACAAAACGTAAATCAAGCTTGGGCACAAGTTGAAAATCAGTATCAACGGCGTTCAGATTTAATTCCGAACCTGGTTAACACCGTAAAAGGAGCTGCCAATTTTGAAAAGCAGACACTTACGAATGTTATTGAAGCGCGGAGCAAAGCGACCTCCATTCAAATTTCGGCTTCGGATTTGAACAATCCCCAAAAGTTGCAGCAGTTCCAGCAGGCTCAGCAACAATTATCTGGAGCCCTATCACGTTTGATGGTTACTGTAGAACGATATCCCGAGTTAAAAGCCAATCAAAATTTCAGAGATTTGCAAACTCAACTTGAAGGAACTGAAAACCGCATTGCTACCGAACGGAGGCGTTTTAATCAAGCTGTGCAAAATTATGATACTTCGATTAAAAAATTTCCTACGAATTTATTTGCCAATTTATTTGGCTTCCAGGAAAAAGCTTATTTTAAAGCAGAAAAAGGAGCAGAAAAAGCACCTGAGGTCAATTTTTAATGAGGGCTTAAATTTTTCAGATATAAATCTATAAGTGCATGGCATCTTCCAATCATTTTTTAACAGCAAAACAAGAACAACGAGTTGTTGAAGCGATACAAGAAGCAGAAAAAAAGACCTCTGGTGAAATACGGGTACATATAGAAGATCACTGTGAAGATGAACCGTTGATGCGAGCAGCCCGCATTTTTCACGAACTGGGTATGGATCAGACGGAACAACAAAATGGCGTACTCATCTTTATTGCCAGCGACGATAAAAAAGCTGCTGTCTATGCAGGTAAAGGGATTCACAAACAAGTTGAGGAAGGCTTCTGGAACGATGTGCTTAAAATTCTGATCGATCATTTCAAGGGCCAGGCCTTTGTTGAGGGTATTGAACAAGCTATTGCTAAAGTAGCCGATAAACTTGTGGAACTCTTCCCTCATGAGCGTGGAGATGTTAATGAGCTTTCTAATGAGATAAGCTATAACAAGCCGAACTCCGAGTCTTAAAATTCAGATAAAAATTTCTGTACGAATGTTTTTCACCATCCAAAAGAAAATTATCTCGCTATCTTTTTCATTGCTCCTGGGACTGATCCTTTTGCCGGGAATCCTCATGGCACAGGATTTGAACCTGCCCTCCGAGCCGGTAGGACATGTTAATGATTTTGCCGATATGTTGACCCGGTCACAGCGGCAGCAACTGGAAACCAAACTACGTAATTATCGCGATACCACTACCACCGTTATTGCTATAGCCACTATTAAGAGCCTTAAAGGGCGTGATATCCAGCAAGTTGGAACCGAGCTCTTCAGCAAGTGGAAAATGTGGCAAGGAAATAAAGACAACGGCGTACTCATCCTGGTAGCCCGGGACGACCATAAGGTACGTATTGAGGTTGGCTATGGTCTTGAAGGAGCCATTCCCGATATCATGGCAGGACGCATTATCCGCAATATTATTAATCCAAATTTTAAAAAGGGCCATTATTATCGGGGATTGGATGAGGCTACTTCAGCCCTGATTCAACTAGCCAGTGGCGAATTCACCGGTCACCTGGCTAAAGAACGATCTTCTCAAAAAAACGATACTGCCTCTATCATCGTCTTTATTCTGTTTGTTGTTTTTGTGATTTATTCATCATCACGAAAAGGTGGTGGAAAGAATAATGGACGAGGAGGACGAAGAAGACGTACGCTGGGTCCGGGTGGATTTATCTGGCTCGGTGGCGGCGGATTTGGCGGCGGCTCTGGTGGTGGTATCGGAGGCGGGGGCGGCTTCGGAGGCTTCAGCGGCGGAGGCGGTTTTGGCTCCGGCGGCGGGGGCGCCAGCGGTGGCTGGTAGAGCCTGATAATTTTATCCAATTCCAAGTTGGACATATAATTATCAGGCCTTTAAGACACTACCCTATTTCCAGATTCCCTTGATAGTCTTTTCGGTAGCTGGACCGGCGTTAGGTAAACCGTAAAACTTCTCAATAGTTCGAAGCACATTGTAATGATTAATTCGATCATTATTGCGTCCGGCCTTTATCTTCGCTCCCGTAAATAAGGTGAGTATGCGATTATCGGGTGTAAAATCATCTTCATCGAATGTTAAGATGAACAGGCTGTTATGGTTTTGAGCCCACCTAATATAGGAATCCATATTGTCTTTTAACCATTGATCTCCTCTTTTGATAGTCAGCGAATCGGGTCCGTTGTGCATATCGTTGTCTTCATTGGGCATCACGAAAGACACAGTTGGTAATTTGCTGAAATCACTAGGAAATTCTTGTAATGTAAGGTTGGTGCTATCCGGCAAGCCTGTTGGAGAATCGCCTTGCCAATCTACCCAGGGATTATGCTTGCGGGCATAAAGTGGGCTCCCGTTGGAATAATCACTTTTTCCTTGCCCGCAGCCGGTAAATCCATTTTCAGGCATTGTCTCAGAATACCCTGCAAAACTATAGCCGTATTCCAACAATTCGTGACCAAGATTGGAAGTTGAATATGGCGTCTCATCTTCGAGGCAACGGTCGCCTTTAACTCCCTGTGTAGCTCCCGAAAACAAAGCTATATAATTGGGTTGGCTTGGATGAGCGACACCATGAGAATCGGTAAACAAAAGCCCTTGTTTGATGAGAGAATTGATGTAGGGAGCATCGGGATTGTTTACTATTTGATCATATCCATGATTCTCTTCTACAACAATTACAATATGGTCGGGAGATTGTTCTATTTTATTGGAACAACTCAAGATGACAAAAGAGAAAGCGATAATAATTGCCGAACTAATATATTTCATACAGAAAATTGAAAATTTTGCTTTAAAAATTGTTGAACGTGTTTACCTGTTAAAAATCCTCTCCCCATGTCATGCTGGACTTGATTCAGCATCTCGCAGGGTTGAAATCCTTTAGATGAAGACAGCATTTCAACAACGCTACTGCTCGAACGAGATTCCGCATCGTTGTGCGGAATGACACAAAGGCTATTTGCAGGGTACCAGCTGTTAAATCTAACCGGTAAACGCGTTGTTCAGTTTTATAGTACAAAACTCAATGTTATAAAACTTTTATTTTATTCTTAAGTTTATTCTCTTGCTTCTTCAACCGGATCTTTACTCATGGTACTGTTATAAAGCGCATTAAATATCAATTTATACGTACCTCGCGGCTGCCCTCTGAACTGTGGGCGAAAAGCGAACAGCACTACTTTTCCTTCGCCAAGAGGGACACGTACCATAGACGGTTTTCCGGCAATATACTTATTTTCACCAAGTGCCCAACCACTCATTAAAAGATCTGAGTCGGCATACCGGGCGACCACATCTACATCGGCCTTGGGAGCATGTTTGATATCTTCGACTCCCCCCTCTCCTTTTCTCCGCTGCTTATCAATTTCAAATGCGCGACTTCGGTTGAACGATACGGCTACCGTATCCTGCATTCCGTAAGCTAACGGATTTTCAGTATCAACGACCGAGCGAATCAGTGAACCGGGGATAAAAAACTGGTTATTGCTTAGTCCACCTACCGCATTTCTTACCGGCAATCCGAATTGTTGAATAACGAAATCGCTGGCGGCATCAAAGGCAATAAGCGATCCTCCATTTTCGGCGTATTCTTTAAGTGCCAATGCGCCCTTAAGTCCTAATCCACCCGTATATTTTTTGGGCATTTGCCGAACAGAATATCCGTTCAAAATTGACGAAGATCTTTGCGATGGAATAATGATGCTGGAATACTGTGATAAATCCTTATTCCTGATATCGGCATCGTGTAGCGTATCCACCTTAAAGCTGTATTGCTTGAGAAGCCAACGCGTCCAGCCTTCATCCATATTGGCAACCCATGATTTGTATAGGCCTATCTTGGGCAAACTAATTTCCGAGGTATTGACTTCCGGCTTATCCGTCAATCCATATATATTCAACCCCAACGTATCCGCTATGCCATCGACGGTAGAATTACTTCCTGCAATAATGAAAGAGCCTGCCGGAAAGGTTTGACCATCAGTTGAGAAAGTGGATTGAGTTCGTGACACTTTGGCTCCTTTCGTTATCATCGCATTAGCGGCCTTTACCGAAGCATTCGATTTATCAGTAAAAATATATCCATACCGGGCATTGCCCCGAACTTCTCCCGGATTAACCTGTATAAGATTCTGCACTTCTTTGGTATCTAAATCAAAGGCATCGTTGATCCGGTCAACGGTAACTCCCATCTGCATGGGAAGGGTCCAGCCAGCCAAGTCATAAGGTGTCTCGGGCGGGCCGCCAGGATACTGTAACCGCGTCGGGTAATTCTGTTTTTCAAGCAAATCCATAAGATACGGTCGGAAAGCCTGTCCGGCGTAAATTATATACGAACCTGCCGAATACGACTTCCCATTAACTTTAAAATCTTTTGTGGCCTGATTGATCTCTATCCCGCCGCGGTATAGAACATTCACTAAATTTTTAGCTTCCCAATCGTCCCACTGTTTTTGGGGGATGATATAAGCATAAGGATTGCCCGACTGTCCGGACTCAATCGATTTCCTACCCATTCGATACATATTGTAGAGGTATTTTGAACGTTGTTTGGCCGCCAGGTTCAATACAGCCATCGAAGCCGTATAAGTATAATCGATAGCATCTCTGAAATGAGATTCGCCGCCTTTCCACGGATAGGGATAAAAGATATCGGTACCGTCTGTAGGGATATGCGTTGCCACATATTCCGGCAGGGAATCAGGGTCATAAAAACGAGGTGTCGGACTACGGTGGCCGGCCTCAGTTAAAATACCTACTTGGTTGTGGTAATAAGGCACCGTCCGGTCTCCACCATTCCAAAACATGGTATAATAATTATCGGCAATGGCCCCAGGCATATCCTTAAGGGCAAACCGCGTTGCCATGGCTGATCCGACCTCATTCACCTCTGAAGTGATGGCAGCAGGAATTTTTGGGTTTACCGGATCTGCATAAGGCGGAATCGAAATCTTTGTCCATGAAGGGGCCGGCTGGTGGTGATTATAAACGATCTGCGGGAACCACTCCCGATATAAAATTCTGGTCACATGTTTCGTCTCGGGCATGTTGTTCATGAACCAGTCCCGGTTGTTGTCATGGCCTACGTAATGATGAAAAAGCCAAGGTTGCGTAGAGGTTTCGTAAGGCGTCCCAAGATGATCGCGATACCAGCCGGCGACAATGTCCAGTCCATCGGGATTCATCATCGGCATTATTAAGGTAACAACATTATCCCTGATATTGCTATATTCGTCTGACTCGTCGGTGGCCAGCCGGTAAGCTAATTCCGGTGCCATCTGTCCTGGTGCCAATTCGTTGGAATGAAGTCCCATATCAATCCATACGATCGCTTTTCCATCCTTAGAAAATTTTTGAGCTTCCTGATTTGAAATACGCGCCCGAGCTAATTTTTCGCTGATGCTTCTCCATTTATCCAGCTGGTTTAAATTCTTTTGGGAGGAAACAAACAGCAATATCATGGGACGACCAAGTACCGTATTGCCGATCTCAATTTTTTTAACCCGGTCGGAGGCTTTATCCAGCTTATTGTAATAATCCAGGAGCTGTTCGTAATCAATCACTTTATAATCTGCGCCGGGACGAAAGCCGAAGACATCGCTTGGCGCCGGGACGTCCTGTGCTCTTGCTATAAAAGCTGAACTAAGAAATAATCCTAATACAAAACAAAATTTCAGCTTCATTACCAGATCTGATAGGTGTGTTATTCGATTCCTTTTAAGCATAAAACATTATATCTAATGTTAACCATATATTATTTATAAGCCGGATTAATACCCCGCCCTCCGTTACTTATCTAGCATATAAATAAATCCTTAATTTTTTAAACAAAAACATGTTAAATGTTTTCAAGATAGGGAAAAGGCTACGCTATGGTAGCTTTAATTGAACATAGCATAGCCTCTGCAACATTTTGCCCGGCAAAAACTAATTTACATTTTGGAACTTAAATACTAAACGGCTGCCGGTGCGGGCTCATACTGGGTCAGAGCCTGTTTGAGATCCTGAATGATATCCTCAACATTTTCGATCCCAACTGCCAGGCGAATCAGTCCGTCGGTAATACCGGCTTCTCGTTTAGTCTCCTCATCAATAACGGCATGTGTCATCGATGCCGGGTGCTGGATGAGGGTATCCGCAGTTCCCAAACTAACGGCCAGCGTACAGAGTTGCACATGCTCCATAAGATGGACGCCGGCGTCAAAACCTTTGTCCAACTCAAAGCTGACAACCCCGCTGAATCCTTTTTCAAAAAATTTAGAAGCCAGTTTATGATCTGGATGGGAGGCTAAACCGGGATAGTGCACTTTACTTACCGATTCATGCTGTTCCAGGAATTCAGCTACTTTCATTGCATTTTCTGCATGGCGCCGCATACGGAGTGTGAAGGTTTTCAACCCGATTAAGTTCAGCCAAGACTCAAAAGGCCCCAAAATGCCGCCAAGATTTTTGCGATAAACGGGCAGATTATATTGCTCGAGCATAGATTGAGGTGCTACTAAAGCCCCACCTATCAAGGTACCATGTCCGTTAAGATACTTTGTGGTTGAATGCAGGACCATATCCGCCCCAAGCTCCAGAGGACGCACGTGATACGGAGAAGCAAAGGTATTATCCACCATGAATACAACATTATAAGAACTGGCAAGTTCGGCTACAGCCGGGATGTTGCATACATCCATCGTGGGATTAGCCATCGTCTCGCCATAAATAATTTTGACCTTAGGATCTTCTTGCAACACCTCTTCCAAAGCATCCAGGTCGTTGAGATCTACAAAATGAGTATTGATCCCCAATTCCGGAGCATCCTCTTTTAAAAACTGTCCCGTGCACCCATATAACGTAGGTTGGGATACCACCGAGCCCTGCTTGGCTACGGCAATAATAGCCGTAGAAATGGCAGCCATACCGCTTCCAAAAACCATTCCCGTAATCTCTTCTTCTTCATATAACAAACCTCCTTCGAGCTTTGCCAATGCCTCTTCCAGTTGATCCGTAGTCGGATTACCAAGCCGGGTATAAGCGTGCGTTCCACCTCCCTTTTCGTGGGCAAAAAACTTGCGTCCGGATTCGACCGAATCAAAGCTGAACGTCGATGTTTGATAAATGGGCATCACATGTGATCGAAAAGGATCATTAGTGGGTTGATCTGCATGCACCGTTTCGGTTTCTATACTAAAATTCGGGTAATCAGTCTTCATAATTAATCTCTATCGGTATTTGATAATTCTCTTTTTTGGTTGAAAGAACGATATTGCTATAAATACGTTCTATGCCCGGCAAGCGTGTCAGCTTTTGATGCATGAAGTGTTCATAAGCCTGGGTATCCTTAACCACTATTTTCAGTAGAAAATCGGCATCACCCGTGATATGATAACACGCCTGAATTTCGGACATCTTGTCTATTTCCTCACAAACTTCGTTAAGGGTATGCATTTGATGTACTGCCAGCCTTAAGGAACAGAATACGATCAACCCCCGATCTACAGCTTCTGCATCTATTTGAGCACTATATCCTTTTATGATACCTTCTTGCTCTAATCTTTTAACGCGCTGCAGAGTAGGCGTAGTCGTCAACCCTATTTTTTCAGCTAATTTATTATTTGGAATACGCCCATCCTCCTGAAGAACGGATAAGATCTGCCGATCTATTTGATCTAATTTGTAATCAGACATTGTAGTCAAATATTTATTTCTTCACCCTACTTTTAGAATATAGTTCTGTCTAATCACATATTCAAAGTTATAACAACTATTTATTATTAATCTAAAAGGATTTTTAAATAAAAAGCCCAGTCAGCAATAAATCGCCGACTGGGCTTACGCTCAACATAGCACAATTTCAATTATTCACTGATCCCCTCCGGCTCAGTCCCGTTTTTGAATTTGGGTTTGGAGGGAGTCTGGATTTGGTACTCTTCAAGAGTAAATTCATCTACCTGAACAGCATCTACCCTGGCCTCCTCCGCTTTTCGTATTGTCTCAGCCTCTTGCTCGTTTAGTATGTCTTTCTCAAGGGCCTCATCAATAACAAACCGTGGCTGTGTTTTGGGTAACTCTTTCTTCTTCGTTGCCACGTGAATCTTCCTATAAATCGGCTGTGCTTTGGCAATCAGTTCCATGGCATTTTCATAACGTCCAAGAGCTTCCTTTTTATCCTCAGGCAGATAAATACCGTCGGTAATTCGATCGCGCTGCTCTCCTCTTTGCTGCATGGCCTGGGCTACTTTGTGTCCCAATTTATCAGAGGGCATGGTGCTGATGCGATTCATGCGTGACCACAAGGCGATCGGGCCGCGGAAGAGCCACGAAAGTCCGGGTACACGGATTTCACGATATATGGCATCGAATGCTTCCTGTATCTGTGCAAAAGCATATTGCATAGCCCATTCAAAAAATATTTGGTCATCTTTCCTTTGTCCTTCTGCATCATATCGACGCAGGGTAGCCGTTGCCAGGTACATCCAACTTAGGATATCCGCGAAGCGACCGCTAATTTTCTCTTTGATTTTAAGGCCGCCGCCATACGAACCGAGCGCGATATCCGCCAGGAAAGCAAAGGAAGCCGATGTCCATGAAAGCTTCCTATAATATTTCGAAGCAGGTCCGCTTACCGGCGACGAAGCTATAGATCCTCGCGTGATGCTCAACAGAAAAGCCCGGGCTTCATTTCTTATAACATGACCTATATGCTTCCAGAACGCACCATCAAATTTTCGGGTATCGCCACTGGTGAGCGCGTCTATTTCATCATAAGCATACGGATGGCAGCGTATAGCACCCTGGCCAAATATCATCAGGCTTCGAGTAAGAATATTCGCGCCTTCAACGGTAATTGCGATCGGCATAGCGATGTAACTGTGGGCAAAAATGTTACGGGGTCCGTTAGAAATCCCGGCACCACCCTGTATATCCATTGCATCATTAATAATTTCACGCCCCAATTCGGTAAAATTGTACTTGGCGATAGCCGTCACTACGGCAGGTTTTTCACCGATATCCAAACCGGCACAGGTATATTTTCGGGCGGCATCCATCAGGTACGTAAATCCACCGATACGCGACATCGGTTCCTCAATGCCTTCAAATTTTCCAATGTTGATTCCAAACTGCCGACGAATCGAAGCATATGCCCCAATCGCCCGCGTGGCCACTTTCGCACCTCCAACGCTCTGCGCAGGCAACGAAATCCCACGTCCCACACCCAGCGATTCCATCAGCATGCGCCAGCCGTTACCGGCTTGTTCCGCGCTGCCAATAATCTGGTCAACCGGAATAACCGCGTCATCGGCATCGATAGGACAATTATAGAACGGCACATTCATAGGATCATGACGGCGACCTAATTTGATCCCATCTGTATCGCTGGGAACCAGTGCACAGGTAATGCCCAGATTTTCTCCTTTCCCCAGATAATTCTCAGGATCACGTAACTTAAAAGCCAAACCAATGATTGTTGAAATCGCAGCAAGAGTGATATACCGTTTGCTGAAATTCAATCGTATATATAGATTGCCGTCATCACCTTTAAAAACCTCTCCTTCAGCAGCCATAGCCCCTGCATCAGAACCGGCTGTTGGTTCGGTCAATGCAAAACAGGGCATTTCTTCTCCGGTTGCCAATCGAGGTAAATAATAATCCTTTTGTTCCTTGGTGCCATAATGCATTAGCAGTTCGGCAGGACCTAACGAATTCGGCACCATTACCGTTGTTGCCAGCGGCCCGCAGCGAGATGCCAGCTTGCCAATAATAGCACTGTGTGCGCTGGCAGAGAACTCCAAGCCACCATATTCTTCTGGAATAATCAATCCAAAGAATTTATGCTCTCTCATATATTTCCAAACATCATCGGTAAATCCTTTTCGTACAAAGACATCCCAGTCGTTAACCATGGAGCAAAGTTCCTCCGTAGGTCCATTTAAAAAATCCTTTTCTTTTTCGGAGAGATCCGGATACGATTCGTTAGCTAATCGTTTTAGGTTGGGTTTACCAGAAAACAATTCAGCATCTACCCACACATTGCCGGCCTCTATAGCCGTACGCTCGGTCCCGGAGATGGCTGGAAGAAAATTCAAAGCATCCAACAATTTCATCAGTGGTGCCGTTAGAATCGTTCGGCGTATCGGTTTGATATTAAAAATTACAACCAAAACACCGTAAACAATAAATAGCCACAGCGGTGCCGCAAATCCCCATAAAGCAATAAATCCCGCGGCGGCCCATATCCATAATGGGGTTCCCCAGTAGGCAAACAACGTGGCCACGATGAGTATGCTAACGATTACCGCCCACAATGGATCATGGTATAAAATGCCGAAACTATGTCTTAGAATGTCCATAATTATCTCCACCTAGATTCACAGGTCGTTACCCTGCCTTTTTGTTTGACTTTAGCGAAACTCGTGCTTGATATCCTTTGATAATATGATCAATGGCTTCTTCTATAAATTCATGTTGGCTGATGCGATTGTCCAATCTTTTTGACAATACTACCGACATTACTCCATGCATTTGGGCCCAGAAAGTATAAGCTGCCATACGGGGCTTTTTCTCTGAAATCAATCCTGCAGCAACGCCTTCTTGCAATACCGAGATAACCAATTCATAACCCCGCCGGGCCTTGCGAAATTTATCCTTTGGATAGCGGGTCATCTCATCCGAACTAATCAAATATATTATCTGGTATTCCCGTGGATTTTCTAACGCAAAATTGGCGTACTCTTGCGCTAAATCTTCAAGTTTTGAGATCGGGTCTT
>Ga0209918_1001114_pt1 | contig 15281 bp, 9 predicted proteins | sample SalPonD_shore_MG_FD_185712 | JGI IMG/M metagenome (GOLD analysis project Ga0209918, IMG submission 185712) | Salt pond soil microbial communities from South San Francisco under conditions of wetland restoration - Salt Pond MetaG... | ecosystem: Environmental > Aquatic > Marine > Intertidal zone >...
ACTCTTCGCCGGCATGCTCATCTTCGCCTTTAGCCGGACTCTCTGGTCGTATGCCGTGCGGTTCACACCGTATGTCCTCACCGGACTGTTCACGGCTTTGCTCATGTGGGCCTTGCTGCGCTGGTGGGAGGAAGCGGAGACCCGCCAGGGGGTCAACTGGCTGTTTGTGATCGCCCTGTTTTTCGGTCTGGATTTCGCCGTCCACCGGACCAACTGGCTGCTGCTCCCGGGGCTACTGCCCTGGGTGCTGCTCAGGCGCCCGAAAACGCTGCTTTCTCCACGCGCCTGGGGAGCCGGTCTCGGCGGACTGGCGGCCGGGCTCTCGGTGCTGCTGCTCCTCATTCCCATGGCCACCGGGGATCCCCTGCTCAACTTCACTAATCCGGCGACTTTCCAGAGATTACGGGATTATCTCGCCATCAGCCAGTATGGCGGGGGAATGATGATCAATCTCTTTCCGCGGCAGGGATCTTTTTGGTCCTACCAGGTGATGGATTACCTCCGCGTGTTTGGCCAAAACTTTTTCTCCTGGGGATATCCCCTGCGTTTCATCGGCCTGCTCCCCGCAGTGCTGGGAATAACGGGGATCGCCGTCGTGTGGAAACGCCGGTGGCGGCTGGGCTGTGGTCTAACCCTGTTGTTTCTGCTCAGCAGTTTGGGAGCCGTGTTCTATTTTAATCTGCCCGCGGACTATTTCCGTTCCATCGACCGGCACTATCTGCCCTCGTTCGTGATCTTCGGCACCTGGATAATCTATGGGGCAGGATTCCTCATGCGCAGGACCCTCCGGTTGCCGCATAAACAGCGGAATGTTGGTGTGGGACTGGTGTTGACTCTCCTGTTTTTGGTCACTCTGAATCAAGTACTGGGTAATTACCGGCAGACCGACGGTTCCCGCCACTATTTCGCATACGACTATGCACACAACCTGCTCACATCCCTTCCGGACAAGGCCATCTTTTTCGTTGCCGGCGACGCCAATACCTATCCCGTCTGGTACCTGCAGTATGTGGAAGGAATCCGCACCGACGTGACGGTCTGCAACCTGCACCTCCTGAATACCCCATGGTATCTTCGTGAGATTCTCACCAGAGATTCCGAATTCCCGCTGACTTTGACGTCACGGCAGATACACGCCCTCCGAGTGATCACCTGGCAGGATAGCACCATCGCCCTGCCGGATCCGGCCAGAGCCGGCCGAGAACCTTCCGGAGCAGTTACGGTCCAGGTCCCCCCGACCCTGGGCGATTCCCTTTTGTACGTGCACGACCAGATCCTGCTGAAAGTCTTCACAGAGAACGCCTGGCGCCGGCCGATCTATTTCACCCGGCCGGAATTCGCGGCCACCTGGATCCGCCCCTACTTACGACAGGAAGGCATTGTCTACCGGCTTCTCCCACAGCAGGATCCCCCCATAGATATCGATATCCTTCGTAAAAATGTGCTCACCCGATACCGGTATCGGGGATACGCGGATCCGGAGGTCCACATTGACGCACCAACCTATATGCCCATCCGTCGGTATTATGACATCTTTCTTCTGCTGGGTGAGGCAGAACGACAGATCGGTCACCGGGAGGCGTACGACAGGGTCATGCACCGCATGATGGAAACGCTTCCTCCCCAACGCCTGCACCCGCCGGACCAGGTTCTGCGCGCGATTCAGGCGTGGAAATCCGGCCGGGAGTGAGATACCTGCCATTGATTAGACCGGTCTTGCAGTATTTTGCCGGTCATTCGCGTCCCACCGGATATGCCGGGGGCAAAGAGAAGTGGGAAAGCAACGAATTCAGTTGACCGGGGGCCAATGAGAACGTATGGAAGGATAAAGCAAAACAACTCCCCCGCCTGGGTTAAGTCATTCGTAATGACTTATATGTATTCCTGGGCAGGCTTTGGATACGTCCAGGTGTTCCGGTCCCCGCAATAAGCCACCTACTCTGCGCCCTGCCGGTTTTGCGTTCTGCCGGCGTTTCTTCTGTGCCATTATTCTGTCTCAGGAAATTTGGATCCGGATATCTTTTCTCATCGACATTCTGGGGGGAGGTTTCGACAATCCCGTCGAAATTCAAGAGAGATTTACCGGCGGGTTTATCCCCTAAATGCATTGGATTTCTTGGTTTATTCGCGATGAAAAGTTTATTGGCATGAGAATTGTCTTAATAGTAATGCGATAACGGAAGCGGAGAATAATCGACGCAGCAAGAATACAAGTAACCCTGGATGGAACCAGTAGAAAAAGGAGTCACATTATGCCCCTGCAGAGCGAAGATATCCTGCTCATCGCAGAAAATGCCAATGACGTCCGTCCTATTCACCAATTTCTGGAAAACAAAAAGTATCAGGTGAACACCCTGATTGATGTGACCGATTTCTCCGGTCTTCCCGAGCTGGAATCAGCCTCCGTCATTCTGGTGGATTTATCAATGAAAACCAGTACACATATCCCGGTCTACCGTTGGCTGCATGCCCACACCCAGGGGGAGATTATCGGACTCTGTGAACGGTTGCTGGCCGATTTTGCGAAGACGGAAATCAAATCCGGCTTCCTTGCCGATTATCTGATAATCAATCCCCAGTATGATATCGGCCGGATCGAATTTATGATCAAGCGGATCATGGAAACCCGGAAAATGCGCCAGGCGTCCGTGGCGGTCAAAGAACGCCTGGATCAGCTGGAAGAAACGCTCTCATCCGGTACGGGAGAATTCGAAACCGTTCAGAGTGAAATCCAGATACTCAGGGAGCATATGAAAACCATTTCCAAAATTGTGGATCCCGGGGAGGCCCGCACACCGAAAGTACTGATAGCCAGTGAGAAGGAAAACACCAAGCAACACCTCATGGATGTATTGAAATCTGCAGGCTATCTGACTACCTTCGTCTCCTCGGGGGAAGAAGCCGTAAACACTGCCCGGGAACACCATCCCCATCTGATTTTCATGGACGTTAACACCAGCGGATTAAATGGATTTGAGGCCATTAATATGCTTCGGCGGGATCGGGATACCGCACATATTCCGGTGATGCTCGTCTCGGACAACGCGACCGAGGAAATCGTACTCAAAGCCAAGCAGGCCCAGGTCGACGGGTTTCTTACTCTCCCGACCCGGCAATCGATCCTCTCCGAGCGCATACGCGATATTTTCTTCAGAGAAGTAGCCCGCGTGGCGTGACTTTACGTACGGAGAAAACGGTTTTGATAAAGGGCATCAAAATCCAACCCTGGTATCCCCGGCCTCAACAGCCGGGGATATGGTTTTTAGGACTTCCAGGACTTTTCACCTCCTCGCTGATCTGCCATTGTGTTTAAATAAAGTCCGCCCTGCCACGCCAAGGACTTCCTTCTTGTGACGAATTTCCCATTAAAGAACCGTAGTTCATCTCTCACACGTCTCTCCCCAGATTCTCTAATCAGAGCCTGCGGTCGAAAATGACTAAAAAATAATTTGCATCGGCTAGGAGAACGCTCTATATTCATTCCATAGCTTATCGAAATAAACGATTATTTATTTGGCACGCACCTACTAGTTTTTTTGCACCTACGGTCTCTAACTCTCGATAAGTTTTTATAGCAAAGTTGAAATCTATCGGGCTTTTACACATTATGGGGATTCGCATCGTCTCATCCGGTAGCTGAATTCTAGGAAGTCACGGAACGAGACGAACGCTGTGTGGCACAGAAGTTAAGCGGGGGGATTAGAGGATTTTTATCCCCTACGATAATTCAGGCGGAGCAGTACACTGCCATATGCAAATGGCGGACATAAAAATAACAACTCGCCTCCTCCATCCAACAAGGCAGTTGCCGTCCGCCATTTGCTTTTTTTATTCGGTGCAGCAATCAATCGAACAGGTCTTTTGATTCCGACCTTTTTCCCGCGCACAGCTAGATTCACCGGAGGTTGTATGGTCTGGCCAGGCAGAGATCGTATCCCTGGGAAATAGCAGGGACCAACTATCCCACTATCCTTCATCTACTCAGTCGTCTACCGAAATGGTGAACCGGCCGGTCAGTGCCGTACTTTTTGACCGGAGCACGATTCGTTGCAGTTCATGTCCCCAGCTATGGCCCATCCGGGAGTCCTGGATAGTGATGGTCCGGAAAGCCGGTTCGAATTTATTTGGATCGTAATTGAGGTAACACGGTCTTTCCTCACCGGAGCCGGTCAGTCTGATACGACCGCTTTTCTCCACTTGGGGAGTCCGCGGCGTTAAGAAATTAAGCGTAAACGGCTTCACCAAAACCTGCAGCTGGTACTGTGCCGTGACTTCAACGGTGTTTCCCCGCCGGAGCGTGATCCTTCGTTTCCACAATTTCACCTGCGCGTCCGGTGGATAGGCATGGGCTATATCCAGAGAGAGTTCGGCTTCCCGGGCAGTAGACGTGTATTTGACATCCCGCGCCTCGAACTCCCGGCCGTTCTTCTGCATCACTCCGTTGATGGTCGGGAGGGTATGATAAGCGGACTGGTTGTTCCAGAGTTCATATCGGTGACTGCTGAATGTTTGGGCGGTGTAGGTCTGTGCTCCGGCGTCAATGAGTACCGGTGTGCCGTCATGAAAGACGATATAGTTGCCCACGTCGTTATGATTATGACTCTCGTTATTATGGCCACCTTTGGCTGCCAGATAAAACCCCTCGCTGCTACCCGGTTCGGAGCGGGCCGCCATCACCTGGATATCCGGTAACCACACATCCCGGACCAACGGCTCCGCCGGCGGGGTTCCCAGGAGCTCCTTGAGAGTGAACAAGGCAGGTAACGCCCGGTTTAACACGCCGAAGCTGCCACCGATGACTCCCGTGCCGTAATTTTCTTTTTGTGCCACGAAAGCGGCAAACCGGATCATGGCCTGATCCTGGATTGCCCGGCCGTATTGAAAGACCAGCGCAGGATCGGGCCGCATCCGGGCCGACGCGTCCGCGAAATTAATATAATAGGGATCACTGATGTAGGTTCGATAAATGTACCTTCCCATTTTTTTTATCAGCGGCTGATCGAACACATCAATTTTTCCGCCGGAGGCACTGTAGAGCAACCCCAAACAATCAAACAGCGAGCCGCCCGCCCGGCTCCAGTAGCTGGGGCCTTCGTCACATCCGCCATCCGCCGGATAAGGCATAATGAAATTATCGATGCTGTCCATGGCTTTGTGAACCAGTTGCAGCCGCCGCACCGGATCCGGTTCCAGAATCAACGCAGCCGTCAATACGTTCGAGTTAATCCAGGGATTCCAGTTGTTCACCGGCCGGGTCGTCTCCTGGTGTGCCCGCCACCGAAATCCCATCCACCCCCAATCGTCCCGTTTCAGAAAAGGCGTGAGAATTCGACGTTCCGTCTCGACGACCATGCGCTCTGCAATGAGGGGATTGATATTATCCAATTCCGGTTTCAGGAGATAGTAAGTCCAGGCCAGCAGCGCCCCGGTCTCTGCGGCGAAGAGATCCACCACCGGCTCGGTCACATCCGGCAACCCCGGCCCGGCCTCCTGCAACCCCATATGTGCCGGGACACCCCAGAACGACTCTTCGCAAATGGACCAGATCCCGTTCACAATCTGGTCCAGAAAGCGCCCCTTGCGCTCAAACGCTTCGGCCAGCACCAGACCCGCCAGCTGTTCCCGGCGCCCGAAAGAGAGCGCCTCATAATGGGAACGGTTCCCGGTTCGGGCGTATTCCAGAAACACCGACGCTGGCAACGGCGGCCAGTCAGCATCAAGCAGTTTCTTCCCATCCGAAATATATGCCTGTCGGATTGCCGCCGGAATCTGCTCGAATCCGGCGGGATCCGCAACGCTCGGATACGGCCGCCAGGCTTCCCTGGGAAGAATAATCTCTTTCAACTGCCCCAGAGGATAGCTTTTGGCCAGGAGTTTGCGATCGGGTGCATTTTGTCCGAAGGCAGCGTCCACCCCGTGCAGCCCCAGCACCAGTATCACAACCAGTGTCACTAAACGCTTCATACCAGGATCCTCCATTTCGGGTATACCGGGCGATTCCGGAATTATGGGCATAATATAAATCTGAAAAGAAATCGCTCAAGAACGATGCTTCTATGATACGGAACCGGGCCGGGGCAGGCAAGCGTAATTCGGAGCGAGAGTCCCAGAGTATAGTCGGGCGGGAACCGTGCCCTGCCAAAGAACCCGGCATACTCACGGCAAAGATTTGTGAGGCTGTCATGCGGGAATATATTCTTCTTTCATTGCCGGCATGAAACCAATAAGATGTCACATACTTATGATGCACACTCCGGTACAAATACAACCCCGGAAATCCGGATCCCTCCGGCTGATTTCTTTGTTCGGTGAGTGGTTGTTCCGTCTGCTGGGACGGCGTCCTGCTATCAATGAGACCCCGCTCCTGCAAGCCGATCGGATTTTGATTTCAAGGCTGGACAAAATCGGGGACGTGGTCATGTCCAGTGGTTTTCTGCGGGAATTACGGCACGCCTTTCCGTCAGCACACCGGACTCTCCTGGTACATCCCGGTGTGTTCAATCTGGTGGAAGCATGCCCGTATGTGGATGAGGTGTTGACCTTTGGCGGGCACACTCTCCCGGCCGGCGGAGGACTCAGACGCCACTACCACACCATTCGATATGCCCGGCAGCATCTCTGGAACCGGCGATTTGCCCTGGCGCTTGTGCCTCGCTGGGACGTGGATTTTTACTTAGAAAATTACCTGGTTTACTACAGTGGGGCCCCTCGCCGGGCAGGCTATACCGAGCGCACCACTCCGACCAAGTCCACCCTGAACCGGGGGGAAAATCTGCTGTTTACTCATATCCTGGAGCACACCGATCTGGCCCACGAAGTGGAGCATAATCTGGAGTTTATCCGTTTTTTGGGCCAAGAAGTCCGGGATGAGAGCCTGGAACTCTGGCTCACGGAGGACGATCACCGGACCGTCCGGGATTTCCTGCAGGCGCACCAGGTTGGTCCCCGGGATTTCCTGATTGCGGTGGGGCCGGGCGCCGGTCATCCCCGGCGCATCTGGCCGTTATCCAGGTTTATCCGGGTAAGCCGCTGGTTGACGAACCACCTGCGGGCCCGGATCGTCATTCTGGGAGGTCCGGAAGTGCAAGAGAGCGGAGAAACTTTTCGGAACAGAACCGGACCCCAGGTCATTAATGCGGCCGGGAGTCTCACCCTCCGGCAAACTGCTGCTCTTGCCCGCCGTTGCGGACTTTTTCTGGGTAATGATTCCGGGGTCATGCATCTGGCCGCTGCAGCCGGCATTCCGATAGCCGAGATCTCCTGCCACCCCCGCACCGGAGATCCGGCGCATTATAATTCCCCGGTCCGGTTTGGTCCCTGGGACGTGCCCTCGAAAATTATTCAACCCGCCACCGCCGCCTTCCCCTGTGACCGCGGATGCGAAGCAACAACCGCGCCCTGTATCCTCGGGATCTCAGCAGACCATGTGATCGGCGAACTCGCTACCTGGCTGCCGCAAATGGCACTTCAAAGTAAAATAAACCGGTCAGAGTGATCTGATTCTTCGGCACCTGTACCTGTGGTACTGTTTTGGCCCGTTCCTGTAAAAATTCGACCATACTTTTTAAATGCACAAAACCCGCAACGTTCAGTGCCATGCGGGTTTGAGTTGTGTGGGCACTACTGGATTCGAACCAGTGACCCCCGCCTTGTAAGGGCGATGCTCTGAACCAGCTGAGCTAAGTGCCCGAATGTTTCTTTCTGTTCCAAACAATATAAATTAGAAGCTTTTCCCGGTGATTACAATGAGAAAACCCCACGCGGAAATACCGACAGTCCGGTGTTCCCGCGCAGGTCTCTATATCAGGGCAAGCCCACTCTGATCAGGCGGCTTTTTGCTTTTCTTCGTCCGATTCGGATTCCAGGGCCAGATCGATGACTGCGGCCATTTCTTTCACATAATGAAAGGTCATTTCCTCTTTCACCAGATCGGGCACTTCTTCCAGGTCTTTCTTATTCCGTTCCGGGAGAATGACTGTTCGCAACCCGCTTCGATGGGCAGCGACGACTTTTTCTTTGATCCCTCCCACCGGCAGCACATTGCCCCGCAGCGTGATTTCGCCGGTCATTCCCAGGTTATTCTTCACCATCCGACCGGTGAACAGGGAGACGATGGCCGTCAGCATAGTGACTCCCGCCGAGGGTCCGTCTTTGGGAATCGCCCCGGCCGGGACATGCACGTGAATATCACTTTTTTCAAATTCTTCACCGGCGATGCCCCACTCCTCGGCCATGGATCGGACATAACTCACGGCGGCCTGGGCCGATTCCTTCATCACGTCCCCGAGCTTCCCGGTGAGTTTTAACTCTCCCTTCCCGGGCATTTTGGTGGCTTCGATGAACAGAATATCACCGCCCACGGCCGTCCAGGCCAGTCCGATAGCGATGCCCGGTTTGGTCATGCGTTCGGCCACTTCACTGAAATATTTCTCCGCGCCCAGATATTCCTTCACATGCTCGGCATCGATGGTAATGGGGCTCTCTTTTCCTTCCACGATCTCCCGGGCGACCTTTCGCAGGATGTTGGCGATTTCCCGTTCCAGGTTCCGAACCCCGGCTTCCCGGGTGTAGGCGCGCATCAATTCCCGGAGCGCATCATCGGTTATCACGATCTCTTCATCGCTCAATCCGTGCTCGTGGAGTTGCTTGGGCGCCAGATATTCCGTGGCGATGTGGAGTTTTTCCTCTTCGATATACCCGGGGAATTCGATCATTTCCATCCGATCCTTCAGGGCCGGAGGAATCGGGTCGCTCAGGTTGGCGGTCGCAATAAACATCACCTTGCTGAGATCGAATTCGATTTCCAGGTAATGATCGGAAAAGGCATGGTTCTGTTCCGGATCCAGCACTTCCAGCAAGGCGGAGGAGGGATCGCCCCGAAAATCGGCGCCCAGTTTGTCAATTTCATCCAGCATGAAGACCGGGTTATTGGTCCCGGCTTTCTTCAGGGATTGGATAATCCGGCCCGGCAGCGCCCCGATATAGGTTCGCCGGTGGCCCCGGATTTCGGCTTCGTCTCTCACGCCCCCCAGGGAGATCCGGACAAATTCCCGTCCCATGGCCCGGGCAATGGATTTACCGACGGAAGTTTTCCCCACCCCGGGAGGGCCGACGAAACAGAGGATCGGTCCCTTGATGGAGCTCTCTCCCTCCTTCTCCTGTTTTAGTTTCCGGACGGCCAGGTACTCCAAAATCCGGGTTTTCACCTTATCCAGCCCGTAATGATCCTCGTCCAGGATTTCCTTGGCTCGCCTGACGTCCATACTGTCCTGGCTGGAGTGACTCCACGGGAGTTCCACAATCCAGTCCAGATAAGTCCGGCTGACGGTATATTCCGGAGACGCCGGGGGGATCTTCTCCAACCGGCTGAGCTCCTTTTCAGCCACTTTCCGGGCCTCTTTCGGGAGATTGGCCGCTTCAATTTTCTCCTCTAATTCCTTGATCTCGAGAGTCTGGTCGTCTTCGCCCAGTTCTTTCTTAATGGCCTTCAATTGCTCCCGCAGATAATATTCCCGCTGGGTTTTGGAAATTTCACCCTGGACCTCGGACTGGATCTTTTCGCCCAGCTCCAGCCGCTGGATTTCCCGGTTGATCAGGACGGTGGATTTTTCCAGCCGCTTCCGAACATTGAGCTCTTCCAGGATCTCCTGTTTCTCCGCATTACCGATATTCAGGTTCCCAACGGCCCGGTCCACCATCCGGCCCGGCTGCTGAATGTTCGACAGCATGCTTTGGTGTTCTTCCGTGAGGTAGGGCGCCAGTTTGATGAGCTTATTATAAATATTGCGCAGATTGGCCTGGAGAGCGTCGATTTCAATATCATCCTGCTCCAAAACCTCATCCACCCGCTCCACAATCGCCCGAAAATACGGCTCCTCGGCCACCCAGGTATTGACCTTCATCCGGTCGATGCCCTGCACGATCGCACTCTTGCTGCCGTCCGGCATGTCGAACACCTTTAAAACCTGGGCAATCGTGCCGAAACTGTATAAATCTTCGCTGGTCGGCTCTTCTACCGATCCCTCTTCCTGGGCCACCACTCCGATAAACCGTTTTTCCTTGGGAAGATCATCGATCAGATTGAGGGATCGTTCCCTCCCGATATAAATCGGGATGACCTGCTGGGGGAACAGCACCGTGTTTCGCAAAGGCATGATCGGCAGTGACGCGGTGCCATCTTCCTGGAATAATTCGTCTAATGAAATTTCTTTTTCTTCTTCGGTTAATTCAGTCAATCAGAACCTCCTTTGATTCCTGCCGCTTCTTTTGTGTTAAATTACGTTTGTACAATGATTATGCCAATGGACGGTAATTACATTTTTCGGGCGGTCATCAGCCACCCTTGCGGTTCGACATGTCAAATCGGCTGATTTGCATCCCGGAAACGGCGTATCTGTCAAATTGACTGCGGTCTGCCAGTCCCCCGGGAACCTGGCTACGGTTTCATAGATCCCCGGAATCCTGGCGGCGGAGAAGTCAGGGGGAGACCACGATGTCGGGATAGAGATGTTTCAGTACGTTGAGGGTTCGCACGGTCACCATAAAGTCCCCTTGGGTATCCCTCCCGGCAACCGCCGGAAACAAGCCGTTGTCCAGCTGTTGGTTCCGCAACCAGGTCACGGCTTTCTTCACCACCGGATTCGTTATATCGTAACCTGCCGCTACGGCAATTTCAAGGACCTTCAACGTGCCGCCTCGGAAGCACCCGGTCTCGTCATACCCGATATAAAGATAATCCCAGGCGGTGGAAGGGCGAAAAAAATTGGTGGTGTTAGACTGTAAAAATTTTCCCAGCAGATACTCCACTCCCCGCAGGACCCGCTCATCCTTAGCGTAGACATTATGATACACCATGGGCCACACAACATGGCAGGTGGTCCAGATGCAACTGGGATGCGTATCCTTATCCTGTGTTTTCGGCACCTGCACCAGGTGTAACCATCCCCCGTCGTCCCGCTGCCGCCTCAGCATCCAGCGCAGGCCACGATCCAGGAAGGGATTGCCCTGTAAACCGTAACGCATCAGAACCCAGTGAGCATAGCCCTGATGCTGATAGAAGAGGGGGAATTTTCCGTCCTCCCGTTGCATTTTCATCAGGGTGACGATGCCCTGCTGGATCTCGGGGAGGTCCCTGGCGCCTCCCAGGTCCGACAAGTGGTGCAGGGTTAATACCTGGGTAAAGAATTGCATTCCATACTGATGCTGCTCTTTCTGGAATTTCCGGCGGGGTTGCCAGAGTCCGTCGTCATCCTGTTTCCGTAACAACCGTTGGAATTCGGCGGACCGCACGCATTGACTCCTGAGGTCTTCCATGGAAGAAAAATCGTCCGGTTTTTCAAACACATCTGCGTACAGGTGTAACCGAATATGCGGGGGGGATGAATTCAACAGACCCGGGATCGGATCTTTCTTCAGAATGTGAGTGAAGTCCAGCTGCATGTATCTTTGTTAAGATACGAGAAATCCCCGTCAATACAAACCGGAAACATCAATCAGGCCGCAATTTTGTGACATTCGCTGCACCGGGCACGGGGTTCGTGCGGCATCCTCGGAGCCCCGAGCACCTGTTGGGTGTGACAGGTGATGCACTGATCTTCCGAACGATAGTTTCGATGATAGGCTTTATCTGTCATGGCCGGGGCGACTTTCGCCAGCGCGGCCCGGTCGATGCCCTCGCCGGCCCCACCGCCGAAAATCTGCGGCCCGTAGTAAAACATCACCACCAGGAACCCGGCGACGACAATCACACTGCGGACCATCCATCGGGTCTTTTGTTGTGCTGTTGCCAAAGATCCCCCGTCCTCTTATGCCTTGAATGACTGGCCGCAGCCGCAGGTGGATTTCGCCTGGGGATTCTTGACCTGGAAGGATCCCCCCATCAACCCTTCTTCCACATAATCGATTTCGGAACCCTCCATATACCTGAGGGAGAACTTGTCAACGATGACCTTGACGCCGTTTCGCTCCAACACCTCGTCGCCATACTGCACTTCATCGTCGAACTCCATGCCGTACGACATCCCGGAACAGCCACCGCCCTGAATATAGACGCGCAGGCCATATCCGGTCTTGCTCTGATCTTCTATCAGGTTCTTCAGTCTTTTTTCTGCTCTATCGGTTAAGGTAACCATTTATTTTCACTCCTGTGAACTGTTCTTCCATGGCTGTTCTGGTTCCAGAGAAGCCCAATGTATCGGAAGCATTCTCTTGATTGAATTGCTCATCATACGGTTATCGTCTCCGGCAGTTTCCTGCTTTTTCCGGTAACCGAAATTTTCTCTGATTGCCCCTGTGGATTGCGCGATCCCACCGGCCATGAGGGTTCGAAGTCCAGAGAGGATGATTGCAGCAGCCCATTAATTCAACACCCCCGTCGCCGCTTCGTCCGCATGGTAGGAACTCCGCACCAAGGGCCCGGATTCCACCACTTTAAATCCCATCCGGTGACCGATTTCCTGGTAATATTTAAACTCATCCGGATGCACGTACCGCCGGACTGGCAAATGGCTTTTGGTGGGTTGCAGGTACTGGCCGATGGTCATGATGTCCACCTCGACCTCCCGGAGATCCTGCATTAACTTAACCACTTCATGCGTTTCCTCTCCGATGCCGACCATGATGCCGCTTTTGGTACGCATTCCCTGCTGCTTCGCCCGGTAGAGCAGCTCCAGGGATCGCGGATATTTCGCCTGGGGCCGCACCTGTTTATAAATACGTTCCACGGTTTCCATATTATGATTCAGGATATCAGGCTGGGCATCACTCACTGTTTGGAGCGCCTCCCAGTTCCCTTTAAAATCAGGAATTAACACCTCAACTGTGCAATCCGGCAGCGCCGCATGCAGTCCACGAATGGTATCGGCGAACACCGGCGCTCCGCCGTCTTGCCGCTCATCCCGGTTCACCGAGGTCACCACCACGTGATGCAGCTGCATTTTCACCGCGGCGTCCACTACCCGGCGCGGTTCTTCCTGATCCAGCAATGGCGGCCTTCCGGTCTTGACCGCACAAAATCCGCAGCTGCGGGTACAAATATCTCCAAGGATCATAAACGTCGCCGTTCCCCGGTTCCAGCACTCGTTGATATTCGGGCACTGGGCCTCCTCACAGACCGTATGCAAATCGTTGGTGGTCATCAGCGATTTGATATCCTGAAAGCGCTGGTTGCGATGAAGCCGGATTTTCAACCAGGGCGGTTTGCGCGACTCCCCCGGCCGAATCGTTGGAAATTCTTTCACTTCAATCGTCATGATGAGAGCAGCCCTTCTCCGTTAAATTCCTCAAGATACCGTACAATCCGTTCCAGAAACATCCCGCCCATGGCGCCATCGATCAATCGATGATCATACGTGAGTGCCAGATACATCATCGGCCGAATGCCGATGGCGTCGTTGATCACCACCGGGCGTTTTTTAATGGCGCCCACCGCCAGAATAGCCACTTGAGGTTGGTGTATGATGGGCAGGCCGTACAAGTTCCCGAAAATACCGGGATTCGTGATGGTAAACGTGCCTCCCTGCACATCTTCCGGTGTCAGCTCCCGGGCCCGGGCTGCCCGCACCAAGCGGGAGGTCTCCCGGGAAAGGCCCAGAAAATTCCGCTCATCGGCATGCTTGATGACCGGAACGATCAGCCCTTGTTCAATAGCCACCGCCAGGCCGATATTAATAAATTTCTTCTGCAGGATCTCCCCTTTCTCCAGGTCGAGGGATGCATTCACCGCGGGGAAATCCTTCAAGGCTTTGATGGTCGCATCGATGATGAAGGGGGTATAAGTCAGTTTGAATCCTTCTTTCTCTACAAACGCCCCTTTACGGCGCTCCCGAAACTCCACCACTCCGGACATATCGACTTCGCTCACCGAGTAGACGTGTGCGGAGGTGTCCAGGCTGGTTCGCATATGTTTGGCAATGGACTTCCGCATGTTATCCAGTTTGATGACTTCGACATCGTCCATCGAGCCGGTATAGGTGATGGGCTGCGGCGGCTCCGCCAAGGGTTGCTCTTTGCGCTGGTCCAGATATTCCAGGAGATCCTGTTTGCGGACGCGCCCCCCGATCCCACTGCCGTTAATCAAATCCAGTTCTTCGGAGCTGACGTTTTCCTTCTCGGCGATAGACCGGACCAGGGGTGAGAGGAACTCACCCGGGGTTCGTCCGCGCGATTGCGCGGGAACGGCAGGACTTTCCGGCCGGTACGCGGACTGATTGTTTCCGGAAGCGCCGTTGTCTGGCCTCGCCCCGGATTCACTCCCGGCTGGTTGCCCGCCCTGACTTCCGTCCGTCTCTGCCGGCTCCTCGGTCTCCAAATACGCGATGGTGGCGCCGACTTCGACGGTTTCCCCCTCCTCTACTAAAATCTCGATGAGAGTTCCTTCATAGGGGGACGGGATATCGGAATCCACTTTATCGGTAGAGATTTCCAGGAGAGTCTCGTCTTTTTGGACCGGATCACCGGGTTTTTTATGCCACTCGATGATCGTACCTTCGGCGATACTTTCTCCCATCTGCGGCATTACGATAGTCTGTTTCATCTGCCGTCCTCCGGCCTTCCGGTTAAAAGGTCACTGTTCATTCGCATCATCTTCATCTGACTCGGCGACATGTAATTCTTGCCCGTTCCGGTTAGAAGTTTACCAGAGATTGAATCGCGGCTTTTACCTGCTCGGCCTGGGGCAGAATTTCCGTCTCCAGGGTCCAGTTAAACGGAACGTACGCATCTTTGCTTCCCAATCGTCGTACCGGTCCGTCCAGCCACATGAAGCACTCGTCCGAGATCCGGGCGGCGATTTCCCCGCCGAATCCCCCGGTGATGTTATCCTCGTGGGCAATGAGTACCTTATTGGTTTTTCGCACCGATTCGAAAATGGTGTCGGTATCCAGCGGATTCAGAGTCCGGGGATCGATGATTTCCACCGAAACCCCGTTCTGTTCCAATTCCCGGGCGGCTTCCACCGATTTTTGTACCAATGCACCCCAGGCCACCACCGTAACATCAGTGCCTTCCCGTACCACCCGGGCATGCCCGAAGGGTAGAAGGTAGTCGGCGTCCGGTTCCGGGACCGCCGCAAACTGTTGCCGGTACAATCCCTTCTGCTCCAGGAACATCACCGGATCCGGACACCGAATGGCCGTTTTCAGCAGTCCCTTGGCATCCGCGGCATTGGAGGGATGGACGACCCGCAATCCGGGAACGTGGGTAAAGATTCCGTCGATGCTCTGACTATGAAATAATGCTCCGTGGATATACCCGCCTACCGGCACCCGGAGCACCACCGGGGC
>Ga0209918_1001116_pt1 | contig 15276 bp, 9 predicted proteins | sample SalPonD_shore_MG_FD_185712 | JGI IMG/M metagenome (GOLD analysis project Ga0209918, IMG submission 185712) | Salt pond soil microbial communities from South San Francisco under conditions of wetland restoration - Salt Pond MetaG... | ecosystem: Environmental > Aquatic > Marine > Intertidal zone >...
GAAATTCCAACCATAACGGTCAGGTATTAATTTATTCAGGTTGACTGTCGTATTCACATTATACTGTGACTTATCTGCAAACTGCCGTTGACTCAAATGAGAATCCAGGGATCCAAATCCATCGGTAGAACGATTATAACTGGCATCAACCTGTGCAAAATCGGCCATCTTCATATGCATATTGGCATCAGCGGCCCATCCTTTTTTATTATTATACCCCGATACCCGCAGCTCATCGACCCATAATGTGGCATCAAGAGAAGGAACGCCTTTATTTGAGGGAATCATATTTCCATCAGGTGCAAGGTTTGACGGATTCTTAATACCTATGCCTATTTCCGTAATTTTATCCAGCGATGGATTCCCCTTCACACCAATAACCGTACCTTTTGGGGCCCCTAACTCTTCGGCAAGTGTTGAATCCTGGAATAGAGTACTTAAATCACCATTTTCCTGGTTCCGTAACTGCTTTAATTGATTTAACGCTGATAAGACGAGATTCACACTATTTTGATCAGGTAACCATACTTCATTTGCCTGCCGGTCAAGTTCTTCCTGTGAATGGGTGCTTATTTTACCGGCAAAAAGTGTTGAATCAGTGGGAGTTATCGGTTGCCGGTACTCGTAATAATCGTTCTGTAAATCACGGCCGAAACGCATAACAAGCTCCAGATTATTACGTTGTTTATACCCCTCACCATGCACAAACATCCGGAGATGTGAATAATTCAACAGGTTGAGTCCTCCGGGATAATTTCGGCGTATCATTCGCATATCGCCCTGTCGTAAATCATTTACTTTCAATGACAAAGATTGCTCGTTAGCCAGAATATTTCCCTGCTGGGTTCTGTTTATCGGACGAATGGAACCGGGCGGCTGGCGATATGGTATCGGTGAACGAGTCGAATTTTCTTCAATATTTACGGTAGATACCTGAAATGAAGTATTCGTCGATGCCTGGTCACCAACTTTTTGAGCTTTTCTCCATTGGCTACCTACTAATTCGAATTTGGCAAAACGAAGTGTAAATGGTTTCTTATACCCCGTCATCCAAATGCGAATATGCGACACATTCTGTAAATCTTTTATATCACCTATAGCTCTTTTGAAATCGCTTAACGGGATACGCACCTGATACCAGTAATCGCCGGGATGGCTGCCATCTTCAACTTTATCCACGATATAATCATTGCCGGTTTTCAATGAAGATTTATTTGCCGGGTTCATATTAATTTGATATTCGTAATATGAATCGCGATAGTTCGGGACACTGGGTATTTTCAGGCCCTCGGCATCAGGACGATTGGTAATAGCACGTTTGTCACCGGAAGGCGGTTCAGAGTTACCTTCATAATAACCATACATTCTGTAGAAATAAGGCTGAATACTTGATGTGCCATATTCCTGGCGTAATTTTTGTTCCGCAAAATAATCATAATCGTCGTCAGAAGGATCGGCAGCCATCTTCTTATAGGTTGGTGAATTTATGCCGAACTCCGCCTTCATTTTATTCAACCAGTCGGCAAATAGCGTTTGCTCATTTTTGACACCACCGTATCCACCCTTATCCGGAACACCATCTAACCCAACATCTTCCTGTTTCAGACTTTTCGTAGAAAATTGACCATCGTACGTTGCCTGTGCATTGAGAACATAGGATCGGTCAGATTGTCCGATTACCAGGCCGCTGGATCCCAATTGTGACAGGGCATCCTCATTATTAGATGTAAAGTTAGGTATCACATCCTCAGATACCGTACCGACATCTAAAAATATTTTACCGTCATAATCCTGTACTACATTATTAGGTTGATTATTACCATCTTTACGGTATTCTTTAGGAAGCACAGGCTGCACCCAGAATTCTACAAATTCGATGTTATTCAGCGTCAAATTCTCCAATCCGTTGGGTAAAGCAGCCGTAATCCCTCCCCACATTTTTTGGGGTTCGTTATCTAATATATTCTTCAAGTCGGGATTATAGTTGTAGGGCCCTCTCTTTGTCGGATTATAATAAATATCCAGGGGTTGAATCGTATTTTGCTGCGGCAATGTCTGTCGCTGCGGAAAAACGTCAGTCACTTTAACTTTAGCCGTTGCCCTACCCCGTTGTATACCCAGCAGGCTTGATATATTGATCGGAAGCATATACCATGAAAACTGGGCTCTCAGGTCAGATCTGTTAATCTTATCTTCCAACGATTCGCTCGGATGATTCATATCCAGATCATATCCGGGAACGGCAGCGGGAGCAGCTGCAAGATGCCAATGACCGGGATTTAGAAAACTGAAACTTGTTTTAGAACCTTCAAAGTCATCAATAAAGGATAACCCTTTTTTCTCATCTGGCTTCAACTCCCCTTTTCGTATTGCACTTTGAACGGCATTTGTTTGCGCCACACCCGGACGTAATTGTGCCCATTCACCGCTAAATGAAATACTCGATGGGGCTTTCGTTTGAAGCAACGGTATATGATCAACAACCCTGGTCAGCCACGGGGCATCGAATTTAGCCTTTGCATCTAAACCCAAAACCGAATTATTGATCGGTTCGTCTCCTATCCGGATTTTATCCGTAAGGGGTTTGTCTTTCAATTTGAAAAAAGTACCACCGAACTCAATATTATTTGATAAATCATATTGGGCACGGACACCGGTAAAGGATGTCTGCTGAATCTGAAGTATCTGGTTACTCTCATATTCTATTTTGATCTGCTGGCCGGGAGCAAGATATTTTTTATTGGTAATGATGATATTCCCAATAGAATAATCAACCGTATAATCAACCCCTTCTGTTAACTGTACACCATTAGAAAACACTTTAACGGAACCTTCAACCAGGGCAACCCCCAGGTTATAAGTATCAGAAGCTCCACCTTTTGCCTTACCCTTTATCTCATAAATATTATTCTGTGATTCCTGGTTAGCTATCTCTTGCGGTTCACTATATAAACTGGTAAATGCCAGGTTATTAATAGCATCCTGCTTATTCGGGACAGATTTATTATTATTGATCAGGTTAACAATATGCGAACCAAATGGTTGCCGGTATGGGAAAATGATTTTGCCATTGACGGCATCCATGATTGGTGGAATAAAATCAATCTGGTTATCAGGAACAGTCTGACCATCCTGATTGACCCGGTCGAGCCCCAGGTCGGTAAGCAGCGTTGTGTTGAAATTAGGCAACGTCTGGGAATCCGTATTTGTACCGGTATAATAGACACCTACATCAAGACCATCCTGCGTAAGATTTGTTGGACCCAGTGCATATACATTACGCATGGTCAGTGGCCAGGTTGTATAGTCACTGGTTTGGTTGGGCTGACGCACCAATTGAAGGATTTGTACGGTACTTGGCCCCAGGCTCTGAACATCTCCAACAGAATGTTGTTCCCCACTTGCGGAGTAATCATAAGCCACAGCAAGAGCTTCATTGGGAAGAAGTGAAGTTTTAAGAAATACAAGGCCGAGTCCCTGATTCATAGTATAATCCTTACCCGGTTGCAGCTCAATCCACGTACCCTTAACAATATCCCGGTCATTTTTTAAACCCAAACGTTTAGCCAGGTTGGCCACGTCAATAGTATCAATTTTGGAATTTCTGACCTGATTAAGAATATTATCATCAAAATTATCATAGCGTTGATCGGGTGGTTGATACGTATCTCCACTTTTACGGGCTCCCAGTCCGGCTATGGCAACACCCGTTTGCGGATTGGTAACATTCTCATTTCCTATATCCAATTTGTAAATTCTGATATTAGAGAAATTAAAAAGACTAATCGTCGTCTGTGGGTTAGCGACCGACTCCTCAAAATGATTCCATGCATAAAAATCGAGATAAAAATCACGGCTGTTTTCATAATCGGCCGGACGAATATCTATCGATTGTTCCTGTGACCCACCGGTGATAGTTTGAGAATTATTCTTACCTTGTTGCTGTGATAATACAGATGTAATCTTTAAGGGCCCCATTTTGGCCACCGATTTTAATCCAAAAAGTGCGTTACCCCCCCGAATCAATGAGTTACCGGTTTCCATGGAAACATTACCCAGTTCAATCGATTTAAGAATCTCATCATCATAACCCTGGTATAAAATTTTCAGGCGGTTTTGGTAATCGAAAGGCCGCTCCGTATCCCAGTCGGTCATAATATTGAGTTTATCTCCAATGGTACCTTTAATGTTCAGCTTCAGATTTTGATTAAAGGTAGGATCGACCCGTTTCTGCTGACTCGGCGGCAAAGATGGGTCCGCCGTTTTCTGAATGGAAGCTCCGACATTCATGTTGGCCGTACCCGTTACTCGCAAATTCACTTCGGGTTTACCAAATATGGTTGTGAAAGCCGATTTCTTACCACCGGGGATATTAATCTTGAAATCGAGCAGGCCCTGATGAATATCCCTTTTTAAATTGGATTCATTGACAATATTGACCCAGTTTTGATGCAGCTTATCTTTCAGGCTTAACGCTTTGTATTGATCAAAACTATATCTTCTCGTAATTGAAGCGGGTATGCCCAATATTTCCCTTTGAACAACATAATTACCACTCGAATCACGTTGAACAACGATATTATCTTCCGGAATCCGGAGTTGTATTAATCCAGAACGTTTACCCGGGAAAGGAGAAACCATGCCTTGCCATTGTGGTTCCGGCAGACGAATGCTATCTGCTTTGACGGAACTATCAGCCAAAGCAGAAATGGGTGCATGTTGAATTACATTATGAGCCTTAAGTTCATAACCGCTTCTGAAAGGCTGCGCTATTAAAACAGAAGGAATTAAGCAAAACAAGCCCCACGCCAGAATAACACCTGATGTTACTAATTTTTTATTATTTACGAGCCGCACTTAGAATACAATATACTTTTTCTACGGTGACTAATTTACATTGAATCATTAATAATTTATTGATTCAGGGCAACTTCGTTAACAATCAGGTTATAGGCGCTCCTTTTATGATATTTAAAGGAATTACGAAATCTCTTATTTGGGTAATTCTGTTAAAAAACGATTATACTGTTTTTAAATAAATAATTAAACTTTAAAGACTAAAAAATATCAATAATCTCCTAATAACACCAATGTAACATAATGAATGGTATTCATGATAGCAGTAAATTTATTGTGCAGCAAGAAAATATTTAACAATTAATATGCGATTATATCCAACAGCTATACAAAGAGACCTGATCAAACATCATATTGGTCCTTTTATATTTACGTTTCTTACTATCATGTTCCTGTTGTTGATGCAGTTTTTGATGCTGTATATTGATAAACTGGTTGGCAAAGGGATACCGACATCTATCGTATTGGATCTTATTTTTTCAAATCTTGCCTATATGGTGGTATTAGCTGTTCCAATGGCCGTTCTTGTATCCACTTTGATGGCGTTCGGACGTTTTTCGGAACTTAATGAGCTCACAGCCCTAAAAGCCGGCGGTGTGAGTCCGCTAAAAATTATTATTCCGCTGATATACCTTTCAATACTATTAAGCCTGGCATTGGCATGGTTCTCAAATTATGTATTGCCTGAGGCTAATTACAGAGCCCGTTCGCTGTTCATAGACATTCGCATGAAAAAACCCGGTTTCGATCTCAAACCTAATACGTTTTATGACGGAATCAGCGGATATACTTTCCTGGTTAAGAAAATTAACTCCGAAACGGATTCCCTGTATAATGTTACGCTTTTCCAGGATCAGAATAAGAGTCATGACTTTGCCGTCATTAAGGCGACCCGGGGATATCTTAAAAGTGAAAAAGATCAGGAAACACTCACACTCTATTTATTCGATGGAAATGTTCTTCGGTATCTCCCAACACAGGTTAATGATAAAAAACTGGTGGATGCCACTACTTTTCACAAATACCGAATTAGTTTCGATTTATCTGATCTCGCATTTTCCAGATCCAATCCGGACCGTTACAGCCGCGATGACCGGACTATGAGTGCACAAGCTATGATGGCAGTTGTCGATACCCTGAAGCATCAAATCACGAACGCCAGACAAAGATATGACAAAAACAATTCCCTGCTGAAGTTAAATTATAAGAAATCGGAGGGCCGCTCCGCCAGTCAATACCGGGATTATCATCCAAATAATGGCAAAATTGATTCAACTAAGTTAGCAAAACCAGAAAAAAGTAAATTTGTGGTATTAAATAATGCGAAGAATCTTAAAGATCAGCAGGATATAGCGATTCAAAGTGTTCAACAATTACGACAAAACCTGATTAATTTTGAAAACCTTGGGGTAAATTTACAATGGCGGGAAAGACGGAGAGCCGAATATATGGTCGAAGTGCATAAGAAACTTTCAATTCCATTCGGATGCATTATATTTGTACTTATCGGTGCGCCTTTGGGATTGCTAACCAGGAAAGGGAATCTTGGGTATGCAGCCTTGATAAGTGCCGTAACATTTACTTTTTATTGGTTGAGTTTAATACAAGGGGAAAAACTGGCAGACCGTATGTATATTTCCCCGTTTACATCCATGTGGTTCGGTAATATTGTCCTGGGAATCCTCGGGATAATACTTCTTATTAAAATTCAAAAAGAACGCTTATTCAGACATTGAAAGTAAGATAGGATATTGTTACATAAAATAGATCGATATATTATATCCCGGTTATTAATGATAACCGTTTTTGTACTGGTAGTCCTGATTTTCGTATTTGTGGTCATCGATTTTTCCCAAAACAGCGATGAATTTACAGATCACGGTGCCACGATAGAACAGGTTGTAACCGTTTACTATGGAAATTATATTCCGGAAATAGTACGACTGGTTACTCCAGTTGCTGTATTCATTGCCTGTCTGCTGGTTACCGGACAAATGGCCGACAGACTTGAGATTGTCGCATTAAAGGCAGCTGGTGTCAGTTTATATCGCCTGTTAATACCATACATGCTCTTCGGTATCGTCGTTCTCGGTATCATCAGCTATTTAGATGGGTTTGTTGTACCCAAATCGAACGCCAAGCGCATGGCTTTTGAACACAAGTATCTTAATAAATCATCTCAAAGGATCGATAAAAGTGTCATATTTCGTCAGGAGTCGAAAAATAACATTATGATGATTAATTATTTCGATCCTAAAGAGAAAGTGGCGTATCGGGTTCGTTTCTTCAAATTTAAAGATGATCAGGTTGTGGAAACACTCGATCTCATTCGAATGCAGTGGCAGGAAAAAAAGAATGATTGGTTAATGGTCAACGGCGACCGGCGTGTATACCATGATAAGGGATATACTTCGTCTCATTTTAACCGAAGAGATACTACCATTAACATCTATCCGCAGGATTTGGCGCGCAGCACAACAGATGTTTATCAAATGACCTATCCGGAAATCATCACGTATATCAAAACACTTGAACGAAGTGGTGCCGGGGATATTGATCTGCCGAGGGTACAATTTTACAATAAACTCACCTACCCATTTTCAATCATTGTAGTCATCTTAATCGGATTGTCTATTGCAGCTGAACGAAGGCGTGGTGGCAGGGGTGTACATATTGCATATGGCCTGACATTCAGCTTCATATACCTGGTATTTATGAAGCTCATGGAGCCCTTCGGAGCTAAAGGGGAAATTACTCCTCTTTTGGCAGCCATAACTCCACACCTTTTCTTTTTTATCATTGGTGTTGTACTATTTATTAATGCCAAAAAGTAAGCCGGCGTCACATAAAAAAAGGTTGATGCAATACCAACCTCTTTTTATATAAATTACAAAAAAACACCGGATCAGGCTTCCGGAATAGGTCCGCGGTAAGACATATTTAAATCAGGTTTATTTTCTATTTCGATTTCACCGAATTGTTCTTCATACCGTTTAATATTATCACCAAGCGCACTAACGAGGCGTTTGGCATGATCAGGTGTCAAAATCATTCTTTTAACAACTTTTGCTTTAGGTACTCCCGGCATCATCGAAATAAAATCCAGTATAAATTCTGATGGCGAATGAGTAATCATAACCAGGTTTGCATAGGTACCTGTAGCTTCATCTTCGGTTAACTCAATATCTATTTGATTGTCATCCTGTTGTTCTTGCATTCTTTCTCTCCTTTAGGATTCCTTTTCTTTTGTATTTGAAATTGCATTTATCAAGTCGCTTCTGGTTAGTATCTGCATACTATTATTTTCAAGCTTCACCAAAACAGCCGGATTATTTTTATCCATCATTTTACTGATTTGGGCCAAACGAATATCGGAAGAAACAACTGGAAATGCTTTTCCCATTACTTCCGTCACCTTACGTTCTTTGGCTGAAGAATCATCTACAAGATGATTAAGAATCTGTGTTTCATAGAGACTTCCGATAACTTTATCCCCCTCTAATACCGGTAACTGTGAAATATCCTCATCACTCATAACACTTATAGCTTTGCCTAATGAATCATCAGCTTTAACACTTATAAGCGGACGAATTCCGGCGTCTTTCATCTTCAATATGTCTATGGCAGTTAAACTTGTCGATTCATCCATGAATCCATTATTAACCATCCATTCATCATTATAAATCTTTGATACATAACGTGTTCCGCTATCAGGTAAAAGAACTACCATCAGATCGTTGTCTGTCAGGTCATATTTTTTTGCATATTCGATAGCACCCCAAACGGCTGATCCACAGGAACCACCGACAAACAACCCTTCGCGGCGGGCGAGAGCCCGTGTAGTCAGAAATGCATCTTTATCGGAACATTGAATTACCTCGTCAATCAGATCAAAATCCATATTTTGGGGAATAATATCCTCTCCGATACCTTCGGTCAGATATGGAGCTATATATCTTTTATCAAACTTCCGGGTCTTATGATAGGATTTATAAACAGATCCAACCGGGTCTATACCAATTATTTTTATATCGGGATTCTTTTCTTTCAAATAACGTGCTGTACCTGATATGGTCCCCCCTGTTCCCATCCCGGCAACAAAATGCGTTATTTTTCCATCTGTCTGTTCCCATATTTCAGGGCCGGTTGTTTCATAATGGGCTTGCGAGTTACTGGGATTATCATACTGATTGGGATACCATGAATTCGGAATCTCTTCATTCAATCGTTTGGCAACCGAATAATAACTTCTCGGATCATCCGGCTCAACATTGGTCGGACATACTTTTACTTCACTTCCAAGCGCCCTGAGCATGTTAACCTTCTCCATACTTTGTTTATCGGTAGTAGTAAATATGCAATTATACCCTTTAATTGCTGCTGCAAGGGCGAGTCCCATACCCGTATTTCCCGAGGTACCCTCAATTATTGTTGATCCCGGTTTTAGTTTGCCTTCACGTTCAGCATCTTCGATCATTTTCAATGCAATTCTATCTTTTACGCTTTGACCGGGATTAAAATATTCAACTTTAGCTAACATAGTTACAGAATTACTTTCTGTTATGTTGCCCAGTTTTACAAGAGGGGTGTTACCAATAGTTTCTATAATTGAATTAAACCACATAATTTATCTGTATTAATTTTTACTTGATCACCAGTCCATTTAACAATATACTTAAAAACTGCTGTTATCTGATTGAAAATTCAGAAATTTTGGAAGGGAATATACTAAATAATAACCATATTATGGTGCCATACTATTATATTGAATTATTACTTTCCATATACTATTAACCAATAATTCAGTTGGGTATTTTATAACGATATTTATCCCCGTAATCGCACTTAACTCTGGAAATTCTTTAAAAAACACTTATCTTTGCAGCTAACCATTACGGTAGTTTATAGTAAACAACATGAACAACCAAATAACATTATCCATTAAGAATATTTAGAAGATTTTATTATACTGATTTCCCGGTTAATGCGTATCATCATGTATTACACCCGGTATTAAAATCCTAAAAAGAATCAAAACCCTATGTTTATTAATCAAAAAAAACCAAAAGACTATGATTGCGGCTACAACCTGGACTTAATGATAGCTGCACTACCTCGTATTGAGGATCAGGAAGACCGTTTAATTTACGCAAAACGAATTGTCGGACTAATTAAACAAAGCCATATTAACTGGGTTGATCAAAATGGAAACAGTGAAGAAGCCTGGAACCATTTTTTCAAATTGGCAGACTATAATCCTGAAGATTATGGCATAGTGAACCCCTATAATGCGGGTCAAGAAGATGATGCCCGTTAATTTCTAACCGGAGAAGTATCGATTCTGATCAGGATATCATCGCTTGTTTTTCGTAATTAGCTTTCATTACCTCATTATATTCGCTTCGAATCATCCCGAATAATAACTTGTCATGAAATCTATCTTTCTTGAAAGTATGCTGGCGTAATACCCCTTCTTTTTTAAAACCTATTTTCTCAACCAAACTGATCCACGGTTCATTGAAATCAAACGCAGCGGTTATGACTTTATTCATTTTTAACGTTTCAAAGCAATAATTGAGAGATTTCACCATAGCCTCTCTTCCATAACCCTGCCTCCAATACATCTTATTACCTATTGTACATTCAAGTGTACACCGTAAATTATATTGATCGATATCATGAATATCGATAACACCGATCAATTCATTATTGTCGGAATGAATTTCAAGCAACTCAGTTGAAGGATTTTCTCTGACCTCGTTCTTTACACGATGCAGAAATGATTCAAAACTTTCTACCTGATGGGGATAATCTGAATCGTAAAAGTTAAGCTCTTCGTCATTATTCCACTTGAAATGGGTTTGAACATTCTTAAAATCAAAAGCTTTTAATTCCACCATAGTAAGTACGTTATTTTTTTGTGGTGTTAGATAATAATTTTAGAATTGTTGTACTTTTTTCAGTTTTATGTACCTGTTTTTATGTTTTGAACCGCCCCTCATTGCCTGGAAAAGCGCTTCCTTTATTAAATTAGTAGTTATTATCGTGTTTTTCTAATTAAAAATAAACCCAAATTTTTAATTATTGTTTTATTAGGATTTTATAAAAAAGTGTGGCCCGTAATTAGATTAGCGAATCAGTCATATTAAATTTATATTTAAGTTTATATTTGGAAAAAAAATTAGCTAAGATTTCCCCAAATGTTTTATATGAGGATGTAGAACCAATACATTATTAAAATGATATATTATCAAACATTTAAAGATTTTTTTATACGACAATTCGTTCATAATCATTCCATCATTTTTCTTCGTAATTCCTAAAAAGAAATAAGTATTTAAGGATGCTGGACTTACCATCTAATTTAGTCAATACCATTCAGGAGAGTGTTGAAAATCAACTTGAAAAAAACTCGCTTAAAGATTTCATTGCTTCCGGAATACATAAAGCATCACAAGAGGACCAATCAATTTATTTGGTATTCTCATTCCCATTTGAAAAAATTGATCCGCTAACATTACTCGAAATACTTACCATTGACGATAGCTTCAGATATTATTGGGAAAGAAAAGATCTACAACTTTCTTTATCGGGTGCAGGAAGCGTTATTCATTTTAAAGGGTCAGGAGATAATCGGTTCAAAGATATTGCTGACCAAAGCAAAGATATAATAAAGAAGACGCTTGTTTATAAGGCTTGTGATCATACCCTTGCCGGGATAAATTTCCTTGGTGGGTTTTCATTTTTCGATGATATGGAATCAAAAAACTGGCAGGATTTCGGATCGGCTAATTTTATTGTCCCCGAATGGTTGTATATACAACACAAGAATAAGAATATTCTTACCCTGACGATCCAAATATCTCCGGAAGAAACGTATGAATCGGTCTATAGTACAGTAAGAGGCAAACTGGATGAAATAAGTGAGAAAATGATTAACCCGACTTCGTCTGACGCCTCCCATAACAAAATTTCATACGAAGTTGTTGAAAAACCTGATGCTTATCAACATTGGAAAGACAGTGTTAATAAAGCAACGGATCTTATATCAAACAAAGAATTCGAAAAAATCGTCCTCGCACGGGAAATAGAAGTCAAAGCCGACAGGCCTATCTCTCCCACCCGGTTGTTACACCAGTTGAGTGAACAGTACGAAACAAGCTATTGCTTCCTATTACAGTACAATAATGATTCGGCTTTTATGGGATGCTCTCCTGAACGTTTGGCATCATTCCAGGCAAATTTTGTATTAGCAGAAGGGTTAGCAGGCAGTATCTCCAGAGGGACATCTTCTGATGAAGATGCAAATCTTGCTGAAAAACTTTTAAAAAGTGCTAAAAACCGGGAAGAGCATCAATATGTTGTTAAAGCCATTGAAGATCACCTCAAACAGTTTACTGAACAGATCGACTACCCGGAAATCCCGGTTATAAAGAAATTTGTTAATGTTCAACATCTGTATACTCCAATAACGGCCTGGATGAATACAAAAGTTGATCCCCTGGCCATCTTAGAGCAATTACATCCTACACCGGCTGTTGGAGGAGCGCCTCGTGATAATGCCCTTCCGTGGATTAAGAAACTGGAAAATTTTGATCGCGGTTGGTATGCCGGACCCGTGGGGTGGTATAATCCCAACGGACGTGGCGAATTTTGCGTTGGAATAAGAAGTGGGCTTATTCAAAGTAATATAGCTCGTTTTTATGCCGGTTGTGGAATCGTTGCAGATTCCAAACCCCATATGGAATGGGAAGAAACAAATCTCAAGTTAATACCAATGTTATCAGCTGTTAAAAATGCATAAGTCAATTGATGATGGTAACAATACATTCCAATGGGCACTGGAGTTTATAAATGAACTGGCTGCCAATGGTCTTGAGCACATTGTAATATCACCCGGTTCACGCTCTACGCCTTTAACGCTTGCCGCTGCCGTTCATCCCCGTATCAAAAAACATGTCGTTCTTGATGAACGCTCAGCCGGATTTTTAGCACTTGGAATCGGTAAAGCCACCGGAAGACCGGCCGCGTTGATCTGTACCTCGGGTACCGCAGCAGCTAATTACTACCCCGCAGTTATTGAAGCTAAAATGTCAGGTATTCCGCTCATCGTTCTTACGGCTGACCGGCCGCCTCATCTGCGCTCAATCGGGGCCTCTCAGGCCATTGATCAAATAAAGATGTACGGCGACTACCCTCTCTTGTTTTTTGAGGTTGGAGAACCGCAAAAGGAGCGTTCAGATGTCGACAGGCTGCGTTTATTAGCATGTCAGGCCTATAATATGAGTAGAGATGAATACGGGCCGGTTCACTTGAATTTTGCATTCCGAAAGCCTTTGGAACCGTCCTCTGATTATTTGAAAAGTACCATTGAGTCTTTAAAAGAGAAAATAATATCGGAGATACAGCCTAAAACGCTATCCGGGTCCTTAGATCATTTAAAAACAGCATTTCCAGAAGAGATAACCCGGATCATTTCAGAAAGTAAACATCCGGTCATAATTGCGGGGCCATCCGCTCCCACACAATATTATCGTTTAGCCGTTCAACTGAGCGAAACCTTTTCAATACCTCTGCTTGCGGAATCTTCTTCGCAATTAATATCCCATATAAAACCTGATAACCTGGTCGTTGGATTTGATTCTTTTTTACGCAGCAGGGAAATCTGCAATGATCTGGAACCTGATCTTATCTTACGTTTTGGTGATCAGCCTGTAAGTAAAGGTCTTGAATTATATCTGAACCATCATAAAGAAGTATACCATATATCATTTACAACCAATGCTGAGTGGCAAGATGCAACCTTATCCGTTAATTATCGCATAAATGAACATCCTGTCAATTTTACGTTAGAGAACCTCACTATTGAAGTTTCTGAAGATTGGTTGAAGAAATGGCAGGATATCCGGGATAACTTTTTTGTATACCGCGATAAAATTCTATCAAACACCGATATCCTTACTGACGGCATTGTATATCACACCATTGGAAAAACATTAACCGGTCCAAAAAATATTTTTCTGTCTAATTCATTTCCGGCCAGGGATCTCGATTTATTTGCTTCACCATTGGAAGAGAAACACTCTTATTTTGTTAATCGCGGTGCAAGTGGCATTGACGGTCTCATTTCGAGTGCAATTGGAGCTACCGTGGCGAGTAACAAGAACGGTGTTCTTTTCGTAGGTGATCTTGCTTTCTTGCACGACTCCAATGCTTTATTATCCGGAAAATTATTACCTCCCGATCGATCTTTAATCATAGTTATCCTCAATAATAAAGGTGGAAATATTTTCAGAATGCTGCCGGTGTATCAACATAAAGAATACTTCAGTACCTATTTTGAAACACCACAAAACGTGTCAGTGAAAGATCTGGCCCAGGCTCATCATATCGGTTACCGACGAGTGCAATACCCATCTAATCTTGCCTCATCATTTAAGGAATTATCCCGGCAAACAGGTGTGCAACTGCTTGAATGCATCACTGATCCGGATCAATCTATGAATCAACGACATGATTTTTGGATCGATTAACATTTTTATCCGGAATGAATTCATGCAAAATGATTTAAAGCCGATCTCCTAATTACGATTTTTTTTTAATAACGTGAGTTCTATATAAAGTAATTAGGGAACCGTAGTCTCAATTATTTTGATGACTGACCATAAACCACCTACGACAGAGAAATATTATGACCCTCATAATTCATTCTAATGTGACGTATATCCAATTTTTAATGAACATATATAATTTTTCTGATTGATTATCCTATCTCAGGCTCACGTTAAATAATATCCCGGCCGTTATCAATGTGATAATATTGTAATTTGTTTAACAGGAAACACAAAAAAAGGCGGATCATTTAATGACCCGCCTGTAACCTTTTATTTCAATCAACTTTCATTAACGTTGTTTGAGAAATGTCACAATCTTATCCATTTCTGGTTTTGTTAAATTGGCTTTTACTTTCATGTGATAGATAATCACATTCCATTGCTGCGGGCTGAATTGATCAGGCGGCGGGGCATTATGGCATGACTGACATTTCTGTGACCATAATTGTGCACCACTCTCATTAGCTACTGTTTTATTCGTTGTTGAACAAGCGCTGAAAATTAATAGCGAGCCGATGAACAGTGAGACTAACGTCCAGAATATTTTGAGTTTGGATCTACTTTTCATAATACTGTCTACCTCTATTATATTATAAATTCATTGCAAATTGTAACATCAGGGCATTATCCGAATTTTCCTGGATGTCATAAGTAAATTTGAGATTCGTTCTCCAGTTAAACCAGTAAGTGATTCCGAAATCAGTCTGGCTTGTAGTAGCCAGCTCCCAATTTGCCTGACTTGGTGTATTAACATGAGAATACATAGCACTAAACATCACTTTTTGCAAAATTGGATTTGAGGACA
>Ga0209918_1001117_pt1 | contig 15268 bp, 11 predicted proteins | sample SalPonD_shore_MG_FD_185712 | JGI IMG/M metagenome (GOLD analysis project Ga0209918, IMG submission 185712) | Salt pond soil microbial communities from South San Francisco under conditions of wetland restoration - Salt Pond MetaG... | ecosystem: Environmental > Aquatic > Marine > Intertidal zone...
GAGCGCCTTGCGGCATGTGTTAATATCCTTGACGGCATGGAATCCATGTACTGGTGGGAGGGGAAAATCGAAGAAAACACCGAATGTGTACTTATTGCAAAAACGACTCTGCGCAATGTAACCCAGCTGACCAACCGTGTAAAAAAACTCCATAGCTACGATTGCCCCTGCATTATCACCTTCAGCCTGAATGAACAGGAAGGCAATCAAGAATATCTCAACTGGATTGAAGATGCCGTCCAAACCGACCACAGCAAACGCCAGGTAACACCACGCCCAAGTTAATCGATTTCGTACCAACCCTGTCAGGGTTTACAAAGCTCCGATCATTTTAGAATGATAATCTCTATTTGGCTTTTGACGTGGCTGACGAAATTGTATTTGAACTGCAGATTGGCTGTTTTACTTAAAAAAGGCTTTGCAAAACCGGTCTTTTGTCCAATATCTTCCCGAAAGGGTTCGGGAGAATTTAAAATCATCACTTATAGGTAATAAGCTCCGGTTTTAAATTCACTCACCCAGAAAGTATTCGGGATGACCAAAATCCCTGGTTTTTCAAAGCCTTCTTAAATTAATTTTGTCTATCCCCTCATCCCAAACTTTGTATCAAATCATTCCCAAAAACAAAACCTTTCCTTAAGGGTTTTGAAACCCTGGAATGATTCGCTTAATGCTTGTGACAGAAAACCGAAAACTGAAAACTGAAAACTGAAAACTGAAAACTCTTCACTACTACAGGTGTAGACCACACTCGTTTTTAGAGCTGCCCGGCCAGCGACCGGCACGGCCTTTGCCTTTCTGCGTGCAGTGGGTGCACCCGATCGAATCATATCCCAATGCTTCCAGTGGGTGGCGTGGCAGGCCATGGAGCTCAAAATATTCATCCACTTGCTCCCGGCTCCAATCTATCAGCGGGTAAAATTTGTACATTCCGGCTTTTTCCACCATAATTTCGAAATGGCTGCGGTAGTTATTCTGGTACCCGATCAGGCCCGATATCCAGACATCGTGCCCTTTTTTTACCCGGTCCAGCGGCTCCACTTTGTTGAGCTGGCAGCAGAAATTGGGATCTTTGCTCCAGGTTTTATCTTTTACCGTAAAATCGTGTTTCCAATCTTCCGGTTCCAGGTCAATAACATTGAGCCCCAGGCGGCGGGTTAGTAATTCCTTGTATTGCAGTGTTTCTTCGAAATGGTAGCGAGTATTGATAAAATAGATGGGATGATTGGGCCGGATCCGGCTGACAATATGCAGCATAATGGCTGAGGTAGTACCAAATGAGGAGGTGATCAATACGTTTTTATGCGCGTTAAAAGCATGCGCCACGCGGGCATCCACGATTTTCGTCGAAAGTGAACGGTTGATCTCAACTTTGTTTAATACCTGCACTACCTGATATCCTTAGTTAACCTGAATGATTCAAAACATTATAAAAAATTTTTGGATTAAGAGAAGAATTTTTTTCTAGCTAAAATAACATCTTCTTTTATTACAAGATTCTGCTTTCAATTTTTTTACGAATCTTTTGAACAAACCCTCCAAGGGTTTCGAACCCTTGGAGGGTTATCTACGTTGGCTTGTCGCACCATATTATCTTGATAATATTCATTCACTTCTATTTGCTTCACCAAGTGGAACCCACCATCACAACGTCAAATTTCTTATAATAAGTCGATTGATGCTAGGAGTCGGTCGGACTTAGGAAATTATAACGAAAATTTGTCAGTTTGAGACAGATTTCGGGGCCTTTTGAGGCGAATAGTGGTTCTATTTAACGAAAAAGAGCGCGGAATCTGGCCAAATCTGACGAATTTGCAGTAGATTTAGCTAAGTCCGACAGGCTCCTAGATAGAACTTTAAACCTTAAACACGTAACATTGTGAGCGTACTTGAAATCGAAAAGCAACCGTATACGCTTTGGGCCACCATTAACCGGCCGCAAACCCGTAACGCCATCGACTTTGAGGTGATGGAAGAACTGGAAAACCTGTTGAGTCAGATAGAGAATGACGATGATATCCGCGTATTGGTACTCACCGGGGCGGGAACTAAAAGTTTTATCTCCGGCGGGGACCTGCGAAAATTCCATCAAATTTCTTCCGCAACCGAGGCGGAACAGATGGCCCGGCGCATGCACCGCATCCTGAACCGGATCGAGGCCTTACCCTGCTGGACCATTGCCTGCATCAATGGAACGGCTTATGGGGGCGGTTGTGAAGTAGCGCTGGCGTTCGATTTTCGTATTGCATCCGAACAAGCATCCTTCGGTTTCACCCAGGGAAAATTTTACCTGCCGCCCGGCTGGGGGGGACTCACCCGCCTGGTGGAGCAGGTCGGCCGATCCACTGCCCTGGAATGGCTGGGCGGTCAAAAAATCATTAATGCACAAACCGCACTGGATAAGAGCCTGATCAACCGCATAGCCGGTGTTGATGAGCTGTATGAGCAAACGCACGAGTGGGCCCAGGACCTCAGCCAAAACGACCGGAACTTTATTCAAAACCTAAAGAAAGGAGCATCCAGGACACGGCCCCATCGCCGCGAAGCGCTGGAAGCAGAGATTGAGCCTTTTACCCGTTTTTGGGTGGATAACATGCACTTAAAAAGAGTGAAGGAATTTTTGAACTGAAAAGTAAAAAACCTTCGAGGTCTCCGAAGACCTCGAAGATTTAGCATGCATTCCGCAAAGATCCGCAAAGTCTCCGAGACTTTGCGGATCTGGTTCCTATGAAGGGCAGTTATTTAAGCAACTGCAGCTTCATCGTTTTGCGGGTAATTTGCCCGGAGGCAGCCCTGGCCGTGAAATGTACCAGGTACATACCACTGGCCAGGTGGCTGGCATCGAAACGGACGGTATACCGGCCGGGCTGCTTGGATCCGTCGGCCAGGGTGGCCACTTTGCGGCCCATGATATTGTAGACTTCCATGGTAACGTCTGCCTGCTCGGGCAGGGCATACGACAGATTGGTGGTCGGGTTAAACGGGTTGGGGCCGGTAGCGGTAAGCGAATAACTGGGCGGATCGTAATACACCGTATAAATACCGGACGTTGTACTAGTCGATTGATTATCGGTGACCGTTACTTTCAATTCCAGGCTGTAAACTGATGAAGAATAGGTGTAGCTGATGGTCTGCTGGGTGCCGGCCGGCTGCCAGGTTTCGGAACCACAATTGTAGCCGGTGCGACAGGTGTTGCGGGCCTGCCACTGGTAGCTGTAGGGCGAGACGCCACCGGAAACATTGGCCGACCAATAGCCGATGCCATCCTGCTGGCTCAGGGTCTGCGGGCCAGAGATGGAGACGGTGAGCGGTTCGGGAGGGGTGCCCGGTACGCCAAGTACGGTGTATTGCGTTGGAAATATAGTCGGATCAAACGGGACCCATTGGTCAACAGTTTGCCCGCTTTCAATATTTGTGCGCAGATAATAGAAAAAGGTATCGATATCCATGGATGAGGTGGAGATGGATTCATACATATACCGGGAGGCATTATTGGGATTGGCCCCGGAATAGCCTTTATCGGTAACACTTAGCCAGGCCCATGGAGTTTGGCTGTATGAATAAGTAGTCGATCCTTCCAGTTTATAAACGTCCGCATAATAGGGGCCGGCTGCCAGGCCTGGAGCCGGATTATTCACAAAATTGCGTTTGACATTGTGATCCGTCTCAATGAAGGTGGCATTTCCGTGACTGATTTGGTTCGGAGATACCACACGCTGCAGGGCCGCATAGGCATTGATGAGTCCATATCCCTTACCTGGATCGAATGTTGGATATTGTGAAGCCGTTCGCTTTAGAATGTGTTCGATATCGTAGTTTTTCAGGCTCGGATTGGCGGCCAGCATCAGGGTGGCCGTGCCCGTTACATGGGGTGCGGCCATGGAAGTGCCAGCCTCATAGTCGTAGCAGGAATTACAGGTAGACATAGTCGAATAAATATTGGCTTCTGCATTAGTCCCTCCGTTACCTCCCGGAGCAATCACATCCAGGTAGGGTTCGTTATCCGAATACGTAGCTTGTGCCCCTGTGTTTGCCATCGCTCCTACGTTTACTATCCACGGTCCGAATAATTGAGGACTATCACCCGTCTTACCAGATTCCGAACTCGCAGCTATAAATAATGCGCCGTTTTCATAGCCATTTCTAAAAGCATCGTATAGACTTTGACTAAAATCGGGGTATCCCCAACTACAATTAATTACCTTTACGTTATCCGCAATGGCAGCATTTACAGATTGTACGGTAGTTGGGATATCGTCAAATTCATAAGAATAGATGCCTGCATTCCAATCCACACCTGCAATTCCATGAGTATTATTTGAATTGGCCGCCGCAATTCCGGCAACGTGAGTACCATGAAAATAATATACGGAAGATGTTCGCTTGACTCTTCCTGTCAAGTCTTCGTGTGTTGATAAAACGCCGGAATCAATAATCCCAAGTTTGACCGAGCTACTCCCGGTTGTTATTGACCAAGCCTCCGTCGCATCAATATCCTCTCCAGGCGTGCCGCCAGCCTGACCTGTATTTTTAAGATTCCATTGTTTATAAAAATATGGATCGTTCGGTGTTACCAGGCTACCCATAAAACTCGGAGGCTGGTTCTTTTCGGCATATTTTACAAAAGGCAGCTTCTTCAACCGGTTGATCAGAGAGTCCCGGTTTTCACCGCCTGGCAGTTCCACCCGGAAATACTGGGTATAATCTGGAAAGTGGATGACCCGGCCGTTCGTGATGTGTTGCAAGGTGTCGGTGGCCGTAAAATCAGGCAGCGCCCGGGTAAGTTCGGTAACCTGAAACCGGCTGAGTTGTTTGACAAGAGTACCCGGGAGGGTGGCCGAAGAAACCGGCAGTTGCGCTGCATTTGTTGGGGGTGAAATTGTTCCTTTACGGAACATGATCAGTACTTCGCGGTTTACATCCCGTTGCTGGGCAAAGCCGGCAATGGAAAAGATAAAGCATCCGAGGATGCTCAAAAGCAATATAGAACGGATTTTTTTCGTAGTTTTCATGGTGTGTTCCTTGTTATGAGTTATGGTTTTATGGACCTGGCAGGGTATACATGTTCTCATGCAGGCGGGATGTTGCCGCATTCCGTCTGCATACTTTTAATTCTTAAGATTCTCAGGTCATAGGCTTCCTCCTTTCGTTTAATCTGCAAAAATATGCTTGTCCGAACCGTCGGAGCGCATGATCCAGAGTTTGCCGTTGCCGTACTGGTCGGGGTGGATATAGGAAAAGCGTGTATACAGGATATACTTCCCGTCGGGGCTCCAGCAGGGCCACCAGCCGCCTTTGGAAGTGAGTCGTTTCAGGTTGGTTCCGTCTTTATTTACCACCCAAACCTGGCCATCTCCGTTGTTAGGGGGATGTGTCCAGTACAACAGCTTCTGTCCGTCCGGAGAGAACACCGGTTCCCGGATACCTGCCTTATTATGGGCAATCGTTTGTGTCTGTTTGGTCAGGGTATCCAGAATAGCCAGATTGACGTTTCCCTCCATATTTGTAAAAGTCACGGTAGCTATTTCACGGCTATTGACTGGTGACCAATCCGTATAATTTGGCAAGGGAAACTGGTGGAACAATAGACGGGGAATATTTTGACCATCGGCAGCCACCGTCCACAAGCCTTCGGTCTCTCTGGGGTGATCGACCGTATAGACTACCGTTTTAGCATCCGGGCTCCAGGAAGGGTAAACCAGGAAAGGATCAGAGGCGTCGGTCAAAGGGATGATCTTTTTATCCGGAAAAGAAATTTTGATGATTTGCCGGGACTGATACGCAGCTACGATCCATTTTGCATCCGGGCTCCAACGGAATGTGATAATATCAGCTCCCTGGTGAAACAGTTGCATTTTCCCGGAACCATATTTCATCAAATAAATTCCGGCAGAATCAATAACCGGGTTTCCATTGTCATCTATCGGCGTGTGACTGAATAAAATCCAATTGTTGCTTCCCCACTCCGGCTCACCATAGTCTGGCCGGGTTGTAACTATTGGGAAATAGGGTTTATTCTCTTTATCCTGGTTGGTTGTATTTTGGCAACCGACCCATAATTGAATGATAAATAGTAGGCCCAAAATTCCAGAAAAAGTATAGCGCATGTTGTATTTCTGTGTCATGATCAGGCTCGCAAACTTCTGAGGAGATTTGTATTTACTATATTTCTGTTCTTTATCCATAGCGATTTCCTTTTCTCTTAATCTGCAAAAATGTGTTTATCCAAACCGTCGGCACGCATGATCCAGAGTTTGCCATTGCCGTACTGGTCGGGGTGGATATAGGAAAAGCGTGTATACAGGATATACTTCCCGTCGGGGCTCCAGCAGGGCCATTCCCCGCCTTTCCGGGTTAATTGCTTTTTCCCGCTTCCATCCCGGTTCACTACCCACACCTGCCCTTCGTCCGTGTCGGTTGGATAGGTATAATACAGGAGCTTCTGTCCGTCCGGGGAAAATACCGGTTCGCGAATGCCGGCTTTGTTATAGGCAATCGGTTGGATCTGTTGGGTCAGGGTGTCCAGGAGGGCCAGATTGACATGGCCTTTCATATTGGTAAATATAATCATAGCGATTTCCCGACTGCTCACCGGCGACCAGTCGGGATAATAGGACATGGGAAATTGATGGAGGAACAGGCGGGGTTCGTATTGCCCGTTGGCGGCGACCATCCACAGGCCTTCGGTTTCCCGGGGTTCATCATCGGTATAGACAATGGTTTTCCCGTCGGGACTCCAGGAAGGAAAAACCAGATGATGATCGGATTGGGAAGTTAGAGTATCGATTTGTTTTCCTGGAAACGACATCTTGACAATCTGGTGAGCATGAATCGATCCTACAATCCATTTCCCGTCCGGGCTCCACCGGAACGTAGTCAAATCCATCTGACTGGTTGGTAAAAACAGTTGTTTTTCCTTAGAACCGTATTTCATAAGATAGAGCCCGGTGGAATCGGTCTTGAAATTACCCTGGGCATCCAGCGGGGTATATCCAAATAAAATCCAGTTATGGGGTCCCCATTCGGGATAACCGTAATTGGGCCGGGTTGTAATCTCATGAGTATCGAAAGGAGAGGTATCCTGATTGGAGGTTTGGTGGCAACCGGCCGATAAAAGGACTAACAATAGCCATCCCAAATATCCCAGCAACAAATCTCGGAAGGGTTCTACCGGGGACCATGTATTGAAATGCTGTTTAATAATCTCGTTATAATTACCACTGGCTTGTTTCATAATTTTTCTTTCGATTAACGGGCTAAAACAGAAAGATCCATCTATCTGTTTTTTCAAAGATCGGCTCTGGTCAATAGAAGAATGTTAGAATAAGATACATCACAGGCATGGTCTGTGTAGGCCTCCTTGAAAATATTTTCACAGTCTATACCAGAAAAAAGAATCTGTGGCTCCAACGCTCTCCGTTTGAGTAAAACTCTGTTTATTTTACTTTCTTAAAGAAACCCATGATGATACTTTTTTACATAAAAGCGCTTTTATTATAAAGAGCAACGAACACTTGTTTTGTTACAAAAAAAGTTTATAATTCCCATAAAACCTTCGAGGTCACCGAAGACCTCGAAGGTTTGGCATGCATTCAACAAAGATCCGCAAAGTCTCGGAGACTTTGCGGATCTGGTTCCTATGAAGGGCTGTTATTTAAGCAACTGCAGCTTCATCGTTTTGCGGGTAATCTGCCCGGAGGCAGTCCTGGCCGTGAAATGTACCAGGTACATACCACTGGCCAGGTGGCTGGCATCGAAACGGACCGTATACCGGCCGGGCTGCTTGGATCCGTCGGCCAGGGTGGCTACTTTACGGCCCATGATATTGTAGACCTCCATGGTAACGTCTGCCTGCTCGGGCAGGGCGTACGACAAATTGGTGGTCGGGTTGAACGGGTTGGGACCGGTGGTTGTAAGCGAATAACTGGGTGGGTCGTAATACACCGTATAAATACCGGCCGTTGTACTGGTCGATTGATTATCGGTGACCGTTACTTTCAATTCCAGGCTGTAAACTGATGAAGAATAGGTGTAGCTGATGGTCTGCTGGGTGCCGGCCGGCTGCCAGGTTTCGGAACCACAATTGTAGCCGGTGCGGCAGGTGTTGCGGGCCTGCCACTGGTAGCTGTAGGGCGAGACGCCACCGGAAACATTGGCCGTCCAGTAACCGATCCCGTCCTGCTGGCTGAGGGTCTGCGGGCCGGAGATCGAGACGGTGAGGGTGGGAGATGGAGAATCAATTCCATGATTGTCAAATGCTGTTAATATTTGAGACTCATACGAACCAGAATAATAATTATCATCTGCTGTTAGCATATTTTGCAAATAATCACTAAATGTGTGCGCATGAGGAGTAATTTGCATTGCTTTGAAAGCAAGATTATCTCCGATGTTCGCTCCCACGGCTTGCCTTACATCCCAAACTGCTCCACCTATTACTTGACCATTCCAATGTTCAGGATTCGGTTGTGTTGCATCAAAAGTAAATGTATTGCTTAAGTCTCTATAAACACCAACACTTTCTCCCTGTATGTGATCATCATTTAAAGTACATGCATAATAGTCAGATAATCCTTCATCCATAGCCGAACTTTCTATGGTACCGTTTCCAATCCACCCCCCATAAATATGATAAATAGTATTATGCGTATACTCATGATATACAACATCACTAGAACGTGCCCAATATTGACCTGCATCTGATCCGAAAAAAATATTCGTACCATCCGCCGCTCCATTTGTACTTGCACCACTGTTTACCATAGCTTGCATTTGATAATCTATCGTGCTATATCCAAATGTATCTTTAAAATAATCATGAACTCGACTGGCATGATAGCGGACATTGGAAGCATCACCGACCCCCCAGTCTACATCATGGTCCACGTTGGAAGAAAATTCATATACATCCTCAAAAACATTGTCGTTATTACTATGGTCTCTGACTTGTACCCAACTATTTTGCAACGGAATATGAATTTCATAAATTGAAGAGGCGAGATTAGAAGAATAGTTGCCATTACTATCTGTACTACCCTCATAAACCAGCTGACCAAGATAATTATATATTTTTATTTCGGTCGTCGGATAGGCGGATTGAACCGGTGTATCATAATAGTGTTCCGGATAATAATTGCCTGTTACCGTTCCCTGAATATTGCTACTCATTTTAGTGGTTGCATGGTTCATATTTTTCACATAAAACCACCGATCCAGAGGATTAGAAGTAGTGACTTTTCGAGTTGAATATCTGGACTGCCCCTGAGGTTTTTTTTCGATATTATCTGCACTATGAAGATTACTAAATTGATCTACTATCCCTCCTGTTATTGCATCAACAAAGTAAACTATCTCTTTCAGCGGATGCCGTGAAGATAACGCTACTTTCCATGTTAAATTATAAGTCACATTACGGTTAGTTACAACCGGATATATTGTTAGTGTTCCCGGATCAACAATTCGTGTAGAATCAATGGCAAATGCTTCTTTCGCCACATTTAAGGCAGCATCTTTTGAAATACCCGGTGTAGTGGATACCTTTACATTTTGATATGCATCTGCACCGAGAACTACAATATCCCCGGCTTGATTAATAGTATACCCTATCTCCGTTCCCCAGACTGGAATATTATCTACCGTCTGCCTATAAGAAACAAACCACATTTTACCATCCGTATTCGCTTTTTGCATGCTCATATGAGATGGATTTATCTTAAGAATATTACGATATACTGAAAAAAACTGCGAAGATAACTCTTTAATGGTATGTAGAGTTAAATTTTCTCTTTGATACCCCAAACTATTTATATTGGGCAGCTCTCCGTATATACGATGAGCTGATCCGGTCGTAGAGTCAATTTGTACTTGTAGCTTATTACCATATGCATCGGTCACAGAGATCATATGTTGTTGTGCCGTTGCGGGAAAAATCCCCATCAATACAATGAATACTGTTAGATATAATTTTTTCATGGTGCTTTCTCCTTGTTTTGAATGATTGGATATTAAGCCCATTTTGATTATATATAGAGAAAGCCCTTGCAGGATTTATAATCCTGAAATGAATATCCCGGGCCAGGGATTCGTTTTTCCCGAATAAACGGGGACAAGGGCTTTCCTTATAGATTTTCTATTTTATTAACTAAGTTCACCTCCTCCAGCTTGTTGCTTGTAGATATCCCTCTCTAAATGGAGTAATTTCTTTGGGTTTTCTCTCTTTTGAATTGATCAGAAAAATTCTACTAAACCCCTGTTTATCCATTTTATAACAAGTAAAAAGAATCATAGAATCATCAGGCGACCATGAAATAGGTTGAGGTTGCTGACATAAACTGTTAGTTAAATTAGAAAGTTCGGTAACATTGGGTTTCATCAAGTAAACATCATGGTGATAATGTTTGTCAACATAAACGAAAGCTATCTTGTCTCTACTATGAGAAGAAATTGGCCATTCCCATGATTCACCGGGATTACCCCATGATTTAAGTACATTACCCTTCTGATTCAAAAGTGTTAGTTTTGTATATTGTATAGCCTTATCAAGAGAATCCTTAGCTGAATAGCCACTAGTACTCCCCCATAAAGAATCCCCTCTTGTCCAATCTGTAACTCTATCGGCTAAATCAAATGTTTTAGTGATTCTTTCTTCTTTACTTCCATTTATTTTCATTCGGAATACATCTAAATTGGTCAAAGATTCTGGTACCATAAGCCTCGTATAAGCGATCTGCTTAGAATCCGGCGACCATACCGGATGATCAGCCCCACCATATTTCAATTCGCCGTGGACCGGATCCTCTATAGTCTTCCATTGCCTGGTCAACTGATACCGGTCACTACCATCGGAATTCATAATGAAAATGCATCGTCGAAAGCCCGGATAAGTCAAACTATCCCCCACCAATGAAACTACTGCTATTTTATCCCCATCCGGCGACCATTGGGCATCCAGGATGGGAAAAGATGGATCATTGGTTAATGGATGAATATCTTTTCCATCTTCATTCATACTGTAAAGTTGATTGGTCCCACTTTTATCGGATATAAAAAGTATTGGTCCGGCCTCCGTAAGAAAGGGGCCATCCGGGCCGGAGGGCGTATGTTTACAGGCCATTGTCATTAATAGAATGAATAAAAAAGCTAACAATATGTGATCATTCTTTTTTGCCATTACTTGAAATAATTTTTCTTTTCTTCAGGGTCTGAACAAATCAAAAAAGTCCAACGCTCTCCGAATTAGCTAATCTCAATTTATACCCACTGGAAAGGAGTCCCAAATATCCCTCTCCTTTATAATAAAAGCGCTTTTATTATAAAGAGCAACGAACACCGTATTTGTTACAAAAAAAATTTATAAATCAACAAAAAGCAGATTACAAATTTTCAATTCCCTTCCGCTTTCACTTTTTTGCGCAACTGCATCTTAGCCTGGTAACGTTGTCCCTTGCGGAGAATTTCAACGCGCATGGTGTCCCCTTCGGCATATTCCCGAAACAGCGCCCAGGCATGTACATCGCTGGTTACCCGCTCATCTCCGATTTTTAGAATGATGTCGCCGGGCAGCAGCCCTGCTTCGTAAGCCGGCCCGTCCTTATTGACGCTCACCACTAGCAGGCCCTGCGTGGTGGGCAAATTATACATCAGGGCCATGTTGTGCGAAATGGGCGTGATTTCAAACCCCGGGTCATACCCTAGCTTCACTTCCCCCGACTTCAATAACTGGTCCACAATTTTCTTGGCCCGGTTGCTGGGAATGGCAAAACCGAGCCCCACAAATCCGTTGCTGGTGCCCCCGGTGTAGATAAACGTATTGACGCCGATCACTTTTCCTTCGCTGTCCACCAGCGGCCCGCCCGAATTCCCGCGGTTAATGGCCGCATCGGTTTGGATCATATCCTGGTACACACGCGGCTTATTAGGATTAGGATGAAAATCGCGGCTGGTGGCACTGACCACTCCCACGGTTACGGTGGGTTTTCCATCAGAAAACAGCCCGAAGGGATTTCCGATGGCGATCGACCACTCCCCCACAATCACATTATCTGAATTGCCGAATTCCACGTGGGGGAATTTCTTTTCCGATTTTATCTTTAACACGGCCAAATCGGCAAACTCGTCAGCACCGAGTACATCGGCCGGGTAGGTTTCGCCGTTCGAGAGGGTAACCATTATTTTCTTTGCATTTTTCCCGCAGACATGCTCGTTGGTCACCACCTTGCCGTCTTCACTCACGATAAAACCGGATCCCATACTTTTGAATTCACGGTCTCGCCCCGGGGCCAGGAAAAATCCATAATATTGGTCAAAACCGAGATGCTTTTTGCCGGCCACCACTTCCGTCACGGTGATACTGACCACGGCCGGGCTCACTCTGGAAATAGCACGGGTAATAGCATTTCTCCGGGAACTGGAGATATCAGAATCGTTGGATTTGGGATCGGGTGGGGAGGGTACCCGGGCACTGTCAACCGCCGGGCTGTCTTGTTGTGAGTTCAACTGGAAAGCAGGAATCGAACTGGCCTGCTGCCCCTGCTGATCAGTATTTTGATGTTGGGTGCAACCTGCCGTCACAAACAGCAGAAGTGCCACAATAAATAACGTATGCCGCTTTTCTGGCTCCATAAAAAGTTTCCGGGGTATTAATCATACTCAAGACTCATTCACGCTGACCAGCTGGCGAGCACCCACTTCAATCACTTCTTCGATTGCCTTTTCGAGCGGACCCGGGTGCCATGCACCGGCCGCTTTTTTGTGGCCACCACCCCCGATTTCGCGAGCCCATTTATTCACATCGAGCTCGCTTTTCGACCGGAGGCTCATTTTTATTCCACCTCCCAGGTCTTTAAACAGCACCGCTGCCTTAATTCCTGAAACGCTCAGGGGGTATGCCACAAAACCTTCACAATCGTCGTTGGTTGTGTTCGTTTCGTCCAGCATGTTCTTGGTAACGTACATAATCGCTATTTGATTGTTTTCAAATAATTGCACCGTTCCAAGAGCTTTGCCCAAGAGCCTGAGCTGATTCATACGTTTGTTGCCAAATACAATTTCCGCCACTTCGTTGGGACGAAAGTCGCCGCGGCGCAGCAGTTCGGAAGCTACTGTCAGCGTTTCGGGAGTTACGCTGTCGTATTGCAATGATCCCGTGTCGGTAATAATCCCGGTATAAAGTGATTTGGCTACGGGTTTATCGACCTGCTTAATGTCGTTTTGCAGAAAGATATGGAATATCAGTTCGCACGTGGATGAAGCACTTTCCACCGAAATACTCAAATCAAATCCATCATCCGGATCGGGATGATGATCGATCATATAGGTGGGTTTGGGGTTATCATCCACATATTCGGCATAGCTGCCAAACCGTTTGGCCGTATTGCCATCCACCAGTATAAAAGCATCGCAGGCATCCAGCGTCTCTTCTTCCGGGTGCTCGATGGGGAAATAATCTGTCATCCACTGCAGATTCAACGGCACTTCATCGTCGTTGAAGGCATACGCTTTTATATCATTTTTTTGGAGCCAAAGGCAAAGCGCTACCTGCGCACCGATGCAATCACCGTCGGGTCGAATATGCGAATAAACCCCGACCGTATTATGGCCTTTCAGCTTTTCTACAAGTTCAGCAAACATGATAAATCACGGATTTTTGCGTTGTTCTCAATAAACGTGCAAAAAATAAGCTTACTAAAATGAGATAAAGCGAGAAGGAATGCAATATTTTTTTGAGAATTATTTAATGATATGATAGATTCGTTCGTTTTACTTATAAAATCAATCTTTATCAGCAACCCTGACAGGGTTTTTTATTTATACAAAACATCGCAATAATCTATTTTAATCGTTATATAAACCAATAATTCTTATCAAGAAACCCTGTCAGGGTTCTACAGAACATAAAATTTCATCTTAAACAAGTGATATGCACGCTATTGTATTGTGCAACGGTCAACCGCCGGAATTATCCTTATTGAAGGAATCATTACGCCCGGACAGCCTCTTTATTGCGGCAGACGGCGGGGGAAACAGTGCGCGAGAACTCGGCTTTACCCCAGATATCGTGATTGGCGACATGGACAGTTATCAGCCCCGAGATAAGGAACAGGTTGAATTGATGCACATTGCCGATCAGGAGACGAATGACCTGGAAAAAGCCTTGAGCTACGCTCTGGAACAAAATATTTCCAGCGTTACCGTTTTGGGAGCTACGGGAAAGCGGTTGGATCATTCCCTGAAAAATCTTTCCGTTCTGAAACAGTTCAACCATCAATTCGATTCGCTGGTGTTCAAAGATAACTTTGGAGATACCCGGCTTGTACCTTCTTCGTTTTCGACAACACTTCCGGTTGGCACCGTTGTTTCTCTGTTTCCACTTTCCGGTCGTGTAACCGGCATTTCTACCTATGGGCTTAAGTATCCTTTAGAGGATGAGATACTGGAAAACGGGGTACGGGATGGTTCATCCAACCTGGTAACCGGGCAGCCATTACGTATTGAATATGACAGCGGGGATTTGATACTTTTTATAGCCAGATAATGTGAGCATTATTTCGCAATATCTTATAAAAATAACTTCAAACCGAACCTGTACGAAAAGGGCACAAATTTAACTACAATTAAAATATTGTAGGTCTAATTGCCGATTTACTATCAAGAATCGACAGTTTCCCCTGGAAAGCTTACTATATTTGGTTTAGTAATTAAATTATCGATTTCATATATCTAAAAATCGAAGTATTTAATAAAATAAATTATTTGGGCTATTAACTTTAGACGAGCAAATAATAAAAAGTCCCCCTTTGGCAGGCTGTGAAAAAATTAGTTCGCAAATTAATATGGAATTATATTTTTTTAAGTCCACTGGTCGTTTTGTAAGCAAAATTCGTAAAAGTCCCCCTTTGAAGGGGGTTTGGGGGATGACCCCAGCGTTATAAAAGCAAATATCCTTATTTATTTAAGTCCATTTTATTTGATTTTGTATTTCTTCACAGCCTGTCGAAGGGGGACTTTACGATTATCGCCTATAAAACAAATGACCAACTTTAACAATCAAAGGGGATTTTTTGTAAACAAAATCCGCCTTATTTAAAAAGTATATTGTGCTTCAAAATTATGTATATAATCTTTAAATCGTCATTCAACATCTAAACCTAACCGCAAAACGCATTAAAAATAATCATATTGGAACTGCATTTTAACATACTGGATTGGCTGCTGCTGCTGGCCTATTTCGTCTTCGTGGCCATCTTAAGCTGGAAGAAGGACTGGGAAC
>Ga0209918_1001119_pt1 | contig 15242 bp, 12 predicted proteins | sample SalPonD_shore_MG_FD_185712 | JGI IMG/M metagenome (GOLD analysis project Ga0209918, IMG submission 185712) | Salt pond soil microbial communities from South San Francisco under conditions of wetland restoration - Salt Pond MetaG... | ecosystem: Environmental > Aquatic > Marine > Intertidal zone...
CACCCATTGAGTGGAATTGAACCGCGCCGCTGGTACGTGCGCTCGGCATCGCCGCGTGTAGCCATTCGGCCAACGCCGATCGATCGCGCAGCCTAGCCGCCGAGGTGAGCGCACCCGCTCGCTTGGCGGGCCCCGACGGAGCTCGGCTCGGATGAAACTAAACGCGCGCCTCGCCACCGCTCTCGGTGCGGCAGTGCTGCTCGGCTTGGGTCTTTGCTGGGCTCTTATCCCGTCCGCGGCCGGCGGCTCCGACGCCCGCATCGTCAAGGTCGGTCTGTACGACAACGCGCCCAAGGTATATCTGGATCGCCACGGGCGGCCCGCCGGTCTGTTCGTCGAGCTGCTGCGCGCCATTGCGCGCAAACAGGACTGGTCACTGCAATTCGTGAGCTGCCATTGGGCGGGCTGCCTGAAGCGGCTGCGCCAAGGGCGCATCGACCTCATGCCCGACGTGGCCTATTCGGCCAAACGCGGCAAACGCCTCGACTTTCACACGGTGCCGGTGGCCTATAGCTGGTCGCAGGTGTACCGGAGTCCGGCCACCTCGATTCACTCGGTCGGCGACCTCAGCGACCATCGCGTCGCCGTCCTTCGCAACAGCATTCAAAGCCGCTATATGGCCGAGCTCAAAACGGGCAGCGGACTCGCTTTCAAGCAGGTGCCGGTCGACTCTTACACCCAGGGTTTCGAGGCCGTGCGGGACGGGCGTGCGGACGCCGTCGTTTGCAACAATTTTGTCGGCGCGCGCAATGCGGGGCGGTTCGGGCTGGTCGAGACACCGATCATGTTCCAGCCTGTCAGCCTGTACTTTGCGACGACCAAGGGGCGCAACGGCGATCTGCTCAAGGGGATCGATCACTACCTCGCGCGGTGGCGCGATGACCCGGATTCGGTGTACTTCGCGGCCCTGCGCCGGGCGATGGTGCCGGCACCGGTCACGGTCGTTCCGGCCTGGTTGGAGCTGGTCGTGGCCGGCGCCGGCGGCGGCCTCGCCCTGCTCCTGGGCTTCAGCGTGGCGCTGCGTTGGCGAGTACGGCGCGCGACGGCGGCACTGGATCACACCAACCGTCAACTCGATCAGGTCCTCAGCGCCAGTCCGGTTGTCCTCTACGTGCTGCGGCGTCGCGGCGGCGAGCTCTCACCGGAGTGGGTCAGCCCCAATATACAACGCCTGTTCGGTTTCACCCCAGAACAGGCGCTGGAGCCGGATTGGTGGCGGCGCCGCGTGCACCCCGACGATCGGGACGCGGGCGTTGCACTGTTGGACTCACTGTTCCGCCGGGGCCACCTGAGCCATGAATACCGCATCATAGACGCGCAGGGTCGGGTCCGCTATATCCGCGACGAGCTTCGGCTCACCGGCGAGCACGAGCGCGGCGGGGAGCGCATCGTGGGCACCTGGAGCGATCTGACACACACCCGGGAACAGGAGGCGCGGCTCGACTTCCTGCTCAACCACGATGCCCTGACCGGCCTGCCCAACCGGACGCTGCTGCGCCAGCGGCTCGTGGAGGCCGTGGGACGCCAGACGGGCGAGCCGCGGAGCCTGGCGGTGCTGTGCATCGATCTGGATCGGTTCAAGAATATCAACGATACCCTGGGGCACTCGCTGGGCGACGAGATCCTGCGCGGCGCGAGCCGTCGGATACAGGCCGCGGTGGGGGATAACGATCTGCTGGCAAGCATCGGCGGCGATCAATTCATCGTGGTGGCCGACGGCCACGCGCACGCCCGGGACGCTGCCCAACTGGCGACGGAGATCCTCAACGCCTTCGCCGAGCCGTTGGTGGCCGGCGACCAGCGCCTGGTCATCACGGCGAGCATCGGGGTGAGCCGCTACCCCGGCGACGGTCGGGACGCCGATACCCTGCTCAAGCATGCGGAGCTGGCCCTGTACGAGGCAAAGGCACGCGGTCGCAACACGCACTGCTTTTTCGCCCCCGAGTTGTCGGCCGACCTGGGACAGCGCCTGGCCATCGAGAACGAACTGCGCGGTGCCGCGGACCGGGGCGAGTTGGTCCTGCACTATCAGCCGCAGTTCGACCTCGCCTCGGGCGATATGGTCGGCGTCGAGGCCTTGGTCCGCTGGAACCATCCGCGGCGGGGCCTGGTGGCGCCGAACCAGTTTATTCCGCTCGCCGAGGAGACGGGCCTGATCAACGAGATCGCCCTCTGGGTGATGCACAACGCCTGCGCGCAGGTGGTGAGGTGGGAACAGGACGGCCTGGCCGTTCCCAGAGTCGCCGTCAATCTCTCGGTGCGCCAGATCGAGCGCGGCGTGCTGTCCGGGCAGGTCGCCGAGGTCTTGGCGAAGACGCAACTGGAGGCCTCGCGCCTGGAACTGGAGATCACCGAATCGACCATCATGCACGAGCCGGAGAAGGCGATCGGCGCGCTGGGCGAGCTCAAGACGCTGGGCGTGATGCTGTCGGTCGACGACTTCGGCACCGGCCACTCCAGTCTGTCCTACCTCAAGCGCCTGCCGCTGGACCGGCTGAAGATCGACAAGTCCTTCGTCGGCGACATCGGCCACGACGCCAACGACGAGGCCATCAGCCGCGCCGTCATCGGCTTGGCGCGAAGCCTGGGACTGGAGAGCGTGGCCGAAGGCGTCGAGCGCGAGGAGCAAGCCGAGTTCCTGCGGGCCGAAGGCTGCGAGTTCGCGCAGGGGTATTTGTTCGGCCACCCGGTCCCGGCGGACGCCCTGTACGAGACGTGGGGAGGGTTCCCGAGCCGACAGCGCCCCCTGCGCGAGGAGGGCGGCGGCGCCTGAAAGCACCGGGCACTGGCGCCCCGGTCAGCCGCGTTTGCCGGCCAGTTTGGCCTCGAACCTGCGCTTGTCGATGACGAAGCGCTCGTGCCGACCCTGGGAAATGACGTCCACCCCGTCGTCGGCCCGCACCGTGAAGACGAGCCTGCGCCCGTCGACCTCGATGAGTTCGACATGCGCGGTGACCTCCAGGCCCGGGGGCGTGGCCGCCTCGTGGCTGACATCGATGTGAGTCCCCACGGTCTGCTCGGCCGGCCAGTCCAGGTGCGGGTTGACGGCCTTGATGCAGGCCCACTCCAGGAAGCCGACCAGAAAGCCCGTGGCGAACACCTCGGGCATCGCGACAAACTCCTCGGCCTCCGGGTACAGGGCCGGGACCGTCTTGGTCGCGGGGACGGTGAACTTGTGCTCGTAGGTGATGCCGGAGCGCAGGGTATCTTTCATCGCAGGATTCCGGGTATGGCGCCGGCCGGCGCGAAGGGATTGAGATGGGCCGCGCTCAACTCTCCCAGCGGCTGGCCGGGAGGCGCTTCAAGTGGATGTGGCCGGCCAGGCGGATGGTGGGGCGGATCAGAAGCTGGAAGCTGCCGAGGATGAACAGCCAGGTTCCCATGTCCTCCAGCTCGGGATAGAGAAAGAACACGCTGCCGATCAAAAACCACAGGGCGATGAGAAAGTCGTTGGTGATACTGGCGACTTCGTATCGGCGGCGGATGATGATCTCGTCGTGGCCGATGGTCAGCGTGATGGGATTGTCGAGCTGGCTGTCTCGGTTCATTGGAGGCTCCGCTGGTCTTGGGGTCCGCAGACCTTGTTTGGACAGGCCAGCGGTGTACCGGGTTCCCGTGCGCGGCGCCCGCTCGGCAGGAGCCGCTCAGCCGCGGCCCGAATCGGTCAATCCCAGCTCATCCCAAATGGCGTCGACCCGCGCCTTGACCTCCTCGCTCATCGCGATGGGCCGGCCCCACTCGCGAGTGGTCTCGCCGGGCCACTTGTTGGTCGCGTCGAAGCCGATCTTGCCGCCCAGGCCCGAGACGGGCGAGGCGAAGTCCAGGTAATCGATGGGCGTATTCTCGACGAGCGTCGTGTCGCGCACCGGGTCCATGCGCGTGGTCATGGCCCAGATGACGTCGTTCCAGTCGCGCACGTTGACGTCGTCGTCGGTGACGATCACGAACTTGGTGTACATGAACTGGCGCAGGAATGACCACACGCCGAACATCACGCGCTTGGCGTGGCCCGGGTACTGCTTTTTCATGCTGACCACCGCCATGCGGTAAGAGCAGCCCTCGGGCGGCAGATAGAAATCGACGATCTCGGGGAACTGCTTTTGCAGCAGGGGCACGAACACCTCGTTCAGTGCCACCCCGAGCACGGCGGGCTCGTCGGGCGGGCGCCCGGTGTAGGTGCTGTGGTAAATCGGGTTCGTGCGATGGGTGATGCGCTCGACGGTGAACACCGGGAAGCGCTCGACCTCGTTGTAATAACCGGTGTGATCGCCGAAGGGCCCTTCGTCGGCCTCCTCGCCCGGGTGGATGACGCCCTCCAGCACGAACTCGGCCGAGGCCGGCACCTGCAGGTCCGAGCCGAGGCACTGGGTAACCTCGGTCTTGGCCCCGCGCAGCAGACCGGCGAAGGCGTACTCGGACAGGGTATCGGGCACGGGTGTCACCGCACCCAGGATGGTCGCCGGGTCGGCGCCCAGCGCCACGGCCACGGGAAAGGGCTCGCCGGGATGGGCCTGCTGCCAGTCGCGAAAATCCAGCGCCCCGCCGCGGTGGGCGAGCCAGCGCATGATGAGCGTGTTGCGGCCGATGACCTGCTGGCGGTAGATACCGAGATTCTGGCGTTCCTTGTGCGGGCCCTTGGTCACGACCAGGGCCCAGGTAATCAAGGGGCCGGCATCGCCGGGCCAGCAGGTCTGGATCGGCAGCCGGGCCAGGTCGACCTCGTCGGCCTCGATCACCTGCTCCTGGCAGGGCGCGCCCTTGACCACCTTGGGCGACATGTTCAGGACCTGCTTGAACACCGGCCACTTGTCCCAGGCATCCTTCATGCCCTTGGGCGGCTCGGGCTCCTTGAGCACCGCGAGCAGCTTGCCCACCTCGCGCAGGGCCTGGACCGAATCCTGGCCCATGCCGAGGGCTACGCGGCGCGGGGTGCCGAACAGGTTGCCGAGCACCGGGATGTCGTGGCCCTTGGGCCGCTCGAACAGGATGGCCGGCCCGCCCGCGCGCAGCGTGCGATCGCAGATCTCGGTCATCTCCAGCTTCGGGTCGACCTCGGCGGACACCCGCTTGAGCTCGCCCTCGGCCTCGAGCTTGGCGATAAAGTCGCGCAGGTCTTTGTATTTCATAGGAAGCGGGCGGCGGCTGAGTCGGAAGGCCAAGAATACCAGAGAATGCGGGAGCGACGTGAGGCAGTGCATCCTGGCAGCAAGCCGTGCACCGGGCATAGATATCTGGCTGATATTGCGACGATTTATAGAGTTAGAAGGTCGAAGGTCCGCGTCGCGGCTGCTCGCTGCGAAGTCCGCGGGATGATTGGTCCCGCTATGGTGGCCCTCAAAGGCTGCATCACCTAACATGGGTACTCGGCAACCCCACGCCGGGGGCCGTCGTCGCTACCCGAGCGCCCAAGGAATGAACCGCGCCGAACGTCTCTACCGTATCCATGGCATGCTCCGACAGGGCCGGCCGGTGCCCATGCGCCGGTTCCTCGAAGAACTGGAAATCTCCAAAGCGACTGCGAAGCGGGATATCGAGTATCTGCGCGATTTTCTGGGCGCACCGCTTATCTATGACCGCGGGGCCAACGGCTACCGCTACGACCCGAATTCCCCCGAGTTTGAGCTACCGGGCTTGTGGTTCAATGATACGGAGCTCTACGCCCTGCTCGCCAGCGAGCAGCTGCTGGAGGCCGTCCAGCCGGGCCTCCTGGGGCCCTACATCGGCCCGCTCAAGGGCCGCATCCGCAAGCTGCTCGAAGCCGGAGGCCACAGCGCCGACGTGGTCACCGCCCGCGTCCGCCTACAGCCCTTCGCCCCGCGCGGCGTCGACGACAACGTCTTCGGCCGCGCCTCCGCCGCGGTGCTCAACGGGCAAGTGGCCACCATCGCCTACCACGGGCGCGAGCGCGAGGCCCGCACCGAGCGCAGCATCCACGCCTACCGGCTGCTGCATTACCGCGACAACTGGTATTTGGTCGGCTGGTGCGAACAGGCGCGAGCGCTGCGCACCTTCTCGCTCGACCGCATTGAGAGGGTCGAGCTGACGGGAATGGCCGTCACACCTCCCGACGATGCGGCTCTCGATCGCTACCTCGGCGCCAGCTTCGGCATCTTCACCGGCGAGGCCAGTGCGTGGGCAGTGCTGCGTTTCAACCCCGATCGCGCCCGCTGGGTCGCCGACGAGGTCTGGCACCCCGACCAGATCGGTCAATGGGTCGGCGAGGCCTACGAGCTGCAGGTGCCCTACTCCGACCCCCGCGAGTTGCTCATGGACATCCTCAAATACGGACCGGAGGTGGAGGTCGTCGCTCCGGTCGAGCTGAGGAACCTGGTCGCCTCGCGCGTACAGGAAACAGCGCAGCGTTATCATGGCGACGCCAATGATCCAATCGGCTGACACGAACGCGGTACTCTCCATGGATATTTTCGAGATAAAGATCACCTTGCAACACGTTGATCCCCCTTTATGGCGGCGCATTCAGGTCCCCGCGGATGTCCCGCTGGACGAACTGCACGACGTCATCCAGATCGCCATGGGCTGGACCGACAGCCATTTGCACGCCTTTCGGACCCGCGATGCGCAGTACGGCCTACCGGACCCCGACTTTCCGAGCGATACCCGCGACGAAACGGACGTCCCGCTCGACAAGGTCGCGTCCGAAGGCGACACCCTCTTCTACGAATACGACTTCGGTGACGGCTGGATACACGAGATCAGCGTCGAGAAGGTCCGGCCCGCCGACCCCGGAGCCGTTTATTTCCGGTGCACCGGGGGCGAACGCGCCTGTCCGCCCGAGGACTGCGGGGGTCCGCCGGGTTACGAACGGGTGCTCGAAGTGCTGGGCAACCCCGACGACGATGAATACGAGGATGTGCTCGAATGGATCGGGGAAGAATTCGATCCCGAAGCCCTCGATGTCGCGGAAATCAACGAAATACTGGACACGTGAGATGCCTGACGACGAGCCATTCGAGCGCTTCATTCAATGTGCGCTCGGCCACGCTTCAAAGCTGGACCCGGCGGCCGCTCACGGCTTCCTGACCGCCGCGGCGCTTTGCCCCGGCGGATATGAAGACCGGCTATGGCAGTCCGGTTTGTTCGGTGGCGAGCAAGAGCGGCTGAGGACAGACATGACAGGATCGATATCGAACACCTGCGCATGAGGTTGGAAGACAATGCCGGACAATGAACCTGGGTCACAGGACATCGACTGGCGCCTGACCACCTTCGAAGGCTCGCGCCGCGAAGAGCTGCGCCGCTAGGCGCGGCTTCCTTTGGAGCGGATAGTCGCCGCGCTGGAGGAAATGCAGGAGCTGCAGGACACGTTATCACAATCATCTCTGACCGAAGGCGCGGTTGGCGAACCAGCGGGCGACAACGATTCGGGAACCGGAACCAAGACCGCGCCGGACGCAAACCAAGAACCGAATCAATCCGGTGACCGTGGGGTAAAGGGCGAAAAATAATTCGCCGCAGGCTCAGCTGGTGAGCCACCGGAGATGGTACAACAAGCCAGCGAGGCAGCGTTCGAACATAGGAATGCGTGGACATCAATACTGTGAGCTACACGGTGTGGCGCAAGGTGCGGGGCCACCGGGAGGTGGCAGGCGCGCTGGCGTAGGCGCGACTGCCGGTAAATCGAGGTCAGTGGCTGAGAGAACGAGCGCAATGCGAAAGGAGTCGGGTACTATGCAACACGGGCCTCACCCCTCCGCTCGCCAAAGCGCGTCTATCACATCAGGCGACTAGCCCGCCATAGCTAGTCCCGATTGAAGCACGGACGTTATCTGTTTAAGGCATTGGAGTTTAAGTAAATATCTCCGGGGCCGCGCCCCGGCCACATTGGAATTTCAGGGCAGAGCAGCCGAACCCCGGCAGCTCCTCTCAAGCCACATAAAACGAAGGAGTGTCCAATGGCAGAACAACTCTCACTTAAGGAGATCCAACAGGCCGTAGCCGGCACAGCTGCGGCATTTCGCTGTATTACCGAATACCAGCCTGCTGGCGGGCCAGGCGACAAAGTCTTCCCACCGACCTACGAAGGCGGCAAGTACGCAGAGGAAGATCGTGTGGACCCCGAAACCGGGGAGGTCCGGAAATGCGTATTACTGGATTCGGTGCAATCGCAGGCCAACCGCATGGAGCTTGCGCTGTTGGAGGTGCACCGCAACGGGCAAATAGCCCTCCCGCTGGTTGTCACCCGTTTTGATCAGGAATCACTGCCGAAGAAATTCACGGTAAGCAGCCTCGAGGCGCCACACAGGATCGCCGACGCGTTGTTCCGGGATAGCATGCTCGAAGGAGTGATGTTCCGAAAGTCCGACAAGGGCCGGATTCTGGACAATGCCGATATACGAAACGCAACAGGGCTATTCGGGCTCTGTCCCACCGCCCTGATATTCGGCTTATGGGATTCCACCGGGCCGAGGGGGGGGCTAGGCGCAAAGTTTCAGCGCGCGTTAGTTTCCGAGATTGTCGGTTACGACGCCGTACAGGGGAAAAAAACCAGCAGCCGGATCGATCCCGCGCAGATCATGCTTGGCGCTGGGCCATTGTTTAGCCGAAACGCAAACGACACAACCTCGCCCGATTGGACCTTGAGTAACGAGCAGGGACGTAAGAAGCTTGGTAAGGATGGCAAACCGTCCGAGGCGAACCACGGTAATGTCACCCCAGGCATTACGGACGGCGGGTTCACTATTTCGAAAGCGTCGCAGACCACCGTGGTCTCTCTGACGGCCCTTCGCCGCCTGCGTTTCCCGCTCAATGGCGAAGCGCAACCTGATCCGAAGGTCGACGTTGCGGCGCGTACGGTACTCGCAACCCTTGCGCTGACGGCGGCAACCCTCTCGCGAAACGATGGTGACCTGCGCTCGCGGTGCCTTTTGTTCCCGCAAGGAGACGCGGCATGGGAGCTACTGGATAATCCGAAACAGGCACCAAGCCGGTACGAACTGGACGTGGCTAGTGCCATCGAGCTCCTCGGACAAGCCATTGCGGAGGCAAAAGGCGCCGGGTTGCCGTGGGAGGGTGAAATCGAGCTCAAACCGCACGACGAATTGGTCGAACTGGTCAGGCGCAGCCAGGAGTTGGCTACTGCCGCGGGTGCGGAGGGCGAGTGATGTTCGCACTTGCCATTCGATACCTGAATGGATGGGCGATGGCAGCCGCTGATGGTGCTCGCAAGGAGCAGGCCGAGTGGCCACCCCATCCCGATAGACTATTCATGGCGCTGGCTGCTGCTTGGTTCGAGACCGGGGAAGATCCTGCTGAAGGTGAGGCGCTACGCTGGCTTGAGGGCCTGGAACCACCCGCGATATCGGCATCTGACAGCGAACAACGGCGCGCCTCAGGCGGCAACCGACCGCCGGTGAGTTACGTTCCCGTCAACGACGTACGCGTGGGCCGCAAGATTCCCGCGACGAGCGATATCGGAAGGCTCAGAGACGCTGGCTTGGCGACACTGCCCGAGCATCGCTCGCGCCAGCCTCGTGCGTTTCCCGTTGCCGTGCCGCACTCGCCGATGGTGCACTTCGTCTGGCCAGACGCCGATCCGGGCCCACATCGTGGTGCGCTGAGCAGTCTGGCGCATAAGGTTACACACGTGGGGCACTCGGCATCGTTTGTCCAAGCCTGGATAACAGACGACGAAGTCCAAGCGGACTGGGAGCCGACTACCGGCATCGCGGAGATCCGTCTCCGCGTGGCCAACCGGGGGCGCTTGGAACATTTGGCACAACGCTGCAATCGTGCCGAGGTGGTTAAATATGCCGATTTGAAGGCCCATCTTGCCGACCTTAAAGGTAAGGAGAAGACGCGAATGAAGGATGCTATCGCGGAAAGGTTTGGTAACCAAATCCCGGTCAGCCTGAGGCCAGAACCCGGCGGCTGGCAAGGTTATTCCCGCAGGAAGGCTGCGCTACGGGAGGCGGCACCTGGATCAGTATTCGACCCACAGCTCGTCGTACTCGGGATGTCGGGCAAACGCCTGGGGCTACCCGCCACTTTAAAGCTGACCGAGGCGCTTCGAGGTGCATTAATGAGCGCCTGCCCGCAGCAGCCACCGCCAGAGTGGTTCAGCGGTCATACGGTCGACAGCAAACCAACCAGTCAGCCACACCTGGCCCTGGCACCTCTGCCATTTGTCGGGTCGGATCATGCGGATGGGCGTGTGATGGGGGTTGCCCTGATTCTGCCCGCGGACCTGGTTGCTTCCGAAGCCTCCAAATGCCTCGGGCCATTTCTGCATGAGCAGGATACGGGACTGACAAGGCCCACGAAGTTATTCCACGGCAAGTGGCTTGAGTGCACGGTCGAGCTCGATACGCGGGACTCTCAACCGGCCAACCTATGTTCATCGTCCTGGACACGACCGTCACGAATCTGGGCCAGCGTGACGCCGGTGGTACTGGACAGACATTTTGACGGCAAAGACAAGTGGGACCGCGCGGCAGAGAGTGTCAAGCTTGCATGCGAACGTATTGGGCTACCGCGCCCGAAAGAGGTGCTGCTGCACGCTGTATCACTGGTCGAGGGTGTACCACATGCACGCGAGTTCCCATATCTCACACGTAAGTCAGACGGAGGTCGACGCCACCACAGTCACGCGGTAATCGTCTTCGATGAGCCTGTCCACGGTCCGGTATTGGTCGGCGCGGGGCGCTTCCGAGGCTATGGCCTGTGTCGGCCGATGGACAACCGGGGTGACGCGTCGTGACGGCACTGAGCGCGGACGAGTTCGACGATTTCTTTTCGTCCCTGTGGAGCGAGGAGGGGAGACCTAGAACTCCGTTTCAATGGCAACGCGACCTCGTGCGCCGCGTATTAGCGGAAGGTGATCGACCGTGGCCTGAGGCGATCGCGTTACCCACGGCTGCCGGTAAGACCGCGTGTCTCGACATTGCGGTATTCGCACTGGCCGCGCAGGCGGATCGCATCGGAACCGAGATCCCCGTGACCGCAGCCCGACGGATCTTCTTTGTCGTAGATCGACGCATCATCGTGGACGAAGCTCACGAGCGGGCGGACAGGATCGCCGCTAAGTTGCACGGCGCCCAAGACGGCATTCTCAGGGTAGTCTCGGACAACCTTCGGAAAATCGCGCGAGGCGAGACGAGCGGATTCGAAAACGAAACCCCGCTCGCCGTCCATGCGCTTCGGGGCGGGATGTACCGCTCGGAAGCATGGGCTCGTGACCCGCTGCATCCGACAATCGTTGCGTCAACGGTTGACCAATTGGGGTCAAGGCTTCTGTTTCGGGCGTACGGCCGCGGACCTGGCATGTGGCCTGTGTATGCGGGGCTTGCGAGCCACGACAGCGTGATCCTGTTGGATGAGGCGCATTGCGCCCAACCGTTCATGCAGACCTTGCAAGCGGTAGAACGATATCGATCATGGGCTACCGCTTCGCTTGGTCGTAGCTTTTTCCCGGTGGTCATGTCAGCCACCCCACCTACCGGCTTGGACGTGTTCGAGGACACCTCCGATGAGCCCTCGGACCCAGAGCATCCGCTTGGCCGACGACAGCTGGCGCACAAGCGTGCCTCGATGGAAGTAATCGCCAGCGCCAAGGGTACGCGAGCCTATAGCATATTGGCCGAGGCCCTCGCTCGCGCCGCGGAAGACATGGCTGATGAGACGCTCCGCGCCATTGTGATATTCGTCAATCGGGTGGCGACGGCACGTGCCGTTCGTACACTGCTTGGCAAGAAGCACGGGGAAAACGCTGTCCTCTTGACCGGCCGTATGCGGCCCATCGACAAGGACGACACCGTACTGCAGCAACTCAAACCCCTACGTGCGGCAGAATCGCAAGATCGCCACCTCAGCGAGCCGCGCTTTGTGGTTGCCACCCAAACACTGGAGGTCGGTGCGGATCTGGATTTCGACGGACTGGTGACCGAGTGCGCAAGTCTCGATGCGTTACGCCAACGATTCGGCCGTCTGAACCGGATGGGTCGTCCTATCGAGGCGCGGGCCGCGATTCTCGTACAGGGGGACCAGGCGAGAAACAGCGATGATGACCCCGTGTACGGTAGCGCACTCGCCAATACCTGGACCTGGCTAAACGATCAGAAGGACGACCACGGCGAAATTGACTTCGGCATTGCGCACCTCGCACGGTGTCTTCCTGAAGGGGAGGCACTCGCGCGGCTCAACGCTCCGTCACCGGATGCGCCGGTCATGTTGCCGGCTCACGTGGATCGCTGGGCGCAAACTGCGCCCGTGCCCGCGCCGACGCCTGATGTCGCGCTGTTCTTGCGCGGGCCGCGCGAGGGAGCGGCGGACGTGCAAGTCTGTTGGCGGGCCGACATCGAGGTGCAGACACGTGAAGAGCGCGCAAGCGCGATTGAGGCGATAGCGCTTTGCCCACCGAGCAGCTCCGAGTGCCTGCCAGTACCCATCGGCGTGTTTAGACGCTGGATGGCAGGGTTGGCGATCGAGGACCAAAGTGGCGACGTGGAAGGCGTTGGTCCGGACGCAGGCGGCGATTTTGACGAGGGGCAGCATGCGGTTTGCCCTATCGTTCGCTGGCACGGCCGCGACACGGTGCCCGAGGATGTAGTCGACGATCCACGCTCGATTCGGCCGGGTGATGTCGTGGTGGTGCCGATATCGGCCCAAGGCTGGCAGGCGCTGGGCGATCTCCCGCCGCGCGTCGGTGAAGACCCGGCGCGACTGGATGTAGGCGACCGCGCGCACCTCACTGCCCGGGCGAGAGCTATTCTGCGTCTGCATCCCCGCTTGGTGGGTGCTTGGCCCGCGTGCCGAGGCAAGGACCTGGCGCTGGCGCTGCTTGCCAAACCACTGGATGAACTGGCCGCCGAGCCGGATGAGTTCATCGCGTCGCTGCGGGAGGTGCTGTCGTTGCTCGCAGAGCCCGAAACCCCCTACGCGCCGCAATGGACATGGCTCGGTGAATCCGCTCAAGCACTGCATCGTGAGGGGCGGCGACGCAGCTTCAAACGCGCTCTTCGAGTTATCGGTGGTCAGTCGCTGGTCATTACCGGTCAGACGGTGCTTCCGGATCGGCGCGCGCAGGCGGACACTTTCAGTGACGAGGACGATACGAGCGCCTCGGGAATAGCGCGGCCCAGTGGTGCTCCCGTCAGGCTCTCTGATCATCTGCCCGGTGTAGCGGCCTTTGCCCGGCGGTTCGCAAACGGCTGCGGGCTACCTCCAGCGCTAGCCGACGCCATCGAACGCGCTGGTTTGCTGCACGATCTGGGCAAAGCCGACCCGCGTTTCCAAGCCTTATTACGCGGTGGCAATTCGTGGGCCGTCGACGACATGCTGGCCAAGTCCGGTGAGATGTACAGAACCCCGGCCGCCTTTCGGGCAGCACGTGCAGCTTCCAGGTATCCGCACAACGGTCGACACGAGCTGCTCTCGGTCCGACTGGCGGAATCGGTGCCGGTACTATTGCCTGAAGATGATGAGCTCCGTGAGCTGGTCCTTCACCTGGTTGCCAGCCACCACGGGTACTGCCGGCCGTTTGCTCCCGTTGTATTCGATGAGGGCGCGCCCGCCGTGGCGTTTGAATTCGACGGACACAAGTTCCAATGGCAAGGGCCTACTAAACTTGAGCGTCTCGATGGCAGAGTCGCCGAGCGCTTCTGGCGACTCATCAGACACTACGGTTGGTGGGGCTTGGCATGGCTGGAGGCCCTCCTGCGTTTGGCGGACCATCGACGCAGCGAGTACGAGGCGTCGCACGACGATGGAGAAACGCTATGAGCGAGTGGCTACTCAATGGTCTGGGCGGTGCCAACCTGTTAGGTTACCTGGCCGCCCTCGGCACGCTACGCACCGTATCGCTCGGGAACCCCGGCGGGAATACGCGGATGGATTGGACACAAGTGGACGGAATCTGGCGGCCGCGCCTGTGCACGAACGAAGCATTCGACCGTACAGCGTTTATAGACACGCTGGCGACTCACCTGAAGGAGTCCAAAGGCCTTGCGGCGCTGCATCTGGCGGACGATCTGACAATGAAGACAAGCGACTATCGTCGGGCTTTAATTAATGCGCAGGCGGGCGCACGTCCGGATGAACGCCGGGATGTCGATTTCCTGTCTGCCTTCGGCAGCGAAGCCGTGGAGACCAGATACAACGGCAAGCCCACAGGGCAAATCGCCGATACAGCGCTCCGGACCATGAGCGGCGCAGGGCATCAACATTTCCTGGCCACTATGCGCACATTCGTTGCAGACACAGGGCCCGAGCAGCTCGACAAGGCATTGTTCGACACTTGGCGCTACGACGATCCCTTGCAAAACCACAGCATGCGTTGGGATCCGGCCGACGACAATCGCTACGCCCTGCGCTGGGCCAACCCAAGTGGCGATAGGGAGCGCAACATAAATGGCAGCATGTGGGGGGCGAACAGGCTTGCCATCGAGGCGTTGCCCCTCTTCCCCTGTCTACCGGTCGGTCGGCGCCTGGAAACGACCGGCTTTAGAAATACAAGGGGCCAGCCGACGCGATTCACCTACCCGATTTGGGAGGGACCGTTGGATATGGACAGTGTCGCTTCCTTAGTGTCGCTGCAAGCATTACAGGACGAAACGCCCGACCGACGGCTGTTGGCGACACTTGGAGTCGTTGAGGTCTTCCGGTGTGAACGCATTACCCAGGGTAAATACCGGAACTTCACTCCGTCTCGACCGGTATGATACGAGCATGCGCCGCGTAAAACGATGGGGAAAATGTTGTTCATAAGGCGCGCGATCGCCCGTGACCTCACCCCCCAACGTCTGCTCTTTAACAACTCGGAACAAGACTTCCGCGGCGCCCGCGGCAGCCGGCGGCCGCGGCCTCATTGACGCCGGCTAGGCTACCTGCCGCTTCACGGCCTTGCGGATCGCCTCGCCGGATTCGCGTTCGGCGGTTTTCAGATCATAGATCAACTGGAGGTTCATCCAGACCTCGGCGCCGGTGCCGAAGTAGGCGGCCAGACGCAGCGCGGTGTCGGCCGTGATGGCGCGTTGACCACGCAGGATCGCGGTGATGCGGCTGTGTGGCGCGGCGATAGCCTCGGCCAGCGGATTAAAGCAGCCTGACGCTCATGGAGGTTTCTGGCGGTTGACGTTCGCCGAACCCGTATACGGCCCAGTAGCGCTCGGCTTTGGTTGTCATTTTGGATTGGGCATGTTCATTCCCGACGCTTGATTAGTGCCAGCTCTTTAACAACTCGGTACAAACACCTTCCGCGCTCCCCGCGCCAAGGGGACCGCGGCCTC
>Ga0209918_1001120_pt1 | contig 15218 bp, 13 predicted proteins | sample SalPonD_shore_MG_FD_185712 | JGI IMG/M metagenome (GOLD analysis project Ga0209918, IMG submission 185712) | Salt pond soil microbial communities from South San Francisco under conditions of wetland restoration - Salt Pond MetaG... | ecosystem: Environmental > Aquatic > Marine > Intertidal zone...
CTGCGCTTTGATGCGCGCCCTCCCTTCCCTGCGGGGGCAACTTACATGCCCCGAATGATGCCCCCGGATATCAACGAATCGTGTTGCCCCTTGCTGGACGACTGGGCAAAGAAAAAGCCCGCTGTTACGCGGGCTATAAGGCTTCGTTGGAAGCTGCTAGTCGTTCAATTGGTGGAGGCGGCGGGACTCGAACCCGCGTCCGCAGACCATCCACCCCAGGTACTACATGCTTAGCCTACCTATTGTGTCTCGCCGTGCCGCGACCCGGAAGGCGGGGTCGTCGGCCGGCCAGCCCGGGTTTGATTTAACGGTAACGGGCCCAGGCGTCCCGCACCGCGATCCCGTGAGCAGTGACCTCGCCGCGAGCGCACGGGCACGCATCGCATTGAGGCTCGGGCTATTTAGGCCGCGAGAGCGTAGTTGTCGTCGTTGGCAACTATCAGTTTGCAGCCGGTTTTACGAGTCGAGCTGCATGCTCGGCATGCACCTGAAGGCTTCAGTGTCCACGTCGAAACCAAGTCGCCCCCAAAAAGTGCCGAAGTTTGGGCATTATAGGGCCGGAATAGTTCCCCGGCCACAGGAGCATGACCCGACATGAGCTGGCGGCTTTTCATGACCGGCCTGGCGGCACTGGCGGCGGCCCCCGCGATCGCCGGCGACATTGCCGTCACCATCGACGACCTTCCGCTACAGCGCATGGCCCAGTTCACCACCGCCGACGCGGTGGCCGTCAACGAGGAGCTGCTGGCGGTGTTGCGCAATCATGCCGCCCCCGCCGTCGGCTTCGTCAACGAGGGCAAGCTGGAGGTGGACGGACAGCCGGATCCGGGGAGGGTGGCCATCCTGGAACGCTGGCTGGACGCGGGCATGGAACTGGGCAACCACGGTTACGCGCACCAGGACCTGCACCGGGTGGGCGCCGGGGCCTTCGAGCGCGACGTATCGAAAGGGGAGCGCATCACGCGCCCGTTGGCCGAGCAACGGGGGCGGCCGTACCGCTATTTCCGATATCCCTATCTGCATACCGGCCGTGACCTGGCCACGCGCGACGCCGTGAGGCGTTTTCTCGCCGACAACGCCTACACGGTGGCCCCGGTCACCATCGACAACTCCGAGTGGATTTTCGCCGCGGCCTACGACAAGGCCTACGCCGCCGGGGATCATGGAACCATGCAACGCCTCGGCGAGGCCTACGTGGATTACATGGAGGCCAAGACGGAATTCTTCGAGCGCAACGCGAAGGAGCTGTTCAAGCGCGACATTCCCCAGGTTCTGCTGATCCACGACAACCGCCTGAACGCGGAATGGTTCGGCGCACTGGCCGACCGGCTGGCACGGGGCGGGCGGAGCTTCGTCACCCTGGAGGACGCCCTGGCCGACCCGGCCTATGACTCCGAGGACGAGTGGACCGGCGCCGGCGGCATCAGCTGGCTGCACCGCTGGGCGCTGGCGAAGGGCGTGCCGCAGTCATTCTTCCAGGGCGAGCCGCGCACCCCGAAATGGGTGATGGATTATTCCGGCATACACGAGGAATAGGGCGCTCTGCCGACGCGTGGGCCGGCCGACTAGCTGACCTTGTGCTTTAAGATGCGGCGCTTCTCCCGGTTCCAGTCGCGCTCCTTCTCGTCGGCGCGCTTGTCGTGCTTCTTCTTGCCCTTGGCCAGCGCGATTTCCAGCTTGGCGCGGCCTTTCTTCCAGTAGAGCGCCGTGGGCACCACGGTGTAGCCCTGCCGCTCGGTGGCGCCGATCAGCCGGTCCAGTTCGTAGTCGTGCAGCAGCAGCTTGCGGGTGCGGGTGGGGTCGGCCTCCACGTGCGTGGACGCCGACGGCAGGGGAATGAAGTGCCCGCCCAGCAGGAACGCCTCGCCGCCCTTGATGATCACGTAGGCCTCGGCGATGTTGGCCTTGCCCGCGCGCAGGCTCTTGACCTCCCAGCCCTGAAGCGCCATTCCGGCCTCGAAGCGGTCTTCCAGGTGATACTCGTGGCGCGCCCGCTTGTTGAGGGCGATGGTGGAAGGCGGCCGCTTGGCCGCTTTCTTGGGGGAACCAGCCTTGCTCATGGTGTCTTCAGCCGGTCGTTCCGTCGTCCCGGACGGGAGCCTTGACCTCGGGCGTCGCTTCCTCGTCCTCCGGCGGCTGCCACGGGGTGACCACCGCGATGGCGGCGAAATGCTCGTGGTCGAAGTACTGGAGCTTGCCGGGCTCGATCTGGCGTCGCTCCGCGAGGCGCCAGGTGACGAATTGACCCGCCGGTGAGTAGCCGCGTCCGTTCCCGGCGGCCAGCGGGCCGGAGGAAGCCCGCTGCCGGTACACCAGGTCCAGGCGCAGGTGGAGATATCGCCCGCGGGTCACGGCGGCCACGCCGTCCAGTTCCTTCACTGCTTCGGTGTCCGGGTTTGCGGCGGCCTCGCCCAGATCCACAAGCGGCGAGGGACGGGCAGCGCCGGCTGGCGCCGCCGGTCGGCTGCCGAGCACCCGTCCGCCCTCGATACGCACCGGCTCGGACTCGCCGAATTCAGGCGCCCGCTGGCGCCAGGCCGCGTGAACCAGGACGCGGTAGCGGGCGCTTTGCGACAGCTTCCCGACCGCGCCGCCGAGCTGCTGGTCTTCCGGGGAAAGCTGCTGGAACCGTGGCTGCGGTGGACCCAGCGGCGGCATGGCGTCCACCGGCGCCATGGAAGCCACGGCCGCGTCGGGAGACCCGGGCATCGTGTCCAGCGACAGCGCGCCGAAGGTGTCCGGCTCGTGCACGCCGGACGGCGGCGCTACGGTGCTGCCGCCCGCCTGCTCGAACACCACGATTTCCACGTCGTACCACTGGGGCGGGCCGTCCGCCTTGTCCTGGGCCGCGGCCAGCGCGGGAAGCGCCAGGCCGGCGAACAGGGCGATCAGCGATGATCTCGGGAATCGTGGCATGAATCGTCGCATCAGGTCGGAAAATGTCGGGCCAGTCGGGGCGACGCCAGTGTACAGGAGCACGACCCCGCTAGGCCGCCTTCTTCAGGGCCAGGCTCTCGAGCAGTTCGCCGGCGGCCTCCAGGCGTTGATCGGCGTCCGGCAACTCGCGCTGGATCTTCAGCTTGCGATCGCCCTCCATGCGGAACTCGGTCGGGTGCCGCTGGATCAGGCGGATCAGGCTCGCCGGGTCCAGGGGTGGGTCGTCGCGGAATTCCACGCGGCCTCCCTGTTCGCCGAACTCGAGCCGGGTGATGCCCAGCGGCGTGGCGCGCAACTTCAGCGCCGTGACCGCGAAAAGGTTCTTGGCCGGCTGCGGCAACAGCCCGAACCGGTCGATCATCTCCACCTGCAATTCGCGCAGCGCGGCGGCGTCCGGCGCGCTGGCGATGCGCTTGTAAAGGATCAGCCGGGTGTGCACGTCCGGCAGGTAGTCATCGGGGATCAACGCCGGCATGTGCAGGTCCACGTCGGCGGCGTGGGTGGCGGCACGGCTCAGGTCCGGCACCTCGCCGGCCTTCAGCGCCTTAACCGCGCGGTCCAGCAGCTCCGTGTACAGGCTGAAGCCGATTTCCTCGATCTGACCGCTCTGGTCCTCGCCCAGGACCTCGCCCGCGCCGCGGATCTCCAGGTCGTGGGTGGCCAGGCTGAAACCCGCGCCCAGTTCCTCGAGCTGGGCCACGGCTTCCAGGCGCTTGGCGGCATCCGCGGTCATGGCGCGGCGCTCGGGGATGATCAGGTAGGCGTAGGCGCGGTGATGGGAGCGCCCGACGCGCCCACGGAGCTGGTGAAGCTGGGCCAGACCCAGCTTATCGGCCCGGTGCATCACGATGGTATTGGCCGTGGGCACGTCAATGCCGTTCTCGATGATGGTGGTACAGACCAGCACGTTGAAACGCTGGCGATAGAAATCCAGCATCACCTGTTCCAGCTCGCGCTCGGGCATCTGCCCGTGGGCAACGCGGATACGCGCCTCCGGCACAAGCTCGGTCAGCTCCCGGGCCACGCGCTGGATGCTTTGCACCTCGTTGTGCAGGAAATACACCTGGCCGCCGCGCTGGATCTCGCGCAGGCAGGCCTCGCGAATGGTGGGGCCATCCCACTGCTGCACGAAGGTCTTGATGGCCATGCGCGCCGCTGGCGGCGTGGCGATGATGGACAGGTCCTTGAGGCCGCTCAGGGACATGTTGAGTGTGCGCGGTATGGGCGTGGCGGTGAGGGTGAGCAAGTCGATCTCGGCGCGCAGGGCCTTCAGCCGTTCCTTCTGGCGCACACCGAAGCGTTGCTCCTCGTCCACCACCACCAGGCCCAGGTTCCTGAAATTCACGCTGCGCTGCAGCAGCCTGTGGGTGCCGATGACGATGTCCACGGACCCGTCGGCCAGGCCCGCCAGGGTACGCTCCGTTGCCTTGCCGGCACGGAACCGGGACAGCATCTCGACGCGCACCGGCCAGTCGGCGAAACGGTCGCGAAAGGTCTCGAAGTGCTGTTGGGCGAGCAGGGTGGTGGGCACCAGCAGGGCCACCTGCCGGCCCGCCTGGGCCACCGCGAAGGCCGCGCGCAGGGCCACCTCGGTCTTGCCGAAGCCCACGTCGCCGCAGATGACCCGGTCCATGGGACGCGGCCCCTGCAGGTCGTCGAGCACCTGCTCGATGGCGTTGAGCTGGTCGGGGGTTTCCTCGAAGGGAAAGGTCGCGGCAAAGTCCTGGTAAAGGCGCTCGTCCAGCTCGATGGGCTCGCGGCGGCAGGCCTCCCGGCGGGCCTGGACCTCGAGCAGCTCGGCGGCCACGTCGCGCACCTTGCGCGCCGCCTTGCGGCGCACGCGCTGCCACTGCTCGCCGCCCAGGCGGTGCAGCGGCGCGCTCTCGTCGGCGGCGCCGGTGTAGCGGCTCACCAGGTGGAGCGATCCCACGGGCACGTAGAGCTTGTCCCCGTCGGCGTACTCGATGGCCAGGAACTCGCCGTCGCGCCCGCCGACGCTGAGCCGTTCCAGGCCCTTGTAACGGCCCACGCCGTGGTCCTCGTGCACCACCGGTGCGCCGGGGCGAAGGTCGGTAAGGTCCCGGATCACCGAGGCATGGTCCACGCCTGCCCGGCTGCGCCGGCGACGTTGCTGGGCGCGCTGGCCGAACAGCTCGGTCTCGGTGAGCACCGCCACCCGCGGCTCCTCCAGCACGAAGCCGCGTTCCAGCGGTGCCACGGTCAGTGCCGGGCTCGCGCCGCCATCGGTGAAGGCCTGCCAGTCAGCGACCATCGTGGGTTGGATGTCGAAGTCGCCCAGCACCTCCACCAGGGCCTCGCGGCGCCCCGGGGAATCGGCGGCGAAAAGGACCCGGCCGGGATAGTCGCGAAGGAACTGCTTGAGTGGCGCCGCGGGCTCGGCGCCGCGGCTGTGAATGGGCAGGTCCGGCGCCCAGTCCGCGGCGAATACGACGCCGGACTCTTGTTCTTTATCAGTATCCTGTAACCGAATCTTCGAGTAGCTATCGAGCTTCTCCAGCAGCCCCCCAGCCGGCAGGTAAAGCTCCTCCGGCGCCAGCACCGGGTGGTTCAGGTCATGCCGGCGCTGCTCGAAGCGCTCCCGCACCTGGGCCTCGTGGGCATGGGCGGCACGTTCCACTTCGGGCATCAGCACGAAGCGGGTGTCACCGGGGACGAAGTCGAACAGGGTCCCGGTATGCTCGAAAAACAGTGGCAGGTAATACTCGATGCCCGCCGGCGCAATGCCTTCCCGGACCTGCCGGTACAGGTCGCACTCGCGGGGATCGAAGGCAAAGCGCGCGCGCAGTTTCTGGCGGAACGCCTTTCGCGCCGCCTCGTCGAACGGGTACTCCCGGCCCGGCAGCAATCGAATGTTGTTCACGCGTTCGAGTGTGCGCTGGGTTTCCGGATCAAAGGTGCGGATGGACTCGATCTCGTCGTCGAACAGCTCGATCCGGTAGGGAACGGGCGAGCCCATGGGATACAGGTCGAGCAGGCTGCCGCGCACCGCGAAGTCCCCCGGGTCGTGCACCTCGGAAACCCGGCTGTAGCCTGCGTCCTTGAGCTCGTCCCGCGTGCCTTCCAGCGACAGCCGCTGCCCGCGGTCCAGGACCAGGCTGCGGCCCGTGATGAACTCGCGCGGCACCACCCTCTGAAGCAGCGTGCTGACGGGTATCACCAGCAGGCCGCGTGGCTCGTGCGGCAGCCGGTAAAGGGTAGCCAGGCGGCGCGAGACGCTGTCCGGGTGAGGCGACAGCCGGTCGTAAGGCAGCGTCTCCCAGTCCGGGAAGTGCGCAACGGGCGGATCATCCCGACCCGCCAGGGCAAGCAGGTCGTGCTCGGTCTCGTGGGCGCGGTGGGTGTCCGCGCAAACAACCACGGTCAGCCCGCCGAACCGCCGGGCGGCCGAATGCAGGACGAGGGCCAGCGCACCACCCGGCGGGCTGCGCCAGGTGATCTCTCCACTGGGACCTTCCGGCAGCGGCGGCCGGAAGACGGAATTAGGGTGAGCTGAAGACATCGGCGAACGAATCATTTTAGCGTGCCCGGCACGGTCGCCGGAAGCCCCGCGGACATCGGGCAAGGAACGGCAAGTACTGGCGCGGGCAGCGGCTACAATAGTGTTAAGGTAGTGCTTACCGGACACGCCCTGTACCGGTTCCCCGGAGGTTAGAGCCATGGCCGAATTTCAGGCCATTCGCCGACAATTGCTGGACAAGCGCAAGGAGCTGCTCAGCCGCGTCGAGGGCTACGAGATCGATCGCCGTCACGGCGACGAGCCCGTGAGCGCCGATTTCGCCGAACAGGCCGTGGAGCGCGGCGGCGATGAGGTCCTGGATACTCTGACCGACGCGGCGCGCCGCGAACTGCGCCTGATCCAGCGCGCGCTGGAGCGCATGGACGAGGGTACCTACGACGAGTGCGCGGTGTGCGGCGACAAGATCCCGCTCAAGCGCCTCGAGGCGCTGCCTTACTCGGACCGCTGCGTGAAATGCGCGGAGAAGGATGAGACCCGGCGCTAGGGGAAGCCGTCGCCGGTCCCGCGGGATTCATCTTCCGGGCCGACGATCCTGGGCTCGGGCTCGAGGCCAATGCCGAAACGGTCCGCCACGCTGTTGCGGATGTCGCGGGCCAGTTGCCAGATTTCCGCGCCGCTCGCGCCGCCGTGGTTGACCAGCACCAGGGCGTGTCGCTCGTGGACACCGGCGGCGCCCTGCCGCTTCCCCTTCCAGCCGCACTGCTCGATGAGCCAGCCGGCGCTCAGCTTGTGGCCATCCTCCACGTCCCAGCGCGGCAGGTCCGGATGAGACGAAGCCAGGCGTTCCATGTCGGCGTCGCCCACCACCGGGTTCTTGAAGAAGCTGCCCACGTTGCCCAGCCGCGTGGGATCGGGCAGCTTGGAACGGCGAATCTCGCATACCGCGCGGCCCACGGTCTCGGCATCCGGGCGCTCGCCGGCGGCCAGGTGCTCGCGCAGTCCCGCGTAATCCAGCACCGGTTCCCAGTGGCGCGGCAGCTTGAGCAGCACGCGAGTGATCAGCCACCGGTCCGGCTCCCGCTTGAAGCGGCTGTCGCGGTAGCCGAAGCGGCACTCCTCCCGGGTGAACAGGCGCCGTTCGCCGCTCTCCAGGTCGATGGCATCCAGGGACTCGAAGCGGTCGGCGAGCTCCACACCATAGGCGCCGATGTTCTGCATGGGCGCTGCTCCGACACTGCCCGGGATCAGGGAAAGGTTTTCCAGCCCGGGCAAATCATGCGCCAGGGTCCATTGCACCAGCTTGTGCCAGTTCTCGCCGGAACCGGCCTGCACGTAGTGGCTGTCCCGGTCCGCGCCCAGGTACTCCATGCCCGGAATCCGGACCACGCCCACGCTGCCGGGAAAGTCCCCGGTGAACACCACGTTGCTGCCTCCGCCCAGGACCAGCCGGGGCAGGCCCATGTGGCGGGCGCCTTCCCGCCAGTCCTGAACGGCACCCGGGTGCCGCAGGGAATGGACTTCCCGGGCCTTCACCGGCAGTCCCAGGGTGTTCAGCGACTGGAGCGAACGGGAATCAGTCATGGACCAGGGCACGGGCGCATGCGCCGACGAGACCGGGTCCACGGTAAATGAGCCCGGTATAGAGCTGCACCAGGTCGGCACCGGCGCGGCGCCGGGCCAGCGCCTGTTCCGGGTTCATCAGTCCGCCGCTGGCGATCAGCGTCACCGAGTCGGGCAGGGCGTCCCGGAACGAGGCCAGCACCTCGCGTGCCCGCGCGGCCAGGGGCGCGCCGCTGAGACCGCCCGTCTCGCCGGCGAGACGCTCTCTCTCCACGCCTTCGCGGCTCACCGTGGTGTTGGTGGCGATCACCCCGTTGATGCCGTGAGCGGCGACCGCATCGGCGATGGCGCGGATCTGTCCCTCGTCCAGGTCCGGCGCCACCTTCAGGACCAGGGGCACGGCGCGGCCGCCCGCGGCCAGTTGCTTCCGCTCGGCGGCAAGGGCCCCGAGCAGGTGGTTCAGGACGTCGGAGGCCTGCATGCCGCGCAGGCCCGGCGTGTTGGGGGAGGACACGTTGACGGCCACGTAGTCCGCCAGGTCATGCACCGCCCGCAGGCCCTGCAGGTAGTCGTCCACCGCGCGCTCGTCGGGGGTGTCCTTGTTGCGCCCGATGTTGACGCCCACGGGGCAGCGGCGGCGTGCCGCCTCGAGTCGGGCCCGCAGGTGGCCAAGCCCCTTGCTGTTGAAACCCATGCGGTTGACCAGCGCCCGGCTGGCAGCGAGCCGGAACAGCCTCGGCTTCGGGTTGCCCGGCTGCGGGGCCGGCGTCACCGTGCCCAGTTCCAGGAAGCCGAAACCCAGCGCGGCCAGCGACTCGACGTGATCACCGTTCTTGTCCAGGCCGGCCGCCAGGCCGACGCGATTGGGAAAGGTCAGGCCCATCGCCTCGACCGGCGCGTCCACCCGCGACCCGAAGGCCAGCCGGTCCAGCCGCAGCCGGTGCAGCAGGTCCAGCGCCCCCAGCGTGACGGCATGCGCCGCCTCCGGGGGCAGCGCGAACAGCAATGGCCTTACGAGGCTGTACGACACATTCCGACTCGTGAATATCGCGCAAAGGCGCCAAGGCGCAAAGGGTGCAATGAATATACATGCATCACTTCGCGCAATCTTAGCGGCTTTGCGCCTTAGCGCGAGGTTATTGCGCGTCCGTCAACTGCTGCCGCCCAATCAGAGTTCGAACTTGATCCCCTGTGCCAGGGGCAGCTCGGTGCTCCAGTTGATGGTGTTGGTCTGCCGGCGCATGTAGGCCTTCCAGCAGTCCGAGCCCGACTCGCGGCCGCCGCCGGTGGCCTTTTCGCCGCCGAACGCGCCACCGATCTCCGCCCCGGAGGTGCCGATGTTGACGTTGACGATGCCGCAGTCCGCGCCCTCGTGCGACAGGTACTTCTCGGCGTTGCGCAGGTCCGTGGTGAACAGCGCCGCGGAGAGCCCCTGGGTCACGCCGTTCTGGATTTCGATGGCCTCCTCGAAATTCCGGTAGGGCATGACATAGAGAATCGGCGCGAAGGTCTCTTCCTTGACGATGTCCCATTCCGGCTTGGCGCGCACCAGCGTGGGCTCCACGTAGAAGCCCGCGCGGTCGGGCAGGGCATTGCCGCCGCTGACGATTTCGCCACCGGCTTCCTTGATTTTCTCGATGGCCTGCTCGAAGCGCTCCACCGCCGCCTTCTCGATGAGCGGTCCCATGAGGGTGTTTCCGTCCAGTGGGTCGCCAATGCGCACCTGCTTGTAGGCGCTGGCGAGCTGGCGGGTCAGGTCCTGCACCAGGCTCTCGTGAACGATCAGACGACGCGTCGAGGTGCAACGCTGTCCCGCGGTGCCCACGGCACCGAAAACGATCGCCGGCACGGCGAGCTTCAGATCGGCGGTCTCGTCCACGATGATGGCGTTGTTACCACCCAACTCCAAAAGCGACTTGCCCTGGCGTGCGGCCACCCGGGCGCCCACCTTCTGCCCCACGGCGCATGAGCCGGTGAACGACATCAGGTCCACCCGGGTATCGTCCACGAAACGCTCCGCCATGGCGTTGTCGTGGCTCATGAAGTTCAGGAACACGGGCGGGAAGCCGTTGTCCTCCAGCGCCCTGTTGCACAGCTTCTGCAGCGCCAGCGCCACCAGGGGCGCCTTCGGGGAGGGCTTCCAGACGGTCACGTTGCCGCAGATCGCCGAAATGCAGGCATTCCACGACCACACCGCGCAGGGGAAGTTGAATGCGGTGATCACGCCCACCACGCCCAGTGGGTGCCACTGCTCGTACATGCGGTGCCTGGGACGCTCGGAGTGCATGGTCTTGCCGTACAGCATCCGCGACTGGCCCAGGGCGAAGTCGCAGATATCGATCATTTCCTGGACCTCGCCGTCGCCCTCGGGCTTGATCTTGCCCACCTCCAGGCTGATCAGGCTGCCCAGTTCATCCTTGTGTTCGCGCACGATCTCGCCCACCAGCCGCATGGCCTCGCCACGCTTGGGCGCCGGGGTCATGCGCCATTCCCTGAAGACTTCCCGGGCCTTTTCGATGACGCGCTCGTAGTCGTCGTCGGAGGCGGAGTTGATTCGGGCGATGACTTCGCCGGTGGCCGGGTTCACCGACTCGATCTGCCCGGAGTCCGTGGTGGAGGACCATTCGCCGTGGCCGAAATAGGCTCCCGGATTCGTGTCTTCGATACCCAGTTTCTTCAGGAAATCCATTGGTTACCTCTCTTTCTTAATCAAGTATCTTAATTCCGGGGCGCGCCCCGCCCGTGCGCCGCGCCAATCGATCATTATCGCCCAAGGGGCCGGTGCGATGGAACCGCGCGGGGCTTCCGCTTGAGGGGAGGGGGCCGATGCCGGACAATGCCGCTCGTTTTACCGGCAATCAGCACAGCGAACAACAAGAGGGGAGAACGACATGGCGCAAGTCCGAGAGTCCCTGCACGGGATGTGGTCGTCGCGGCTGGCCTTCGTGCTGGCGGCAACCGGCTCGGCGGTGGGGCTGGGCAACATCTGGCGCTTTCCCTACATGGCCTCGGACAACGGCGGCGGCGCCTTCGTCCTTGTCTACCTGCTGTGCATCGCCGCCCTGGGCCTGCCGGTGATGATGTGCGAGATCCTGCTGGGCCGCCGGGGCCGGCGCAGCCCCATCAACACCATGCGGGAGCTGGCGCGCGAGTCCGGCGCCACCCGGGCCTGGCAGATCGTCGGTTGGTCCGGCCTGTTCGCGGGCCTGCTGATCCTGTCCTTCTACAGCGTGATTGCAGGCTGGACGCTCTCCTACGCGCTCACCTACCTGGAGGCGGCCATGACGCCGTCGTTCAACCTGGGCGAGCCCGGCCAGATGTTCCAGGAGCTCGTGGGCAGCTTCCCGGCGCTGACTTTCTGGCACACCATTTTCATGCTCATGACCCTGCTGGTGGTCGCCCTGGGCGTCGAAAAGGGGCTCGAACGCGCGGTGCGTTTCCTGATGCCGGCGCTGTTCGTGATCCTGCTGTTGCTGGTGGGGTACGGGATGAGCACCGGCTACTTCTCCAAGGCCGTGAGCTTTCTGTTCGCCGCGGACTTCTCGCGCATCGACGCGAGCGTGGTGATTGCCGCCATGGGCCAGGCCTTCTTCAGCCTGAGCCTGGGGATGGGCTCCATCATGGCCTACGGCGCCTACCTGCCCGAGGATGCCTCCGTGGGCGGCACCGGGCTAATGGTCGCCTTCGCGGACACTTTCGTGGCCGTGGTCGCGGGGCTGGCCGTGTTCCCCATCGTGTTCGCCAACGGCCTCAATCCCGAGGGCGGCGGCCCGGGCTTCATATTCACCATCCTGCCGCACGCCTTCGCGGCCATGGACTTCGGTTACATCTACGCCGTGGCGTTCTTCACGCTGCTCGCCGTCGCCGCGTGGACCTCGTCCATTTCGCTGATGGAACCGACCGTCGCCTACCTGGTGGAGTCCACGCCGCTGACCCGCCGCGGCGCGGCCTGGCTGATCGGGGGCGTTGCCTGGCTGCTCGGACTGGGCACCGCGCTGTCCTTCAACCACTGGTCCGGCTTCACCATCGCCGGGCTTAATTTCCAGGCGGCTGTGGAGTACCTGTCCTCGAACATACTGCTGCCAGCGGGCGGAATGTTCATCGCCATATTCGCCGGCTGGATACTGCCGAAAGTGGTGTCCCGCGAGGAAACCTCGGCGCTGACCGACGGGCAGTACCGGATCTGGTTGACGCTGGTGAGATATGTGGCCCCGGTGCTGATTTTCGTGGTCCTGCTCAGCAGCACCGGGCTGCTGTCCATGTAGGCCCGGCGGCAATGTCATGAGGGAAGTGGAACGCAGCGCCCTGGTTGGCCACCCGCCCGAGCGCATGTACGAGCTGGTGCGCGACGTGGATTCCTACCCGCTTTTCCTGAGCTGGTGCAGCGGCGCTCGAGTCATTTCCGACGACGGCAGCGAGCAGCTGGCCAGCATCGAGGTGCGGCTGGCGGGGATCCATCTACGCTTCAGCACGCGCAACCGGCTCTCGCCCCCCAACCGCATCCAGCTGTCCCTGGAGGAAGGGCCGTTCAAGACCCTGGCAGGGCACTGGGACTTCAAGGCGGTGGGCGATTCGGGATGCCGGGTGGGCCTGACGCTTCGCTTCGAAGTGGCCTCGCGGCTTCTGGCCGTGGCCTTCGAACGCAGCTTCGCGAAAGTCGCCGACCGCCTGGTGGACGATTTCTGCAAGCGCGCGGACAAGGTTTATGGCTGAGAGGAAGGCGCGCATCACGGTGGAGGTCGCCTACGCACTGCCGGATCGCCAATCCCTCGTGACGGTGGAACTCGACGCCGGCGCCACCGCGGATACCGCCATCATGCATTCCGGGCTGCTGGAGAATTACCCGGACATCGACTTGGCGGTCAACCCGGTGGGCGTGTTCGGAAGGCGCTGCACCCTGGACACCGTGCTGGCGCAGGGCGATCGGGTGGAAATCTACCGGCCCCTGGAAATGGACCCCAGGGAAGCCCGGCGGCTGCTCGCCGCGCGGGGCCGGACCATGGGACGGGACGAGGACTGAAACCGGGGAGCGTCAGCTCTTCGTGTCGGAACCGCCAGGAGGTTCCTTGCCGTTCTCGGGTCGTTTCGGCGCCGGGTTCTTGCCTTCCTTGACGTCCTCGATGGTCTTCTCGATTGCCTCGTTGGACATCACCTGTGCGCTGCCGGGCTTCAGGTCGCCCTCGATGCGCACCAGCCTGTTGCCGTCGAAGTACAGGCTCAGCTTGCGCATGTTCTGGATGTTGTTGCCGCCCGGCTTTTCCATCGATACGTAGTCCCAGCGGTCCTGGTGGAAGGGATCACTGATTGGCGGCGTGCCCAGCACCAGCGCCACCTGGTGACGGGTCATGCCCGGGCTCAGCTGATCAACCTGGTCCTGTTCCAGGATGGTGCCCTGCTGGATATCCTGCTTGTAGATGAGACCGCAACCCGGGAGGGCGGCGATGACCACGAGCAATAAAAGGATTCGCATGAATTCTCGCCTGTCGGGCGCCACGTGCGCCGGATGATACAATAGCGGTTGCCGCCGAGGGCCCGTTCGGGCCGCATTCCAGCCCGGTTTGGCGGGTGACGGCGGTGACTGGTCTGAAGCCGCGCCGGGCGCGGCTCGCGCACCTTAACAGACAGCGGTCTTCACGGAAACCGAGGGGAATTGGCGTTGGAATCCCAGGATTTGCGCAAAGCCGGCCTGAAAGTGACGCTGCCCCGCATGAAGATTCTCGAGATGCTGGAAGGCAGCGAGAATCGCCACATGTCGGCCGAGGACATCTACCGGGAACTGCTTGAATCCGGCGAGGACATCGGCCTGGCCACGGTTTACCGGGTCCTGACCCAGTTCGAGGCCGCGGACCTGGTGGTCCGCCATCATTTCGAGGGCGGCAACTCGGTGTTCGAGCTCAACCGGGGCGAACACCACGACCACATAATCTGTGTGGACTGCGGCGAAGTCGTGGAGTTCTACGACGAAACCATCGAGCAGCGCCAGAAGGCCGTCGCCGGCGAGCAGCAGTTCCGCATCGCCGACCATTCCCTGATTCTCTATGGCAAGTGCCAGCGGGAGAACTGCCCCAACCGCAAGAAGGAGTAGACAGGTGCTCATTCCCCGCTGACGGCCCGCTCCAGCATTTCCCTGGCGTGCTCGGTCGTCTTCTCCGTGATTCGAACCCCGCCGAGCATGCGCGCCACTTCCTCGGTTCGCGCGCCGGGTTCCAGCTCCACCACCGTGGTCTTCGCCTTGGCGCTGCTGGCCCCCTTGCTCACCCGGAGATGATGGTGACCCTGCGCGGCCACCTGCGGCAGGTGGGTCACGCAAAGCACCTGGCCAGCGTCCCCGAGTCGTCGCAGCTTCTGACCGACGATCTCCGCCACGGCGCCACCGACCCCCGCGTCCACTTCGTCGAAGATCAGGGTGCGTTCGCCGCCCAGGATCACCACCGCCACCTGGATGGCCAGGGCGATGCGCGACAGCTCGCCCCCCGAGGCAATGCGCCTCAGCGGCAGGGCGGGTTGGCCGGGGTTGGTGCGAATCAGGAATTCCGCGGCGTCGGTTCCGGTTGGCGAAAGCCGCTCCGGGTCGGAGTCGAGTTCCACAACGAGCGCACCACCTTTCATCCCCAGCGATTTCATCAATTCGGCGACATCCCGCTCGAGACGCCCGGCGGCCTCGACGCGGCGCTCGTGCAGGTCGCCCGCCGCGCGCCCGTACTGCGCGCGTGCCGACTCGAGCTCCTCCAGCAGTGATTGCCGGCGCTGATCCGCGGTTTCCAGGGATTCCAGTTCTCCGCGCATGGACTCGAGCGCCTCCGGCAGATCCTCCATGCGAACGTGGTGCTTGCGCGCCAACTCGTAGGCCGCGCCCAATCGTTCCTCGACACGCGCCAGGCGTTCCGGGTCCAGGTCCACGTCGGCCAGGTAGCGGTTCAGTGATTCCGCGGCCTCCCGCGCCTGGATGGTCGCGCTTTCCAGCATGTCCAGGGGCCCCTTGAGGGAAGCGTCCAGCTCGAGCAACGATTCCAGCTCCTGGCCCGTGACGCCCAGCAGCCGGGTCACGGACAGTTCGGACTCGCCGTCCAGGCGCTCCGCGGCGCGACCGCAGGCGTCGAGCAGGTCCCTGGAGTGGGCCAGGCGCCGCTGATCCGCTTCCAGTTCCTCGATCTCGCCGCTCTTCAGGTCCAGGCTCTCCAGTTCGTGGACCTGGTGGCGCAGGTACTCCAGTTGCCGGTCGCGTTCCGCGCCGCTGCCGGGG
>Ga0209918_1001121_pt1 | contig 15211 bp, 13 predicted proteins | sample SalPonD_shore_MG_FD_185712 | JGI IMG/M metagenome (GOLD analysis project Ga0209918, IMG submission 185712) | Salt pond soil microbial communities from South San Francisco under conditions of wetland restoration - Salt Pond MetaG... | ecosystem: Environmental > Aquatic > Marine > Intertidal zone...
TGCCGATTTCTATGTCGGTCTCGAAATTATTTTCCGTTACCTGATGGGGAACCGCAGAGTGCGCGTAGTTTTTTTGAGTAGGTTTTAAGAAAATTTATAAACTCGTTACGTCGCTCCCCGTCGTAACGCTACGGGGACGATCTGTGTCCTATCCAAATGGCGAAATAATTTTTATCAGAGAATTTAACCCAATAAAAAACTCACCGATCCAGGAGATCTGAACCGGTGAGTTTAAGATAAAATTATAAATACGGGTTATTTATCACTCCTCATCGCTTGCAAAGGCCGAATCAAATGCGCCCTCTGCCGGTGAGAAATCGATCTCTTTTACATAGTGACAAGATTCTTCCGCTCCGAATTCGCGATCCATGCCGCTGTCTTCCCATTCAACAGAGAGCGGTCCGTCGTATTGAATGCGATTCAGCGCACGGATGATGCGGTCAAAATCGATATCTCCACGACCAACGGATACAAAATCCCAGTAGCGATCCTGGTGCCCGAAATCGAGATGGCCGCCAAAAACACCGGCTCTCTTCGGACTGTCGGACCACCATACATCCTTCATGTGAACGTGATAAATGCGGTCTGAGAAGTTTTCAATAAAGTGAACATAATCTACACCCTGATATCCCAGGTGGCTCGGATCGTAGTTAAAACCGAATGCTTCCCGGCCATCCAAAGCTTCAATAGCCCGTTCAGCCGATGAAATATCAAAGGCAATTTCGGTGGGATGTACTTCCAAGCCGAATTTAATATCAACTTCATCAAAAACATCCAGTATCGGATTCCATCGATTGGCGAAATCTTCATAGCCTTTGTCAACCATATCGGGTTTATTGGGCGGGAATGAATAAAATCGACCCCAGATCGAGCTACCGGTAAAGCCATTAACTACGGGAACTCCCAGTTTGGCTGCAGCTCGTGCGGTGTCTTTCATTTCTTCAGCTGCTCTTTGCCTAACACCTTCGGGATCACCATCTCCCCAAACGTGTTTAGGCAAAACATCTTTATGACGTTCATCAATTAAATCACAAACTCCCTGTCCAACCAGGTGATTGCTTATGGCCCATACATTCAGATCATACTTGGCCAGCAGATCTTTACGCTGTTGACAATAATCATCTTCATCCAAGGCGCGCTGAACATCAAAATGATCTCCCCAACAGGCGAGTTCAAGCCCGTCGTAGCCCCATGATGAAGCTTTCTTTGCGATCGTTTCCAGTGATAAATCTGCCCATTGGCCTGTAAATAAGGTTGCTGGTCGCGGCATAAGTATTATTAATTTAAAGTTACAAGTTTAGTTAAAGCTGCTAATAGTGTAATAGAGGGCTTTGCAAAACCGGTCTTTTGTCCAATATCTGCATTTTCGTGAATTTGAAATCCTCACTTATAGGTAATAAGCTCCGGTTTCAAATTCACTCAAGCTTTGATCTTGACCAAAATCCCTGGTTTTTCAAAGCCTTCTAATAAAATTTCCCCCTGTCAAACTTCAAGTCAAAAGCGCTTTCCTAATCGAAAGCAATGTATCGATGTTGCATTCACTTTTGATTCATTTAATTGACTTGCAGTTAACTATCAAAATTTTTACAACATTATCAACATCTAAAAACAAAATAATCCTATAAAAACCAATTTTTCAGCTTTTTTAGTTATTACTATTGATAAATATTCCAGTTTAAGATGTTTAAAAAGTTTATGTGTTTATCTATTGAGAATATTTAACCTTCTTTAAGATTTATATAATTTCTCCTGACAACCCTGTCAGAGTTTTTCAAATACCAAAATTTGGCTTGAATTTCCATTTTGTAAGACTTATCAAATTGTTCACTGTTAATTGATCATTGTTCACTGCCTTAAGGTTTTCCCCCACACCATTTGCCGGGGAATGAATTACAAGCAGAAGCCCTGCGAGTTGTAATTTATAATTAGTATACGTGTACTATAGATTTGCTGCGTCGGAAGCTTTGCATAGCCGTACTTTTGCTCAAATTATGCAAATTCCTGATTTCAAAATCACTGGTTTTGCAAACTCCTCACGTAATTGTTGATATCGACCTGTTGAGCTATCTAACTATAATTCATAATGAGCAATGATCTGTGCCAGCTTCTACCCCAAATAAGAATCCCCAGCCGCCATCACAGAATTCCGATAAATCAACCGATCCCAAATCCCGGCTTCCTGGCATCCTGTTTTGGGCTATTCTCATTGGATTGCTCATATTCGGTTATCTGAATACGGAACAAACCTATACTTCCGCTACCCAGATTAATTATAGTCAGTTTAAAAATTATGTAAATGAGGGGCGGGTGAGTCAGGTTGAAATTCAGGGGAACTATTTAACGGGAAATTTCAAAGATAAAATGCTGATTATTAACCCGCGTGGCGACTCTACCGTCACACAGGCTTTCAATACCTACCTGCCGGACTTCGGAAACGATGACCTAATCAATCAACTTGAAAAGCAAAAGGTGGAAGTCACTATTAAACCGGAAAGCGATTCATCCTGGTGGACCATCTTGATATATCTGCTGCCCTTTTTATTTCTTATATTCATCGTTTTTATGTTCTTCCAACGGGTGCAATCACAAGGGAGTAATATCTTTTCATACGGTCAAAGCCAGGCCAAATTATACGATCAAACGAAAGAGCGGGTCACTTTCGACGATGTAGCGGGAGTTGAAGGTGCCAAAACCGAACTACAGGAAATCATTGGATTTCTCAAAGAGCCCGAGCGATTTCAGCGCCTGGGCGGAGAAGTCCCCAAGGGCATTTTGCTGGTAGGTCCGCCCGGGACAGGTAAAACACTACTCGCCAGAGCTGTTGCCGGAGAAGCCATTGTTCCCTTCTTCTCTATTACCGGGTCAGATTTTATGGAGATGTTTGTGGGCGTGGGCGCAAAACGGGTTCGTGAAATGTTCAAAAATGCCAAAGCCAAAGCTCCAAGTATTATCTTTATTGATGAGCTGGATTCCATTGGCCGGCAGCGGGGGGCCGGACTAGGGGGCGGACATGACGAACGTGAACAAACGCTGAATCAATTGCTTTCTGAACTGGATGGCTTTGAAGCCAACGAAAATGTCATTGTGATGGCAGCTACCAACCGTCCGGATATCCTGGATAAGGCCCTGCTTCGACCAGGACGATTTGATCGGCAGATTGTCGTGGATTTGCCTTCCCAGGAACACCGCCTGAAAATTCTGAAATTGCATGCACGTAAGAAGAAGATGGCTCCTGATATCGACTTTGGAAGCCTGGCCCGTAGCACACCCGGATTTAGTGGAGCCGACCTCAAGAACCTACTTAATGAAGCCGCCCTGTTGGCCACCCGTAAGAAGCAGAATTCCATCACCCAACAGGATATTGAAGAGGCCAAAGATAAAATCATTATGGGACTGGTTCGGGAAGGCATGGCATTGACCGAAGATGACAAGAAACTGCTGGCTTATCACGAAGGCGGCCATGCCATAGTCGCAGCTGTACTGCCACACTCCGATCCATTGCATAAGGTCAGCATCATCCCTCGCGGTCGGGCCATGGGCGTGACGATACAGCTCCCCGAAAAAGAAAAATATATTTATATGAAAGAATATATGCTAGATCGCCTGGCCGTTATCATGGGTGGACGAGCAGCCGAAGCGCTAATCTATAATACATCCACGAGCGGAGCCGAAAATGATTTAAAGCAGGTCCGTAAACTTGCACGACGTATGGTACTGGATTGGGGAATGAGCGAAAAATTCAGCCATATGGCGTTGGGAAGTGAAGATCAGGAAGTTTTCCTGGGCCGCGATATTACCCACATGCGGGAATACAGTGAACAAACGGCCCGTGAAGTGGATGAAGAAATCAGAAAAATTGTGGAAGATTCTTATAATATAGCCTTTGATACCCTGAAAAAATATAGAAATAAACTCGATACCCTGGCCGATCGTCTTGTCGAAAAAGAAGAGATTTCGGGACATGAAGTACTGGAGATTTTAGGCAAATCCCAACAAAAACTTCTCATAAATTCTGATAAGGGAAATAACCAGTTAAAACCCTTACGTCCGGCTTCCTCTTAAGAATTGAACCACGGATTTACACGGATATTATAGAATAACTTTGCAAAACCGTGCTTTTGTCCAAATTCTTCCTGAGTCTTTGAACTTTTTCAGAACCTTATTAAAATTGGTTGGCCAATGTAAAATGGGTCAAATACCCCGGTGTAATTTCCATTCCCAAAAGTCCCTTTAGGAGGGACGAATTTATAGTAGCCCCAGGTTTCAACCTGGGGTTGTGGGACGGCAACGAAACGAAGTCCTGTAAGGACGAGGTTAGGGCCATCAATTTTACAGAATCCCATTCTATTCTCCTGCCGTTTTCAATCAAGCACATACGCCGTTTCGTAATCAATCTCATGCAGTTCCAAAAATTTAAGGTATTCCACCATGAAGGTTTTAGTACGATGGTGTTGTTCCTGATTGTGGATGTATCTTTTGGCAGCTTTCAGCTTGGACCGCCCGATACTAACCTGATCCCGGAAGGCATCGGCCAGCAAGGGGCTTGCGATTTTTGTTGTTGTAGATGGTATGGATCATCAGGTTTGCACAGGTATTGCCCTGAATGTACCCCCTATAACATTGATTCATGAATAAGTTTATAACAGGTTGTGCGGTTGGATGAACCGGTTTAAATAAAGGATAGTGTATTTATAGTGATTATTATCCTTAGCTTTATGCGCTCAACCGTCGGCATACCATAAAAATTATTTAAGTGGCGAAAGGTATACAGGCTGCATAATGTTGACCTTTCACTTTTGACCTTTCACTTTTCACTCTCGACAGACTCCTAGGAGTCTGTCGGACTTAGGAAATTTTAACGAAAATTTGTCAGTTTGAGACAGATTTCGAGGTCTTTTAAGGCGAATAGTGGTGCTATTAAACGAAAAAGAGCTCGGAATCTGGCCAAATCTGACGAATTTGCAGTAGATTTAGCTAAGTCCGACAGGCTCCTAGGTTAGTTTAAAACAAAAACTTTTGAGGAAGCCCTAAATTAGTGTGAGATATTCGGGCTAAAAACAATCATCTGAAACAGGGAACTACAATATAGCGCCAGCCACTGTTTACTGATCACTGCTTTACTGGTCACTGTCTCACCCTGCTTTTGCCACTTCCCGACCTTTCTTTAGACGCTTTTCCGTTTTGGCGATGCGGCGAATCACGCCAATTACGCTATCCGGGTTCAGGGACATGGAATCGATACCGGCTTCTACCAGGAACGACGCAAATTCAGGATAATCACTTGGGGCTTGTCCACAAATTCCCACTTTTACATGATATTGATGCGCGGTTTTAATCAAATCCCGGATCATGCGTTTAACAGCTTCATTCCGTTCGTCAAAAATGTCCGAGAGCAGATCCGAATCTCGGTCAGCGCCAAGTACCAGCTGGGTCAAATCATTGGATCCAATCGAATAGCCATCGAAGCGTTCAGCAAACTTATCGGCTAAAATCACGTTTGAGGGAATTTCACTCATAACATAAATCTCCAACCCATCTTTACCACGCTTCAAACCGTGTCTTGCCATTTCTTTCAGCACCCGATCCGCTTCTTCAGTGGTTCGGCAGAAAGGAATCATCACGATCACATTTTTAAGTCCCATCGTTTCCCGAACTTCACGAATGGCCCGGCATTCCAGGGCGAAACCTTCGCGATACCGGTCGCTGTAATAACGTGATGCACCACGGAAGCCCAGCATCGGATTTTCTTCGTCCGGTTCAAATTCCAAGCCCCCGATCAATTTGGCATATTCATTGGTCTTGAAATCACTCATCCGCACAATGACCGGATCGGGATATTGGGAGGCCGCAATTTGAGCTATACCCGATGACAGGTGATCCACGAAGTACTGGGTTTTATCCTGGTATCCCTTCGTCAGAGATTCAATCTTCTTTTTGGCACTCTTATCCTTCAAATCTGGATATCGAACCAGGGCCATCGGGTGAATCTTAATAATGTTATTGATGATAAACTCCATACGCGCCAGACCAACTCCTTTTGAAGGGAGTCTCCACCAGCGAAATGCAGCCGCCGGACTTGCGATGTTCATCATAATCTGCGTTTTGGTCTCAGGCAGATTTTCCAGATTCACTTTTTTCTCTTCATACTTCAGCAAACCTTTATACACGAAACCTTCATCCCCTTCCGCACAGGAGAGGGTGATTTCATCTTTATCTTTTATTTTTTCAGTGGCGTCACCGGTTCCCACTACAGCGGGGATTCCCAGTTCCCGGCTGATGATAGCGGCATGCGAAGTCCGGCCACCATGATCCGTAATAATACCTGATGCCCGTTTCATAACCGGGACCCAGTCCGGATCCGTCATGTCCGTTACCAGGATGGAATGGTCCACAAACTGATCAATTTCTTCAACATTCTTAATCACGCATGCTGAACCTGTCGCAATGGCATCGCCAATGGAAAGTCCTTTAACCAATGGTTCCTTGTGCTCTTTCAGCGTATAAGTCTTTAGCGATGTCGCTTCTTTTTGAGATTCCACGGTCTCCGGGCGGGCCTGGACGATAAATAGTTTGCCACTCTCCCCATCTTTGGCCCACTCGATATCCATCGGGCGATCATAATGCTCTTCTATAATATTTGCCCACCGGCCGAGCTTTAAAATTTCATCATCGTTCAAAACAAATTTGTTCCGTTCATCGGTACTTGTTTTTAAATCTTTGGTCGTATTTTTACCGTTGGTTGCATACACCAGTTTACGTTCTTTCGAACCCAACCCCCGTTCTATAATCGGCTTATTTTTTTTATCCGAAAGCAACGGTTTGAAGAGACGAAATTCATCAGGATTGACAACCCCCTTTACCACATACTCGCCCAGTCCCCAGGTCCCGTCAATTACGATGACATCCGGAAATCCCGTTTCAGTATCGATGGTAAACATTACACCGGATGAAGCTTTATCGGATCGGATCATTTTTTGAATTCCAATGGAAAGCGCGATTTCCAAATGATCAAATCCCTTCTCTTCTCGGTAGGTAATGGCCCGATCGGTAAATAGAGATGCATAACATTTCTTGCAGGCTTCCAGCAATTTTTTCTCGCCGTGGATATTTAAATAACTCTCCTGCTGTCCCGCGAAACTTGCTTTTGGCAGATCTTCTGCCGTGGCACTACTACGTACGGCAACGTCTACCTGTTCTTTCTTATATTTTTTCCCCAATTGCCGGTAGGCTTCAGATATGGCAGTTTTGAAACCATCAGAAAATTCACCCTTGAGAAACAATTCGCGGATATTGGCACCCGCTTCTGCCAACGTTATTTTTTTATTTTTAAATTTCTTTAATTGCTCGCTTACCGGCGTCGTAAGATTATTGACCTCCATAAATTCACGATAAGCATCGGCCGTGGTGGCAAAACCACCGGGAACCTGTATGCCTTTTTCACTTAACGCCTGGATCATTTCTCCCAGTGATGCATTTTTACCTCCTACCGTAGTGATATCTTCTACCGTAACCGTATCAAACCATCGTAGATATTCAATCGATTTATTCATGATGAACTTCCTACATTCTGTACTTTTATATGATGTTCAGCCTGACAGGCAGGGCAGTAATAAGCTGTTCGTCCGGAGACTGAAACTGTTTCTATTTGATGTCCACACCGCGGACATTTTTCGCCTTTATTTCGATGAGAAAGCAAAAAATGATCCGGCAAACCTGTGGGCGAGTGTTGCCGTTCTATAGCCTTTGCCAGTGTATCTTTGATGGTACGGAACAACACTTTATAATGCTCATCATTCAAATCATCAATCCGGGTTTTGGGATGCAGCTGAAGCTGAAAGAGAATCTCGTCAGAATATTCGTTTCCTATACCGGACAGAATACTTTGATTCATTAAAGCGGTTTTAAGCAACCCGCGCCGCCCGTTCATCACTTCTCTGAAGCGTTGATAATCAAATGAATCATCCAAAACATCCGGACCCAGATTTTGTTTTTTAATAAATTGATCCAGGTCTTCCACCACTCTCACTTGTCCCAGCATTCGCTGGTTGTCGTATCCCAGTCTGTAGCCGTTTTCAAATTCAAAAATTACCCGTTCATGCTCTTTTTGTTCTTCGGGATTTTTATAATAGTTCAGGGAACCGGTCATGCCAAAATGAAGCACTAAATAACCGTTTTTCATTAGATCGATAAATAGAAACTTCCCATGTCTTTTTGATGAACTGAATCGATCTCCGGTTAAGACCTTTTTGAACTTTTCGACATCCATACCTTTGAGCACAAAGTCGTTTTCAACTTCAATCGATTTTATGGTTTTATGCAAAGCGGTAGCGTCTAAATACTTTTTGAAACCTTCGACATCGGGTAATTCGGGCATGATTGTTCCTAATTAAGAATGGCTATTAGGTAATACTTACAGAAGGCCTTGTAACAAGCCTGGTTTATCAAAGTCTTCTTGGAATCTTTCTCAGATCTTTTCCAGGGTTCACCCTGGCATTCTATGTTAAATTAACCGGAAGCAGTCAAATTCTGTGGCTAATCAGACAGAACATCTCCTGCTTCCGTGCATGCTAATGCTTGACTTTAAAAATGGATTCAACTTCGGATAACCGTTTCTTGACATCTTCCCAGAGTTTATCGGTGTCTCCTTTTATTTTTTTAAAGGTATCTTCGCTCGATTCCCGAATTTCTTCCAGTTTATCCTGGAGCTGCATTCGTTTCTTACGAAAATCTTTGACGCGTTTCTCGTACTTATTTTTTAATTCTTTGGTCTCTTTCCCGGCCATTTTTTGGAACTTGTCGATTTGTTTGTTCCACTCTTTCAGCTGCCGTTCCAGTTTATCAATATATTGCTTTCGGGTCGTCATCTTGATCTCCTTGATTATTAAATAACGTATACAAATGCTTAGGGTTAAGCTTTTTGAACCCCTTATTTTGCTCAATTTTTGTGTTATCGAACAAAAGCCATGGTTTCTCAAAGCTATTTTCAGGAAGTGTAATCTCCCATATTGATAAATATCCTTTTTTTACTATTGTTTTTGAAAGGCATAGCCAAATTCAGGTGTAGGAAAAAGTACTACAGGCCGCGGGGGAATTTTCAAATGGCAAATATCAAATTGCAATGCCCAGCCCGAATATTTCACAGAAAGTTATATTATAATGAACTAACTTATTGATGCAAATACACTTATATCTATTTTTAAGGTTGAAAAATTAAATACACGGTGTAGAACGCTGCGAAATATCCGGGCTAGGAGGCTGTCGGACTTTGGAAATCATAACGAATATTTATCCCTTTGAGACAGATTTCGGGGTCTTTTGAGGCGAATAGTGGTTCTATTTAGCGAAAAAGAGTGCGGAATCTGGCCAAATCTGACGAAATTGCAGTCGATTTATTTAAGTCCGACAGACTCCTAGTTTTAATTAATTTTTTAGCTTTATCGAGAACTTTCAAAGCGAAGCTTCAGTATTATGCGAAATAATAAAAACGGTCCATATTATAGGGAGAAATTCGGGCCGGTGTGTTCTCCCGCAATGTTTTTCTGAAACGCTTAACTTCCTGGCTCATCTGCGTTGGTGTCAGGGAATCTTCCAATGGAGAAAGATAGACGATGTCTTTTTTACTCAACCGGGCGTTTTCAATATAACGTTTGGTTGCGAATCGGTGTGCATCCGTATATGCTCTGCCGCCGGCCCCCACTAATACCGTTAATACTACCTGAATATTTGCCCGTTTTAAGAATCGGATGGCTGTATTTACCCTATCCAGATTTGCTTGTTTCCCTAATTTTTCGCGTAGTTCGGGTAGCCCTGTTTCCAGCCCGATGGTAGCTTGCGTCAAACCTAAATGTGACATTTCCTGATAATCGGGTAAATCACGGTCCGGGGCATGATCCGGGTCTAAAAAAGCAGCTACTCCCCTCCTGTTATTTGGCAGCAAGCCATCAACCTTTTTTAGGATTTGAGTCACCCGACGTTGAGACAGCGACAACGCACTCGCAGACCCCAGGAATATACCGTTTCGGAATTGCAATGTCCGGCCAAATAGCTTTTTTACGGCTTCGATATGGGCATCCAATTCGTCTTCTTTCATCACCCGGAAAGTGTGATTTTTGTAGAAGGCACAGAAGTTACATTGGGCATATGGACATCCAAGTGCCGGTTGAATGACTAAATCCCGGTAACGATCCGGGGGCAAAATCATGATTTCTTCGGGATAAGCCGCTTCAAAACGTTCTTTTTCCGAATCTTCCGGTTTTTGCATCCACTCAAGCGTTTCTCTCAACCGATCTTCCAAATTCTGCGTCGTAATCTCCTGCCCGGGATATTCAATTTCGAGTGAGCCGGTTCGCAGTTCATCCATTAAATGTCCTATCTGCCCCAGAATATTATCTGATATTTCCCGGGCATCTTCTTCTTTAACAAGGAAATAGTTTTTTCCAACCTGCTTGATAACTTTGGCATCCAGAGTCCGCCGGTACAATGCTCGTCCCGTCTGATAACTGGCCCAACGCCCTTCGGTGTCAATACGAATGGATTTTCCGGACGGCCATTCCAGAAAAAGTGAAGAGCCACCCGAGACTTCAATTTGATTGTATGTTTGTGCCGCCATAATATTTTTCAGATTCTGACCGAACTTTTGATACGCATAATTTCAGACAAGTTTAGCTTAAATATAAGAACAGATCAAACCAAAAGGAATGCTCTTTTATTTTCCTGATCAGACCAATAGTTTTATATATTAAATATTTTCCATAAACCATTAATTTTCTATTGAGACTATTATATCTAACCCGATATTCCGGCGTTACCAATCCTACCTCAATATTGCTTTGCATAATCCTTGTTTCCCTTTCGATAAGCTGCCGTAAAGAATCCAACACACAGAAGCGCGGTAATGCCCAAGCCCGGTTATTTAAGGTGGCGATTGAAACCACATCTCAAACATTTGAGGGTCCGAAATTCGGTTGTAATGATAAATTAGTGCCCTTTGAAGTCCCCCTGCAATACTCCGGCCGAAAACGTCTGGAACTATTGATCCGCAAACTTTTCACCACAAAAGGGAAAAATGGTTTGGCCAATAGATTATATGGAGCAAAAATTAAAATCCGGGCAATCACAATCTATCAAAATAAAGCTGAGATAAAACTTAGTGGAAAGTTCATAATTAAGGGAACTTGCGACATACCGAGAATAAAGAAACAACTGCATCAAACCGTTCTGCAAAATTCTAATCTTAATGAAGTAACTTTTTATATCGACGATAAGACCCTGGATCAATATTTATCGCTTAAAGGATAAACTTCTTGATTCAACTCCTTTCAAAAATAAAAATCTTCTGTAACATGATGGTAACTTTTTACGATATATTAACTAACGTGAGTTCGATTAAAGAAATAGGAATCATTCGATGTCATCCCGAACGTATGTGCCTGTCTTCGAAATAACATCTCGGGGTTATTTTTTATCATGGAGTATAAATCGAACTCACTTTAACTATTGAAACTTTAACAACAATAAACTGGAGAACATCATATGGGTATTAAAGAAGAACTTGCCGAAAAATTTAAATGTCCAAAATGCCAAACTAAAGGGGGCATACCTAATAATTTAGCGGCTACTGGTACCGGTTTTTCAAAATTTTTTGACGTTCAAAACCGTCGATTTATCACCATTTCATGTAGTCACTGCGGTTATACTGAATTGTACAACATGAATATCCTTGAAGGGAAAGACAGCTTCAGTGATATCCTGGATTTTATTTTTGGTAGTTAGGAATCTGGCGGGCTTACAATAGCATGCCGCAACAAACTCCTGGAAAAATTAAAAAGAATCTTTCTATCGTGGTATCTATCTTATAGATTAGCAGATTGATATCATGATACCCCAAATAGAAAATTCCATTCATATCCAGTTATTAAAAAAAATCCGTTACATCGTAATTGCTGCAGGTCTCTTGTTTTTTAATTCAAATATTTCATTTGGTCAAAGTCGGTTATCTCTTGTGGTGGGCAGTGGATCTTTGCGGTTTCAGAACTTTCACAGTTCAAATATTTCAGGAGGTATTCTCACGCCAGATTATTTACATAGTCCCGGTTGTTCAATTCGTGCATCGTATTCGCATGGTAATGATAAGCGGGTACATCATTTATTACTGGGCGTAAACAATTATACAAGTTTCAAATTGTCTGGTCCGGTAAATACAATTACAAAGCCCGGAAATTCACAGATGAATATATGGGGAATGTACCAGTTTGAACATAAATTGTTTGATCCCCTATTCCATTTTTTGCGACTGGATCCGGGGGGAACTTTTTTTCTGGAGAATGCCCGAAGGAATCAACTCTATAACCCGGATTATAAACGATCCCGGAATCGGTTATTGGCTGGAGCTCTATTCACAGTACACGCTCATTTTCAGCCCACCGATCTGTTTGACGTTCATATGCAGCTGGGTAACGGCGGTTTTGTAGGGAAGGACCGATTTCATCAGGATATCAATCAAATCAACAAGACAAAATCAATAGTTGGTTGGATAAGTAATTTTGACACGAGTCTCAATTTCCCAATACACCGTAAAATTTCCCTGATGTTGGATTTCTATTGGGATCAATACCTGATTTATGGTTCGGATACTCCTGAAAAATTACGCTCCTACAACCTTAGTGCAGGTATCAGCTACCAATGGAGATAACGATGAATAGAATCTACCATGCGCTAAGTCTCAGTTTATTGTTGTGGTTCTCGGCTTGCACAGCGATTATCTCTCCAGATGAAACATCCGAACAGCACGATTGGCTGCAAAAAGAAAGTCCGCATATCACATATTTCTACCTTCCGGGTTCATTAGCCGAAAAAGATATCGATTATATTATGAAGATCCAGGAGCTCGCTTTTGATCACATCCTGAAAAAACTGGATGTACACTACAGCGGACCGATCCGGATTTATATTTATAATGAACAGACGGCTTCCCGAGCCCTCGTAAAAGCCGGAGCCACCGGAATCGCTCATCCCGAAACGGAATCGGTGGAAGCTATTTACAGTTCTAATTTGAAATCTATTGGAAGGGATGGGGTGGCCGCTCATGAAATGACACATGTTATTGCTTCGGTTACGCTTATGCCTTCACATGTCAAAATTCTCAGTGAAGGGTTAGCCGTTTATATGGATGATTACTGGGGGAATAACCTTCATGATATCACCGACTTGTATGTTTGGGCGGATCTGTACCTGAATAATAGTGAATTGCCCACCATCAATAATTTAATTCACCACTGGGATGACTATGAATCGTACATGACCTACCCGGTATCGGGTTCCTTTGTCAAATACATCTACGAAAAGTATGGATATGACAAATTCAGGAATCTTTATATTCATGCGGATAAGCACAATATCGATGAACTGACCGCTGACATTTACGGAATTCCCCTGGATTCGTTGGAATCGCAGTGGCATCACAAGATCGTTAGCTATACTGATCATAATATTCGTTTTTACTAATGATTTTTTGATAATATTCATTGAATTAATCAATTCCTAGCCCAATATTTAGGGCTGAAGAATTTTTAACCTATAAATTATTGACATGCAAATTTTAGTAACCGGCGGAGCAGGATATATTGGCAGTCACTGCTGCGTGGAATTATTGAATGAAGATTATGAAGTAGTGGTAGTGGATAACCTGGCCAACAGTAAAAAAGAAGCCCTCTGCCGGGTTGAAGAAATTACTGGAAAAAAATTAGCCTTTCACCAGGTAGATCTACGGAATAAAAAGGCCCTGAATGAAGTTTTCAATCAGTATGATATCGATGCGGTTATACATTTTGCCGGATTGAAAGCCGTAGGTGAATCCGTTGAAAAACCGCTCGAGTATTATCACAACAACATTACCGGCACACTCATTTTGTGCGAAGTAATGAGAGAAAATGGTGTAAAAGATATCGTGTTTAGCTCTTCGGCCACGGTTTATGGGGATCCCCATGAAGTACCTATTAAAGAAGATTTTCCGCTAACAGCCACCAATCCCTACGGTCGGACCAAACTCATGATTGAGAAAATCCTAAATGATCTTTATATCTCTGATGAAGAATGGAATGTGGCGTTATTACGATATTTCAATCCGGTTGGAGCTCACAGCAGCGGAAAAATCGGAGAAGACCCAAACGGCATTCCCAATAACCTGATGCCCTATATCTCGCAGGTTGCTGTGGGGAAGTTGGAAAAATTAAGCGTATTTGGCGATGATTATCCCACAAAGGATGGTACGGGTGTTCGCGATTATATTCACGTGGTGGATCTTTCCATCGGTCATCTCAAAGCTCTGGAAAAACTACAGGATAATCCCGGAGTTGTAACGTATAATCTGGGAACCGGTCAGGGATACAGCGTCTTGGATATGATCAAAGCCTTTGAAAAAGCATCCGGTTGTGAGGTGCCCTACGAAATCACCGATCGACGTCCTGGCGACATAGCGGCCTGTTACGCCGATCCTACCAAAGCGGAACAGGAACTCAACTGGAAAGCCGAACGCGGCATTGAAGAAATGTGCGCAGACACTTGGAAATGGCAATCCAAAAATCCCAATGGATACGAATAAGTGTGGTCTCTCGTCCATTTTGATAAGTCAGATTTAAGAACTAGGAGGCTGTCGGACTTAGGAAATCATAACGAAAATTTGTCCCTTTGAGACAGATTTCGGGGTCTTTTGAGGCGAATAGTGGTTCTATTTAACGAAAAAGAGCGGAATCTGGTCAAATCTGACGAATTTGCAGTAGATTTATTTAAGTCCGACAGACTCCTAATAAGGTTCTATTTGGGTCGTCCCAATAGTTTTTATTAATGATGTCCATCTCTCTATATTCCCTGGGTAGAAACCCGGGGCTATTATAATTTTGTCCCTGTCGGGACTCCCGGCCTTGCTTCGCTCGAAAAATTTAGATGCTTACCGAAATTTCCCCACACTCCTTAAAAAAAATTTTCCCAAAAAGTATAATAGTCAAAAAATATTAGTACGTCGTTTTGGTCTTATTGGATGAAGACAACTAATCTCCAAATCAATAAATCACAAAATCAAACAAATACATTAGTCCGTAACCACCACCGTGGTTTTATCCAATCCCGTATTGCCATTATTGGGATCGTAGGCATAAACCATAATTTCATAGGCCCCGGGTAATTCGGGTTTGAACATCCCTTCGTAAGTGCTCAT
>Ga0209918_1001122_pt1 | contig 15208 bp, 8 predicted proteins | sample SalPonD_shore_MG_FD_185712 | JGI IMG/M metagenome (GOLD analysis project Ga0209918, IMG submission 185712) | Salt pond soil microbial communities from South San Francisco under conditions of wetland restoration - Salt Pond MetaG... | ecosystem: Environmental > Aquatic > Marine > Intertidal zone >...
AACAGGCATATACCCGGCATTTGTGATTTCGAAGAAGAAGGCTTCTCTGTTATTTCGCTCCCCTCGTACCGCTAAGAGAATCCCTGTATTTGTAAAAGGTTTGATTGTGGTCCAATTTACTCTATCCATTGCTTTTCTAATTGCTACTTTTACATTGCGGCAGCAAATGCACTATGTATTAAACAAGGATCTGGGATTTTCTTCCTCAAACGTACTCTCAGTTGATTTTAATGTTCAAAATAATCGTGCGACTCAGAAAACTAAACTTTATGCTCAGGAAGCTCGTCGTTTACAGGGCGTAGAATCTGTTTCTATGACTAATAGTTCTTATAGCCAACAACTTGCTCATGGAGATGGAATGGTCTCGATGATGGGGAGCACAACGCTGAAGGGATTCAAACATACCGTGACATTTGATCTCGTTGACGAACACTATTTGGAAACAATGAATATCCGGTTACTTGAGGGACATAATTTTTCCTATAAACGAAAGTCAGAGATAAAGAATGGCATCCTGGTCAACCGGCAATTCGTCAAAACCATGGGATGGAAACATCCGGTAGGTAAGGTGATTCATGATGATGCAGGCTCATGGCAAGGTCCGCTCAATGGCAAAAAAGTAATCGGAGTCATCGGGGATTATAATTTTGAGCCGTTATATAAAAAACTCCAGCCGCTAGTCTTAGAGCACATAGATGCAGAATCACATGCCACCCCCGCTACAATTCTGGTCAAGGTTAAAAATAAAGCAATGAGTCCGACGATCTCCCGGCTGCAAAAATTATGGAATAAGTTGCTCCCGCAGGTGACCTTTAATTATGCTTTTTTGGATGATCTGCTAGCCCGACAATATCAAACGGCCCAGCGATGGCGTCTGATCATGAAGCTGTCTTCAGTGATGGCCATATTGTTAGCCTGTTTTGGATTGTTTGGTCTGGCCGCCTTGGCTTCCCAGCGCCGCACTAAAGAAATCGGTATCCGCAAAGTGATGGGCGCAACGGTAGCTAATATCGTTGGTCTGCTCAGCAAAAATTTTCTAAAATTAGTTGTATTGGGATTTGTGATCGCCATCCCCATCGCCTGGTATGCCATGCACCGATGGTTGGCCAACTTTGCGTACCACATTGATATCGGGATCGGGATTTTTGCCCTGGCCGGAGCAGTTGCCGTATTGATTGCCTTAGCCACAGTAAGCTGGCAGAGCGTTAGGGCGGCCTTGGCAAATCCGGTGGAGAGTTTACGAAATGAATAGTCTTGTTAGTTGTGTGTGGCCCGTTGTCTGTTGTGATAACTTGCCACAGACAACGGACCACTAACAACATACGACAAGCATGCTTTTAAATTACATCAAGATCGCGTTAAGGAACCTGAACAAGAACAAAAGCTATGCCTTTATCAACATTTTCGGTTTGGCGGTAGGGATGGCCTGTTGTATCCTGATAGCGATGTACAGCCGCTCGGAGCTTAGTTTCGATACGTTCCATAAAAAATCGGATCGTATTGTAGTGGTCGGCAGCGACGGCAGTTTTTTCGGGAAAATGTTAAATACACCGTATCCGCTTGCCGATGCTCTTAAAGATGAAGTTCCCAGTGTGGAGAAAGCGGTTAGGGTAAGCAGTACGGGGAAAATTAATCTCAGTGTTGACGGGCAGGATTTTGTAGAAATTGCCCACGGCACCTATACCGAGGACTCTTTTTTAAATATTTTCTCTTTTGATTTGATTCGGGGAGATTCCTCTCAGGCACTTTCGGCGCCCAACAGCATCGTGCTTACCCAGGAGGCTAGCCGGCAACTTTTTGGAGATCAAAACCCGATCGGAAGGTCACTCTACTGGCAACAACGAGACACAACTGAGATGCTACAGGTGACCGGCATTGCACAGGATCCACCTCGTAATTCGACGATAAAGTTCGGAGCTCTGATTTCGTTCAATACCATGGATAAAGGTCGACGAGATCCTTCGGGCTGGAACATGTATTCTTACAGTACTTTTGCTTTGTTGAAAAGCGGGAATGCCATTACTTCAATGCCCGACCAGCTGGACAAGCTGGCAAAAGCACATTACAAGAGTCACGATAAAAAACACGAAGCACCAAGCAATTCTTTTTTTGCTATGCCACTTTCCCAGTTGCACCTTTCGGAGGTCAGTAATGATGAAGGCTTTACCGGCAACCGTGCTTATCTGTATCTTTTTGGGTCGGTAGCCCTGTTTATCCTGATAATTGCCTGTGTAAACTACGTGAATCTGGCGACAGCGCGCATTTCACTACGCTCGCAGGAAGTAGGTGTTCGAAAGTCGCTGGGCGCCCTGCGAAGCCAGGTGGCCGGGCAGTTTTTGGGCGAATCCATATTTCTGAGTGTCACTTCCTTTTTGCTTGGAGTTGTTACCTCTATTATAGTCTTGCCCTATTTTAACCAGCTGTTTGGAACAAGTCTGCAGTGGCAGGGGCAATGGACTTTCATACTTGAGCTATTTTTTTCCGCTATTGGGGTAGGAATTTTGGCAGGTCTCTACCCGGCGCTCTATCTGTCGGGATTTTCGCCGGTGACAGTGTTGCGAAATCGTATGAACATTAGCGGCTCCGGATCGTGGCTGCGAAAATCGCTGGTCGTTACGCAGTTTGCCATCGCCTTAGTGTTGATCATCAGCGCTTTAATTGTTTACGATCAATTGAATTATACACAGACGACCGATCTGGGATTTGATGGAAAGCAGGTAGCTGCAATCAATTTGCCTAATAATCAGACCTGGGAGATGCGTAAGGATATTCGCAATCGGTTACTTAGTCATTCGGGCATTGAAGCTGTTTCCGTGACCAGTGGCGTTCCTGGGGAGTTTCATATAAGGCTCTCGCAAAAGCCGGAGAATATTTCTCCACAGGAAAAGGCCCCATCAGATAAAAGTATAACATTTGCCCCGGCAGTTATTGATTATAGTTATCTGAAGTTACTGCATATCAAATTGTTGGCCGGACGTAATTTTTCGCGGGATCTAAATACTGATAAAAAGACATATATTATCAATAAGTTGGGTGCTAAAAGATTAGGATGGACGCCCAAAGAAGCTATTGGGAAAACGTTTACTTTGGGCAAGGAAGGAAAAATTATAGGCGTGACAGAAAATTTCCATATTCAGTCATTTCGTTCCAAGATGGAACCGGTCGTTTTGCAGCTACAAGAGTCTTCTTCATGGCATTCAGGAGGTAGCATCTTAGCTCGCATAACGCCCGGTAATATTCCGGCTACTATGAACTATATCAAAAAAATGCTGGCTAAATACGCCCCCCATAGTACTTTCAATTACCAGTTTTTGGATGCCAAATTTGATGCCATGTATCGCACCGAGCGCCGGTTGGCCAATATTGTAGCTATATTCACTTTTATTGCTATTATGATCGCCTGTCTGGGCTTATACGGCCTTTCTGCCTTTTCTGCAGAAAGGCGTACCAAAGAAATAGGCATTCGAAAAGTGTTGGGAGCAACCATCACCAATATTGTTGGCCTGCTCAGTAAAGACTTTCTCAAGCTGGTGTTATTGGGATTTGTGCTTGCTATTCCGGTTGCCTGGTATGCCATGCACAAATGGCTGCAGGATTTCGCCTATCACATCAAAATTGGGGCGGGAGTATTTGTAATTGCCGGCATCGGCGCTATCCTTATTGCCATCATCACCATCAGCTGGCAGTCGGTACGCGCGGCGCTGGCGAATCCTGTGGAGAGTTTACAGAGTGAATGATGAATAAGCTGATCGCTGAAGGCTAAATAAGCTCACTTCTTCTGGCAATTTGGACAATAGTAAGCAGAACGTCCGCCCACCTTTATTTTTTTAATTTTACTACCGCATGAGGGACATTGGGCTCCTTCCGATCGATGTTTAAGGATGTATGAGTTAGGGAGGCCATCAGGGCTGAGACCTGCTTCAATCTTAGTTTTCAGTACCGAATGCATGTTGTCATAAATTTTTTTGAGTTGTTCCTTCTTGAGGTCATTTACTGGCGTTTTGGGATGGATTCGCGACTGAAACAGGATTTCGTCGGAACACACGTTGCCAATACCGGCCAGCAGACTCTGGTCCATCAAGGCTGTTTTAATCATCCCGCGCTTACTGCTAAACAACTCCAGGAATTTTTCCACTGACGATACTTCTTTCAGGGCATCAGGCCCCAGATTCTTCTCTTCGATAAATTTGTTCTGGTCTGATATAAGTGAAACCTTGCCCAGCATGCGCATACAATCAAACGCCAGGTGGTAGCCGTTTGTAAATGTTATAAGCAGGCGCGGATAATCCGGTTGTTGTTCTTCTTTTTTATAATAAACGGGACGACCGGTCATCCCGAAATGCAGCACCAACTGATATGAGTCAGTCGTTTGAAGAAATAGGTATTTCCCGTGAACAGCAGCTGCTTTAAATTCTAATCCTTCCAGAGCTGAACGCAATTTTTCGCTGTCGGTATTACTGAGTATATCTGGCTCCAGCACTTCTACCTGTGCAATTTTCTGGTGAAGGGAAGTAGAATCTATATACTGTTTAAAGTTGACAAGTTCAGGTAGTTCGGGCATGGCAATCGGATTGTGGTTCTTTTGTTATCAGAACCCAAATCCTGGAAGTGCCATTCAAAAATAGACACAGAGCAGGGGTAGAAAGACAAAAATTTTGTGACTTACTTTTGTTGTTCTAATTCCGACCTCTGTTTAAATCCCACCGGCCGGTATTCTTCTGGAGTCAGTTCAGCCAGACGCTGAAAAGAAAAGTAGCCGAATTGGGTTGCCCCGTAAGGTTCAAGAATTTCCCCATTGACATCAACTGTGATCGGATGTTCATTTAATTCAAGGTAAGAAGTCTGGGCGCCTGCGGGGCCTCTTTGCAAGGCATATGCCCAGCGAAGGTATTCCCAATCCTCATCATCTTTTGTATAAATAATTTCCAAGCGACCAAAAAAATTCATAGGATAAGTGTAATCCTTGTCACTCTTTTTAATAAGCTGATTGGCTGTGATCCGCGATTTATTATGAGGAGAATACCCATATACCCCTTGCTCTATTCTGTAGGTAATAAACCCCTCTTTTTTTAGCCGATCTTGTAGAACCGACAATAAAAAATGTCGCAGAGATCCATAAAAAGCCTGCCTGCGGTTCCGTCTCCAATAGGCAGCCTGTACCGAATCAGCCGATGACATTTCGGTAAAGAGGGGATCCCCATCCCACCGGGTCCGTGTTCCGCCGTGATGGAATTCTTTCATGTAGTAAGTGATCTTATAACCCAGCGCCCGGTTTTCGATTTTTAGCGGTGCCAACGTTTCGGCGGTAAAACGTCCCCACCAGTTTTTATCGAAGCGCAAAACTTCCGGATTAAGGATTTTTACCGAATCAGCCCATTTGGTTTCGCCGATAAAATAGTCCCTAAAGTGTTTTAGATTCTTTTTCCATTTCTTGCCTAGATTCCCGACAAAGATTTCAGGCATTTCATAGACAACCGGTTTGAGCTTAAGGTCTATTCTGCGAATTTCTCTGCTGCCAACAATAATGTTTTTCACGGTTTTTCCGTACCCGATTATAGAAATCACTAGCCGATAGCCACCCGGTGGAATTCGGTCAAGCTTATATTTACCTGCTGAATTTGTAGCGGTACCGGTTGTAGTTCCGGAAAGAAATACATTGACCCCTCTTAGCGGTTTCCCCGTTTTTGAATCCGTAATTTTCCCGGCTACTGTTGCCTGGGCTTGCAGAGCAGCCGTGTGGCCGGCAATCAGAAAAGAACCGATTAATAAGGTGGTGAGAAATGATCGCATAATAACCTTCCCCTTTGATGGTGCATTTATTAATAACCACCAATAGCAATTTAATATCCCAGCCTGAACTTTTCATCCCTAATAGCAGATATGAAACGTGGAAAGCTTTTCAGAAATCAGAACCTGCCATATTAAATTTTAAATTTGGATTATCAGGTTTGCAAAGCCAGCTTCCACTGACCACTAAAATATTTTCCCGTAATGAAACTTTTGGTGGGTCGTCTATCGTATAGCTAGCAAGTTTTTAAACCGATTCACCAAATTACTACCGGGATGCTGATAAATTATTTTAAGACAGCTTTACGCAATTTTCGTCGCCATAAGGGATCATTTTTCATCAATGTTATCGGACTGACTATCGGGATGGCCTGCAGTATATTGATTTTGCTTTGGGTAATCAGCGAACTCAACGTCAATACTTTTCATGCCAAGCTTCCCCGACTTTACCAGGTTATGGAATACCAGTATTATGCGGATGGAGTGAATACTTTTCCCAATACGCCGGGCATATTGGCGCCAACGCTCAAAAATGAGATCCCAGAGATAGAACAAACGGCTACGATTACCTGGAATGTCAATAATTTATTTACAGTTGATGAAAAATCTTTTAAAGAATCCGGGATTTATGCCCGCGAAGATTTCTTTAATATGTTCTCGTTTCCCTTAGTCGCAGGCACAAAAGACCGTGTTTTAAAGCAACCACATTCGGTGGTGTTATCTAAGTCGCTGGCCGAAAAGTATTTTGGAAATGTGCAAGAAGCCGTTGGCAAGGCCATCACAATCAATCAGGATAAAAGCTACACGGTAAGTGGCGTTTTTCGGGATGTACCTCATTCTTCAACCCTGAAGTTTGATTATGTGTTTCCATTTAAGGATTGGCTGGCCGAAAATCAGTGGGGGAAAAGTTGGACGAGCAATGGCCCCTTTACGTATGTTACCTTGAAAAAAGGTTCAGACAAAGAAGCAGTTAATGCCAAAATTCTGGATTTCATAAAAAAGCGGGCCGATACAAAAACGGAAATTTTTCTTTATCCTTTTAAGGATACCTATCTTTACAGTCATTTTGAAAATAAAAAAGTTGTTGGCGGACGAATTGACTATGTTTGGCTGTTTTTGGTTGTCGCTTTTTTCATCCTGCTGATCGCATGTATTAACTTTATGAATTTAAGTACGGCGCGATCGGTCAAGCGGGCCAAAGAAGTAGGCATCCGAAAAGCAATTGGAGCTAGCCGGGCTTCGCTGATCGGGCAGTTTTTGGGAGAGTCGGTACTGATCTCTTTTTGCGGATTGTTGCTGGCGGTATTACTCGTAGAAGCCTTTCTGCCGGCCTTCAATAATCTCACCGACAAAGCCATCGCCCTTGATTTCACCAATTATGAGTTGTGGATTGGCCTGTTGGGCGTTACCCTGTTTACGGGTTTAATTTCGGGCAGCTATCCGGCCTTGTACCTCTCATCGTTTGAAGCCGTCAAGACACTGAAAGCTACGGTCAAATCATCGGTCGTTGAGCGGTTCGTCCGTAAAGGGCTGGTCGTCTTTCAGTTTGCGCTGTCGGTGATCCTGATTATCTCAACCATACTGATTTACAATCAAATTCAGTATGTGCAGCATAAAAACCTGGGATATAAGATCGATAATCTGATTAAGCTGAATATTGATGGTAATTTGGGGGAACAGTGGGACACATTCAGGCAGGAACTTGAGCGAGATCCCAAGGTGGTTTCGGTTTCACGGTCCAGTAGTACTTTTTTAAGCCGGAATTCCAATACGGGAGGAGTATCTTGGCCCGGAAAACAAACCCAAAGCCAAATACTCTTTGAGATGGTCCAAGTCGATTATGGTTTATTGCGAACGATGGATATAAAAATGACGCAGGGACGTGCTTTTTCTCGTGAATATGGGCAGGATACGACCCGGGTAGTCATTAACCAGAAAGCAGCCAGGGTAATGGGGATGAATCACCCCGTTGGGAAAATAATTAAGTTTTGGGGGCGAAATTGGGAGATTGCCGGGGTAGCCCAAGACTTTCACTTTCAGCAGTTGCGCTACAAGATTGCTCCACTAATTTTTGTTCTTATGTTTAATCCTAATTTTGCATCCAACGGATTTGTCAGGATAAAATCGGCCGGCATTTCAAAAACATTGAGTGATATCAAACATTTATACAAGCAAATAAATCCAAGCTATCCTTTTGATTATCAGTTTATGGATCAGGCTTATGAAAAGTTGTATCGCAGTGAGATGCGAGTTGGGGAACTGGCCCGGTACGCCGCTTTGCTGGCGGTCATCATTTGCTGTCTGGGTTTATTCGGATTGTCGGCCTTTACTGCAGAGCAGCGCACCAAAGAAATTGGCGTTCGCAAAGTGTTGGGTGCCTCGGTACAAAACCTGATCCTGATGCTTTCCAAAGATTTCACCAAACCGGTGCTGGTGTCTATCGGGATTGCGATTCCGGTCTCGTGGTACCTAATGCATAACTGGCTCAGCGACTACGCTTATCATATTGAAATCAGCTGGTGGGTGTTTGCCCTGGCAGGCGGACTGGCGCTAGTTATTGCCTGGCTGACAGTCAGCTGGCAATCGGTGAAAGCGGCGACGACGAATCCGGTGAATAGTTTGAAGAGTGAATAAGCTGGTTATTGGTGTGTTGTTAGTTGTTTGTAGTTTTAAGCTGGATACCACTAACAACTATCCACACACAACATACAAGGCATGATTAAATTACGAAACATAGATAAATACATCGACAAGCGGTTTCAACGAACCTTTATTCTGAAAGGGATTGACCTGGATATTGAAGAAGGTGAATTCGTCACGGTGATGGGACCAAGTGGGGCCGGTAAATCAACGCTGCTGAATATTTTGGGATTCCTGGATGAGCCATCCGAAGGAGAGTATCATTTTCTGGGAGAGCCGGTTCACGATCTTAGTGAGAAGCAGAAATCCAACTATCACAAATCGCATATTGGTTTTGTTTTTCAGGCCTACCATCTGATTGATGAGATGACTGTGTATGAAAATATTGAGATGCCGCTTTTGTATCGCAAAGTGAAGAGCAAGCAGCGTAAAGCAATGGTGGCCGATATGCTCGACCGATTTAACATCGTAGCCAAAAAAGATCTGTTTCCACCTCAATTGTCCGGGGGACAGCAACAGGTCGTAGGCGTAGCGCGAGCACTGATCGGAAGTCCGAAGTTAATCCTTGCAGATGAGCCAACCGGCAACCTGCATTCTGAGCAGAGTGAGCAGATTATGGAGCTGTTTAAAAAACTAAATGAGGATGATGGGGTAACAATCATTCAGGTTACGCACTCCGAAAAGATGGCATCGTATGGAAACCGGATTATCAACTTGAAGGATGGGGCGATTGTTGAAGAGAATCCTTATGAAGAGCAGCTAAATTAATCCGTAATGTGTTTAGTGATCAAAAAATTATAAAAAGCTTTTTGTCATCCTGGACTTGATTCAGGATCTGATGCATAATCTGCGGGAAAGCAACAAGTCTTCCAGCGAATGTTACATGCCTTTGATACTTCTGACCAATCGATTGTAAACCATTGCCTCCGAAAAATCCTTGCAACAGATCCCCGACCGCTGTCGGGGGTCCGGGATGACACGGGTGGTAGTTTTTACGGGCTGTCAACCTGATTCCAATTCTCAATTTTGTCATTTGTAATAAAATAGGGGACATATTCGTAGCATGTCCCCTTTTATTATTTCTAATGATTATGACCGTGGCCTCCTTTTCTACTCCGATTTCGTTGTCTTTTTGACTTGTGCGAATGAGGGTTACTCTTTTCATGAATTCTGCCACGACTATGATTTTGATCTATGTTCCGATTACGGGAATGTCTTTGTTTCTTGACGACCCGTGTGCGATGTTTTCGGGAGCGGTTTGTTCTTTTTGTGTATGAAGATTTAGTTCGGACTCTGGTTTCATAACGTTTTCTTTCACCCCGTGGGCGATCATATGATTCTATTCTGTGATGCCTTTTCCTGGCTTTATTTATTTTTTGTCGGTATCCACGAATCCTTTTTTTGAACCTCCGTTCAACATTGGACGCACTATAGTAATTGTTATAACCCTTATGGTGCAATCGCTTGTGCATCCAGTGTCTATAATGTTTTAGATGCGGGTGGGCGCGGCGTCGCCATCCTCGGGGGAGCCGGTGTTCCGGGACCCTCAAGAAAGCCAGGGATAAATTATCCAGCCAAATTCGTACAGCATAAGTTGGAGCGTAGTAATCATCATACACAAATCGGTGCCGTATGTACCATCTTCGCCCCCGCAAACGGATTAATAATGCACGATCATGAAAGCCATCTTGATAACCCGCTTTGTAAGCACGAATGTTACCAATTACTTTGCCGAAATAGTATTTGCCATTTACTCCATCCATATACCCTTCTAAATAAGTGGATTCATAGGGATTGTAACTCTGCCTATAGTTGTTAATTTCGAGTTGGAAATGAATAAACGGCCGAAAGGACTGGTAGGTCAGCTCAATATGGGCATGCTGCGCTGCCAGCGGGGCATTGAATATGGTTAATAATCCTAACAAAATGGGTAGCTTTTTCAACATAATTGCCTCCTGTGTTTATTATAGAATCTACTCTCTAAATATTGATTAAAGGGCAGGGAGCCAATCACATGATCATGTGTGGCATGATCATGTTAGGCAGATATGTAAGGCGAAGCCCTGTCGATCAAATCAAAAGGAGGGAGAACTACTCTGTTGAAGCGGCGCTTCGGCTTACTTGTTGGGCTGTTCGTTTTCGCACATTCAATGAATGGGGGTGAACTAAGCATCAGAGTTATTGTTTAGGGTTATCTTATAGAGGCCTTTGCCAAACCGACCTTATTGATCAATCTCTGCATTTTCGTGAATTCGAAATCCTCACCCATAGTTAATAAGCTCTGGTTTCGAATTCACTCACGCTTTGATCTTGAACAAGATTCCTGGTTTTTCAAAGCCTCTTATAATTAAAACATTAGATTTTTCTAATAAACCGGTTGTTATTGTAACAATCTACTATGCAGCCACTCTTCTTATTGAACATCAAGAAAAAATTAGTGCTTGAGTAAAAAGTGCGTTTATAAATAAAGGGGCTAATGTTTAGGAACTATCTTAAAGTCGCCTTGCGAAGTCTGGGCAAGCGTAAAGGGTTTACATTTATCAACATTTTGGGGTTGGCAATCGGTATTGCCTGCTGTCTGCTTATTGCGATTTATGTGTCGTATGAATGGAGCTATGATCGGTATAATGCCAATGGGGATCGCATTTACCGGGTGACACAGAAAACAAAGAATACTTCTGAAACAGAAAATGGTGCTTCTACCCCTTTCCCGGTCGGTCCGGCGCTGCAGAACGATTATCCCAGACAAATAGCCACTACGGTTCGGTTATTTGACATGGAGGAAGATGTGCGGACAATTATTAATACGCAGACAGATGAGTCGTACCGGGTGGATGATTTCTACGTAGCAGATTCTACTTTTTTTGATGTGTTTTCGGCCAATATAGTTAAAGGGAATCCCGAAACAGCCTTGGATAAACCGATGTCGGCTATCATTACCAAAGCGCAGGCCCGGCGTTTTTTTGGGGATGAAGATCCGATGGGCAAGCAGCTTGAGTTTAAAGGGGTTGCAAAGTTTACCGTCACCGGGGTGATGAAATCCCTCCCGCATAATAGTCACTTCCACCTTGATATGCTGGTGTCAATGAGCAGCTTGCCCAAGCTATACCATGGTGATGCTTTTATGAAGCGCTGGTACTGGAATCCCTGTTGGACGTATGTGCTGCTCAAGAAGGGAGCCTCAGCTAAGAAGCTAGAGCAGCAGCTTCCCCATTTCGTGGATAAAAACTATACCAACCGTGCTGAAGGCGAACAGATTTCTCTAAGCTTGCAGCCGTTGAAAAATATTCATTTATATTCTCATCTGGATCAGGAGATGGAAGCGAACGGCTCCATCTTTTATGTCTATCTCTTTTCGGCTGTGGCGGTGCTTATTCTGATTATTGCCTGCATCAACTTCATGAATTTGAGTACCGCCCGATCTACCGAGCGTGCCCGTGAGGTTGGGATGCGCAAAGTGCTTGGAGCCGATCGTAGCCAGCTATTTGGACAGTTTATGGGGGAATCGTTTTTGATGACTCTGCTAGGGTTTATCGTTGCGCTTTCAATGGTTTACCTGGCATTGCCTTGGTTCGGAAATTTTGTAGGCAAGCCACTTCAGCTCAACTTTTTTGGAAATCCTCAAATGATTTTGGCACTGGTAGGCCTGTTTGTTCTGGTTACCTTCTTGGCCGGGTTTTACCCGGCGCTTTATCTATCCGGATTTAATCCTACCACCATCATGCATGGATCCAAAGCAAGCGGTGGAGGGGGCGGAAAATTTATGCGGCGCGGGCTGGTGGTATTTCAGTTTGCGCTGTCGGTGATGCTTATTATTGGTACGGTGGTCGTTTATCTGCAGTTGCGGCACATGCAGAAGAAGGAGCTCGGCTTTGACCAAGAACGGGTGGTAGTGATGCCCATCACGCAGACACTCATCGCCTGGGAATTTGACAAGTTTAAAAAGAAAGCGCTGGCCAGTCCTAACATCCTGAATGTCACAGGCACCAGCAAAGTATTGGGATCTGAGCATCAGTATTTTAGTAAGTATTCGCCCGCCAGTCAGCCGGATGCCCCATCTACAAACATGGTTCTTCATGTTAAACATAATTTTATTGATACCTATAATATAAAACTGCTGGCCGGCCGCAATTTTTCGAAGGATCATCCTACCGACGCCGACAAGTCCATTTTGATTAACAAGGCAATGCTGAAAGAGATCCACGCAGAAACGCCGCGTGAGGCTTTGGGTAAAACTTTTTATTATACCAATGTCAACGATAAGCAAATTGCCTACCAGGTGATTGGCGTAGTGGATAACTTCAATTATACCTCTATCAAAAAGAAGATTTCTCCACTGGTTATAAATCTGATAAAGGGTACGCGTCCCACGGTGCGAAATATCGAATACGCCGCTGTGAAATTGCCGCCGGGCGGTATCCAGAAAGGCATCGCTGACCTTCGCAAGGTATGGAAAGAGGTCAACCATATAGATCCTTTTACTTATACCTTTTATGATCAGAAGCTGCAAACAATCTATGCTCCTGAGAAAAAAATGAGCCGGGTCGCGGGCATCTTTTCGGTGATCTGTATATTCGTTGCTTGCCTTGGTTTGTTTGGTCTCGCTTCGTTTACCTCTTCCATGCGGATTAAAGAAATCGGGATCCGTAAAACGCTGGGAGCTACGGTGTCTAATATTGTAGGATTACTTTCAAAAGATTATCTGAAGCTCGTAATACTAGCCAACATTGTAGCATGGCCGGGCATCTATTATCTGTCTTCGCAATGGCTGCATAATTTCCCTTATCGTATTCCCCTGGGATGGAATATAGCAGCCGTGTTCTTAGCTGTGGGTTTGGGAAGCATCCTAATCTGCATGCTAACGGTCAGCTACCAGTCGATTCGCGCAGCATTGATTAATCCTATAGACAGCATTCGCCAGGAATGACTTCCGGTGTTCTTATAATAGATTTATGGGCATAGCTTCCCACAGCTCATGTTCACATATTTAGGCTGCCTATCCAAAAGATTTTACCTTTAAAACAACTCCTGAAATAATCACAAAAAAATCTTATCTAAAGATAAATTATTAACAATGGATAAGATTTCGTGTAATGAAAAAATTGGTTCTCCTGATTCTGGCAGGATTTTTATTGGTCAGCTGCCAGAATAAATCCGACGAAACACCTTCTATCCGGTACGATATTAGTTTCCCTAATGCCGTACATAACGAGGCAGAAGTTACGCTTACTTTAACTCATCTGCTGCCCGGGCCGGTGACTGTTTCTATGAGTCGATCTTCACCGGGACGTTATGCGCTCCATGAATTCGCTAAAAATGTGTATAGCGTAAGTGCAGTAAATGGCAACGGTGACTCACTGGAAATCTATCGTCCCGATTTGCACAACTGGACGATCCGCGGGCACGACGGCACTGTCAAGTTTCATTACACGCTGTACGGTCGGCATGCCGATGGCACCTATGTTGGCATCAATGAGCAACACGCGCACCTGAATATACCCGCCACCTTTCCATTTGTACGCGACTTGCCTAATACTCCGATTACGGTGCAATTTCATCCGCCAAAAAATTCCGGCTGGAAAGTGGCCACCCAGCTAAAGCCAACCGACAATCCCTACACTTTTACGGCTCCCGACTATTATTATTTTATGGATAGTCCTACCGAGCTCAGCGATTTTATGATGACCAAGTGGGATGCTCCACAGGATACGACCGGGGAAGTGATTCGGTTGACGGCCCATTATGATGGAAACCGAAAAGATTTTAACCGGTTTGCGGATATGGCCAAAAAGGTAGTGGCCGAGGAAGTCGCGGTTTATGGTGAACCTTCGGATTACGATTATGGCACTTACACTTTTATCGCCGGTTACTTACCGTATGTGTACGGGGATGGGATGGAGCACCGCAATTCCACCATTTTGACGAGCCGACGATCACTGGAGGGTGATAATGCGCTACGAAATCTCTACACGCTATCCCACGAGTTTTTCCATAACTGGAACGTAGAACGTATTCGCCCCAGGAGTATCGAGCCGTTTAATTTTATGAAGGCCAATATATCAGGTGCACTGTGGTTTGCCGAGGGGTTTACGAGCTATTATGACGATCTGATCATCCGCCGAACAGGATTAATTTCAGATCAGAAATATGCAAGTGATTGGGCCGGAGTGTTGAATTATGTGCTCAATTCACCGGGTAGTAAATTTTATAATCCCATCGAGATGAGCATGCAGGCGCCTTTTGTGGATGCAGCCACTTCGGTCGATGAGCAGAATAAATCGAATACCTTTATCTCGTACTATTCTTGGGGATCGGTGCTAGGATTGGGGCTCGATCTAAAACTGCGCTCAACTTTCGGTGATGTTACGCTGGATGATTATATGCGTGCCATGTGGAAGAAATATGGTAAAACAGAAGAGCCTTATACATTGACTGATTTGCAAAATACCCTGGCCGAAGTTACTGACAGCACTAGATTTGCGGATGAATTTTTTGCCAACTATGTCCACCAAGGCAAAATGATTGACCTGAAGCCGCTAATGGCTAAGGCTGGCTTTCTGATGCGACGAGCCCATCCCGATGAAGCGGTTCTTAGTTTTGGATCCACCAAGATTAATTACGAAGACGGCCAGGCAACAATTTCCAATAATACCCAAATTGGCAGTCCGCTGTATAATGCCGGCTTAGATGTGGGAGACCTGATTTTATCGCTGGATGGCCAGTCGATCAGTAATGCCCGCCAGGTGCAACAAATTTTAGCTTCACACCAGCCGGGCGATGA
>Ga0209918_1001125_pt1 | contig 15171 bp, 14 predicted proteins | sample SalPonD_shore_MG_FD_185712 | JGI IMG/M metagenome (GOLD analysis project Ga0209918, IMG submission 185712) | Salt pond soil microbial communities from South San Francisco under conditions of wetland restoration - Salt Pond MetaG... | ecosystem: Environmental > Aquatic > Marine > Intertidal zone...
AACTGATCGAGCGCCCGTCCGTGACCCCGGAGGATGCGGGCTGCCAAGAGATTCTTGCCCGTCGTCTCGAGCCGCTCGGCTTCCGCATCGAGCCCATAGAGTTCGCCGGCGTCCACAATTTCTGGGCGCGGCGCGGCAGCGGCGGCCCGGTGTTGACATTCGCCGGGCATACCGACGTCGTGCCACCCGGGCCCCTGCGAGCCTGGGGCTGCGACCCGTTCCGGCCGACGCTGCGCGACGGCGTGCTGTACGGACGCGGCGCGGCCGACATGAAGGGCAGCCTCGCGGCCATGGTCACCGCCTGCGAGACCTTCGTCGGTCGCCACCCGCGGCACCGGGGCAGCCTGGCCCTGCTGGTGACCAGCAACGAGGAAGGCGAGACGGTCGACGGGACGGCCCGTGTGCTGGAAACGCTGGCCCAACGCACCGAACATTCCGACTGGTGCGTGGTGGGAGAGCCCACGGCCGCGGAGCGCGTCGGCGATACCATCAAGAACGGCCGCCGGGGATCGGTCAACGCGGTGCTCACCGTACACGGTGTGCAGGGACACGTCGCCTACCCGCAGCTGGCCCGCAACCCGGTGCATGCGGTGTTGCCGGCGCTGGCCGCGCTGCGCGACATTACCTGGGACCAAGGCAATGAGCACTTCCCTCCCACAAGCTTCCAGATCGCCAATATCCACGCCGGCACCGGCGCGACCAACGTAATCCCGGGCGAGATCGAGATCCAGTTCAACTTCCGCTATTCGCCGGAGGTCGAGGAAACGGGCCTGCGCAGGCGGGTGGAAGCCGTTCTGCACCAGCACGGACTGGAATACGACCTGGACTGGCAGCCCTCCGCCCGGCCGTTCCTGACCGCCGGCGGCGCGCTGCTGGAAGCGGCACGTGACTCGGTGGCCGCGATCACGGGCCACGAGCCGGCGCTGTCGACCTCGGGCGGCACCTCGGATGGCCGTTTCTTCGCTGCCCATGGAAGCCAGGTAATCGAGCTGGGACCGGTCAACGCCACCATCCACAAGGCCAACGAGAATGTCGCCGCGCGGGACCTGGATACCCTCGCGGAAATCTACGCGGACCTGATGCGGCGCCTGCTCATCACCGACCCGGACCGCTGATGCCCGCGGCTAACCCTCCGGTCGTCCCTGTGCGACGAGCTCGGCGCGGAAACGTCTGGCACGCTCCACGTAGCCTGCGGCCGAGGCCCGTAACATCTCGATCTCGCCGCCCTCAAGCTGGCGTACCACCCGCCCGGGTGAACCCAGCACCAGCGACCCTTCCGGGATCTCCTTGCCCTCCGGAATCAGGGTATTGGCACCGATCAGGCAGTTGCGCCCGATCACCGCGTGGTTCAGTACCACGGCGCTGATGCCGATCAGGCTGTTCTCGCCGATCGTACAGCCGTGCAGCATCGCCTTGTGCCCGACGGTGACGTCCGGTCCCACCGACAGCTTGATGCCGGCATCCGTGTGCAGCACCGCGCCGTCCTGGATGTTGCTGTTGCGGCCGATGGTGATGAGATCGTTGTCACCGCGCACGACGGTGTTGAACCAAATGCTCGCGTTCTCCTCCAGCACCACGGATCCGATGACGACGGCGCTGTCGGCGATGAAGTACTCACCCTCGCAGCGGACCCGGCGCTCCCCGAGACTGTAGATCATCCGTTGCCCTCCGGTTGTTGCGTGTCGAACGGCGCCCGCCTCCCGGCCACAAGCGGTCTGCCCGGCTCCACGCCGATCGGCCAGCTGACCTCGCCGGGGGTAGATCGGAGATCGCTTCCATTGTCATTCCCCTGGCAGGCGTCGGCCGTCATCGGGGCTGGTACACTACCGCCCCTGCATTCACCTGCGACCGGGGAGCCGCCGTGCCCCGCCAACAGTTCCGGTTTTGTCACCGTCTGCGCGTGCGCTGGGCCGAGGTCGACCGTCAGGACATCGTCTTCAACGGCCACTACCTGACCTATTTCGACGTGGGAATGACAGAGTACTGCCGCGCCGCGGGGATCCCCTACCCCGAGGGTTTCACCGAGGCCGGCACCGACCTGTTCGCCGTCGCCACGCGCCTGGACTACCATGGCTCGGCGACGTTCGACGACCTCCTGGACGTCTGCGTGCGCATCGCCCGCATCGGTCACTCGAGCATCCGCTTCGAGTTCGAGATTCATCGCGACCAGGCGCACCTGGTCAGCGGGGAACTGGTGTACGTGAATGCCGACCCGGCCACCCGCGAGGCGGTGCGGGTGCCGGAATTCGTACGCGAAGCGGTGCGCCGCTTCGAGGGCCGCGATCCGTCGGGCCGGGATTGAATCAGTCGAACACGATCACGCCCCGCGCATTGCGCCCGGCCTCGAGATCCGCGAACGCCTCCGGCGCCTGATCCACGCTGTAGGTCCGGGTCACCAGCTCGTCCAGCTTGAGGCGGCCGCCCCGGTACAGGGCCAGGATGCGCGGGAAATCATGCTGCGGGCGCGCGGAGCCATAATAGCTGCCCTTGAGCACGCGTTCCTCCATGGGCAGCGTGACCGTCTTGAGGGTAACCCGGTCATCCGCCGGCGGCACTCCGAGCACCAGCGCCGTGCCCCCCTTGCCCAGGCTGTTGTACGCCTGCGCCACGGTCTCGCCGAAACCGATGCACTCGAAGGCGTAATCGACGCCTCCGGTCAGTTTCTTGACCGCCTTGGCGACGTTGTCTTCCGAGGACGCGTTGATCGTGTCGCTGGCGCCAAACTCCCGCGCGAGCTGCAGCTTGTTGTCGGCAGTGTCCACCGCAACGATCCGGCTCGCACCCGCTATGCTGCAGCCCTGAACCACGTTCAGACCGACGCCGCCGCAGCCGAACACCGCCGCGGTGCTGCCGGGTTCCAGGCGCGCTGTATTGAACACGGCCCCGACCCCGGTCATCACCGCGCAGCCCACCAGTGCCGCCCGGTCCAGCGGCACGTCCTCGCCGATCCTGACCAGGTTGTCGACGTGGATGGTGGCGAACTCGGACATGGCGCCGCAGCCCCCGAACACGTTGATGTCCTCGCCGCCGCTGCCACGGGTGCGCACGGTGCCGTCCGGCAGGGTGAAATACGAGCTCTGGCCCTCGCAGAGCACCGGCCGCCCACTGGTGCAGTACCGGCACTTCCCGCACATCGCGATGAACGAGGTCAGTACATGGTCGCCCACCGCGAGCCCGGTCACTCCCTCGCCGACTTCGACGACCGTCCCGGCGCCCTCGTGTCCGAGGATCACGGGCGGCGGGAACCGGATCGTGCCATTGGTCGCGGACAGGTCGCTGTGGCAAACCCCGCAGGCGTTCATCTTCACCGTGACCTCGTTGCGGCGGGGCCCCTCGACCTCGACCTCCTCAACCACGACGGGCTTGTTCCTCTCGCGACAGATGACGGCTCTGGCGGTTCGGCTCATGCTGTACGGCCTCTCTGGCAATTGTGGAAGGCGATCTGCCGCGCCGGCAGCCCCTTGAGCGGGCCCGGAGAACCCGGCACCGGTTCGGCACGCGCCGGGCGGGCCGGCTTCTGCCGGGGGTCTTTAAGAATCGCGCGCAGCGCCCCCCTGCGGGGTGATGCCCGGAGTCTACGGGAGGCCCTGCGAACGGTCAAAAGACGCCGATTGCGCCGGCGCGGCAAAACCGTTAGCTTAGCCGCCACACCCGCACGATCCGGGACGCCCCCGCTGCCGATCCGGGCGCGCGTTCCGACCCGACACCCTGGACCAGTGGGGAAACCATCATGCAGGACCGCAACCAGATCTACATCAATGGCGAATGGGTCGCCTCCACCGGCAGCGAGACCATTCCCGTGTACCACTCCGCCACCGAAGAGGTGCTGGGCCATGTGCCGGCGGGTACGGCCGAGGACGTCGATCGCGCTGCCAGGGCCGCGCGCGTGGCGTTCGACAAGTGGTCCCGGACGCCGCTGGAGAACCGTGCCGACTACGTGCAAAAGCTCCACGAGGGGCTCAAGGCGCGCGCCGAGGACATCGCGCGCAGCGCCACCGCCGAGGTCGGCATGCCGTTCAAGCTGGCACAAATGATCCAGGCCGGTATGCCCATCGCCATTTCCGGGTCCTACCCCCGGATCGCGAAGGAGTTCCCGTTCGAGGAGGAAGTCGGCAACTCCCTGGTGGTGCGGGAGCCCGTCGGGGTGGTTGGATGCATCACACCGTGGAACTACCCGCTGCACCAGATCATTTGCAAGGTCGCGCCCGCGCTGACGGCGGGCTGCACCGTGGTGATCAAGCCCAGCGAGGTGGCCCCGTTCACCGCCTACATCCTGGCCGAGATCATGGACAAGATCGGTCTCCCGGCAGGCGTGTTCAACATGGTCACCGGTTTCGGCCCGGTGGTGGGCGAGGCCATCGCCACCCACCCGCAGGTCGACATGGTCTCGTTCACCGGCTCCACCCGCGCCGGCAAGCGGGTCGCCGCGCTGGGCGCGGACCAGGTCAAGCGCATCGCCCTGGAGATGGGCGGGAAGTCCGCCTCGGTGATCCTCGAGGGTGCTGACCTCAAGAAGGCGGTCAGCACCAGCGTCGGCAACTGCTACTTGAACTCCGGCCAGACGTGCACCGCGCACACGCGCATGCTGGTCCCCGAAACCCTCTACCGGGAGGCTTCCGAGATCGCCGTCTCCGTCGCGCAGACCTTTACTCCAGGCGACCCGTTCGACGAAAAGACCCGCCTGGGGCCGCTGTCCTCCGATGTCCAGCGCGAGCGCGTCCGGGGCTACATCCGCAAGGGCGTCGACGAGGGCGCCGAGCTCCTGACCGGCGGTGCCGAGCCGCCCGAGGGCTTGGACCGGGGCTACTTCGTTCGTCCGACGGTGTTCGGTCGCGTCGACCCGGATGCGACCATCGCCCAGGAGGAGATCTTCGGCCCGGTGCTGTCGATCATTCCATACCAGGACGAGGAGGATGCCGTGCGCATCGCCAACGACAGCATCTACGGCCTCGCGGGCGGTGTCTGGGCGGGCGACAACGAACACGCCATGCGCGTTGCCCGGCGGATCCGCACCGGCCAGATCGACATCAACGGTGGCAAGTTCAACCCGCTCGCGCCGTTCGGCGGCTACAAGCAGTCGGGCCTGGGCCGGGAGTTCGGCAAGTTCGGACTCGAGGAATTCCTCGAGCTCAAGTCCCTACAGCGTTGACTCCCGGTAATGGAGAGGCGCACGCGCCTCTCCATTACCAGTTTTAAGTTGTTAAGTTTTAGGTGGTTAAGGGAAGGGAGCCCGGTGCTACGTCCGGGCCATCCACGGCCTGCAGGAAGCCGTGAATTGGTAAACGCCCCCTTAACAACTTGATAACTAGTCGTTCAGCCCCGCATCCTGCCGCGCCACCCGCGCCACGGCCGCCCAGTCCTGGTCCCCGTAGCCGCGGGCGACGCCTGCCAGGTAGCGATCGTGCACCAGGCTCCCCATCGGCATCGGCGCCTCACTCGCCTCGGCAGCCTCCAGCAGCAGCCGCATGTCCTTAAGACCCAGGCGCATGCGGAAGCCCGCCGGCTCGAAACGCTGCTCGGCGATCATGCCACCGTAGTTCTCGTACACCGGCGAGCGGAACAGATGGCCGTTCACGATCTCCAGGAACCGTGCCGGCGAGACGCCGGCCTTCTCAACCGTCGCGGCAGCCTCGCCGAACGCCTCCATCATGGCGGCCAGCATGAAGTTCCCCGCCAGCTTGACGGTGTTGGCCTGCCCCGGCTCCTCTCCCAGCTCGAGCACGCCCTGGCCCACCGCGTCGAACGCCGGACGACACCGCTCGACCGCGTCCCTCGGTCCACCGGCAACGATCCACAGCTTCCCCGCAGCGGCCGCGTCCGGCCGACCGAATACCGGTGCCGCGACGTATCCCTGTCCCAGTTCCGCATGGCGCTCGGCGAGCCGGCGCGAGCAGGCGACGCTGATGGTCGTCATGCAGGCATGCACGGCGCCTCGCGGCAGACCCGCCAGGGCACCCTGCTCGCCTTCCAGTACGGCGCTCACGGCGACGTCGTCGGCCAGCATCGTGATCAGGCAGTCGGCCCCGTCGGCCGCCTCGCGCGGGCTGCCGGCGATCGTCGCGCCGACCCCCGCCAGGTCCTCCGCGCGGGAGCGAGTGCGGTTGTATACGACGAGCTCCACGTCCGAACGGGCCAGGTTGCACGCCATGGGATGCCCCATGCTGCCCAGACCGATGAGTGCCACTTTCATCGCCGTTGCTCCTCTGTCGTGTAAGCGGATTCCGGGCCGGCACGCCCTCAGGGATTGACCAGGCTGCGCTGCCAACGCCCGTCGGCGCGGCTGTACCGGACGCGATCGTGCAGGCGGCCGGGCCGCGAGACCCAGAACTCGAGCATGTCCGGGACCACGCGCAGGCCGGACCAGTGGGGCGGGCGCGGCACTTCCGAGTCCCGGTAGCGCCGCTCGTATTCATGCAGGCGCTGCTCCAGTTCCTCCCGGGAGCCCAGCGCGCGCGATTGCTCCGAGGCCCAGGCGCCCAGCTGGCTCTGCCGCGGCCTGCCCGCCCAGTAGGCATCCGCCTCCGATTCGGCGACCGGCTGCACGTGGCCCTCCACCAGCACCTGCTCCCGCAGCGGCTGCCAAAAGAAGCACAGCGCGGCGCGGGGGTTCTGCTCAAGCTGACGGCCCTTGCGGCTGGTCAGGTTGGTATAGAAGACGAAGCCGCGCTCATCCGCCTGCTTCAGCAGCACGGTGCGCGCCGAGGGCCGTCCTCCGGCACCGGCCGTCGCCAGCGTCATCGCGTCCGGTTCACCCGGAACGCGCTCCCGGGCGCGCGCCCACACCTCCTGGAAACGCTCCAGTGCCTCCCCGTACAGATGATCCATGCGCCCGGTCCTCCCGGTAGTCTGTCGTTGCAGTAGCGGCCTCACCGCAGCCAGAGCAGGAACCCGGCGGGATTCATGGTAACCGCCACCGATACGATGTAGCCGAACACGCCCAGCGCCGCCAGCCATGCCCCCGCCCGGACGGCGCGCGTCGGCCCGCGCTTGAGCGCCACGGTGCCCAGCCCGATATACAGCACCAAGCCCAGCAGCTTGGCGTCCAGCCAGTGGCTCGATGGCGGATACTGACGGATCAGCCACGCCAGGGTGGCGCCGCTGAGCAGCAGCACGGTGTCGATGACGTGCGGGGCGATCCGTACCCATCGACGCTGCAGCATGGCCGGGTCGGCCAGCATCCACAGCCCGCGCGCGAAGAACAGCGACAGGCTGAGGGCCACACTGGTGACATGGACGGTCTTGATCCAGAAGAACATGTCCGGACGGGGCGAATCCTCGTGAACCGGCCTGGGGCGCTGGCGCGTCGGTGTGCGCGAGTCTACCACACGAGCGGAACGCCGGGCGGCGCTCTCCGTGATTGATCTGAATCAATTCATTTCTACCATGACAGGCCTAGACTCCTGTTTAACGGTCGACGTCTTATTCCGGTGCCTCGACGCGGCCGTTCACCGGCCGCCCGGACATCCAAGCCCCCCCTGGGGTCCGGGCGGTTCGGTTCCACTTCACACGGGAGACGACCGCATGCCCGGCGCGGCATTCCGCAGACGTTGGCCCCGGTGTCGCCCGTCGTGCGTCACTGCCGGTGCCGCATGACCCGCTCGGGCCCCGTCGTTCCGGCACCGCTTGCGCGCCAGCTGGATCGAGTCGCCAGCCGGGTGCTGGGCACGCTCGTAAATCACCTGATGGCGGGCCAGGACTCCGCCGAGCGACTGCGCGAGATCGAGGGCAAGTCCCTGGCCCTGCAGGTCGATGACCTGGGCGCCCGCCTGGTCTGGCGTATCGCGGCCGGTCGCCTGGTTTCGGCGGCGGGCGCTCCCGCCCCGGACATCACCATCCGGGGCACGTGGCGGGATTTTGCCCGCCTCGCACTGCGTTCCGAGGATCCCGACACGCTGTTCTTCCAGCGCAGTCTCTGCCTGGAGGGTGAAACCGAGACCGGGCTCTTCGTGAAAAATCTCCTGGACGCCATGGAGTTCGACGGAGAGCTCTATCTCGAGGGACACTTCCGCCCCGCCGCTGCCGAGCGCCTGCGGTGCATGGCGCGGGAAGCCCACCTTCCGCGGCGCCTGGAGCGGCTGCGCGACGCGGTACGCGCCCGCCTTTGAGTCGCCGATGCCCGGCCCCGGGCACGGATCAGGACAGCGCCGCCATCCCGGCATTGCCGTACCAGTAGCCGTTGCACACGCCGCCCGTGGCAAAGGGCTCGGCCAGGCCCGCGGCCTCCGCCGGGGACAGCACTCCGTCGATCGTTTGGCGCAACAGGGACACCACGTCTTCCGTGTGCGCGGGTTGCGGGGACACGCGAACCACATCGACCCCGAGTTCCTCCAGCTCCGCTATCATCCCCACCAGGCTCGCCGTGCGCCCCGACTGGATCTGGACCCCGTTGACGGTGAACAGCCCCTCACCTTCCCGGGTCGCCAGGGGAAGGCCCTCCGGATAATCCATGCAGCGGAAGCCGCACTGGTCCTTCGGCACGTCGGCTGCCCGGGCGGTAAAGCACCGCGCAGAGAAAGCCAGCGGCAGCCGCCCCCAGGCGAAGACCTCGGTCTCAATGCCCTCGGGCCGCTCTGCCTGCATGGCTCCGAGGGAGTCCCGCGAAAGCTCCAGCGGCATTACCCAGCGGATCGCGCCCAGCGAGACCAGCAGCTCCAGGGTCGCCGGGTTGTATGTGTTGAAGTGCGGGCCCGCGACGAAGCCCGCTGTGCCCGCGACCATCTCCACCGCGGAAAGGTCATTGGCCTCCACCGGATACTCGCCGTTGGCGGTCAGGCGGCGCACCACGCCCAGCTCCGAACCGGCCTCCAGCAGCGACAGGGTGGACAGGACCGGCTGCTTGCCGGCCGCGCGCAGCTGCCCCGCCAGCTCCAGCCAGTCATCGGTGCCCAGCTCACGTCGCTTGGAGCAGACGGTCTCGCCCAGGTAGACGACATCCACCGGCATATCCGCCACCTCCCGGTAGAACTCCAGCACCTGCTGGCGCGGCCAGAAGTAGAGGATCGGTCCGAGCGAAATCTTCATTGCCAGCGCCTCTGCAGTGCTCCCAGGGTGTGCGTGCGGCCCTCTGCCAGGCGGTCCAGTCGTGCCGCCAGGGCGGGATCCGGAACATAGCCCTCCGGATCGGCCGCCGCCTGGTCCAGTGCCGCACGCATCACCCGCGTGGCCTCGGCCACGTACGCCGGGCTGCGCTGGCGCCCTTCCACCTTGACCGCCGCCACGCCCGCCTGCTGCAGCTCCGGCAGGATGTCCAGGACGTTGAGGCTGGTGGGCTCTTCCAGCGCGTAATAGGTCTGCCCGTCGACCGCGAACCGGCCCTTGCACAGGGTCGGGTAGCCGGCCGGCTCGTCCGGCCGGTAGAGGTCGATCAGGACACCCCCCAGCCGCGACTCGCGCCCGCGGGCGCTCTCGACCCAGCGCACGGCCTTCGCCGGCGAGCATACGCCGGCGGTGTTGGGAGCCTCTCCGGTGACATAGGACGAAAGCGCGCAGCGTCCCTCGACCATCACGCAAAGCGAGCCGAAGCCGAACACCTCCAGCTCGGCATCGGTGCCGGCGATGACCCGGCGTACCTGGCTCAGTGAAAGCACCCGGGGCAGCACCGCGCGGCGCACGCCGAAACGGCGCCGGTGAAACTCGATTGCCTCGGGGGTGGTGGCCGAAGCCTGCACCGACAGGTGCAGGCGCATGTCCGGATGATCTGCGGCGGCGTAGGCGATCAGCCCGGGATCGGCCAGGATCAGGGCGTCCACGCCCAGGTCCACCGCGCGGTCCACCGCGTCGGTCCACTCGTGCCAGCGTCCCGCCGCGGCATAGGTGTTGATCGCGGTGAATACCCTCGCGCCCGCCGCGTGCGCGTGCGCGAGTCCGCGGCGCGCGCCCTTTTCGTCGAAGTTCAGCCCCTCGAAGTTGCGGGCGTTGGTGGCGTTGCGAAAGCCCATGTAGACAGCATCCGCGCCGTTGTCGACCGCCGCCTTCAGGGCCGGAAGGCTGCCTGCGGGGCATACCAGCTCCATCGCCTGCTCCTCTGCACCGAATGCCGCCGGGCCCGCCCGTGGGCCCGGCATCGCTTCATCCTGCACACGCGCCGGCGCCGACTCCTTGATCGAAGTCAATCGCGGGCAGGCGCGCCGCGCGCCGCGGTTCTTGATCTGGGTCAACCGGAGCGGCCTCCGAATAAAGCAATATATTCATTACATGTTCTATTTCCGGGGGGGAGACCACCGATGAGTGCGATTCCGGTCACGGACACGTACCTGGAAGACGTGGAGCTGTTCCGCGCGATGACGCCCGACGAGCTCGCCTGCGTGCGGCGCACCGCCACCAGGGTGGGGCTCGACCATGGCCAGTGGCTGTTCCGCCAGGGCGATCCGGCGGAACGCTTCTACCTGGTGCGCGGCGGCCACGTGCGGCTCTTCCGACTCTCGGCCGACGGCAACGAGAAGGTGATCGAGATCGTGCGGCCGGGCCAGACCTTCGCCGAGGCGGTGCCGTTCATGCGCGAGCAACGCTATCCCGTCAACGCCGCCGCGCTCGGCACCACCGAGCTGATCGGCATCTCCAACGCCACCTTCCGCAATGTGCTGCAGACATCCACCGAAGCCTGCTTCCGGCTGATGGCCGACATGAGCCAGCGGCTGCATCGCCGCCTGGGAGAGATCGACGCGCTGACGCTGCAGAACGCCACCTACCGCATGGTCAATTACCTGCTCGCGCTCCCGGATCCCGGCGCTGACGCTCCGGGCGGGACCATCCACCTGAGCGTGCCCAAGGGAGTGCTGGCATCGCGCCTGTCGATCACGCAGGAAACCTTCTCCCGGATCCTGCACAACCTGGCCCGCGAGGGCCTGATCGAGGTGCGGGGTGCCGCCATACGGATCCGGGACCCGGAAGGCCTGCGCGCCTTCGGCCGGGATTGAGGCGGCGGGCCGGCGTCATCTTCCGGCCGGGTCGCCCCTCGCGGACCTCTTCCGGGCGACGTCGTCGCGCAGGTACACGGGCGCGGCCTGCTCCGGCGGCAGCGCCCCGCCGCGCTCCAGCGCGGCCGCGGCCAGCGGCAGCATGTCCGCGGCATCCGGAAGGCGCCCCGCATCGAGCACCGTGCCCATCCCGGGGCAGGCCCTGCGAAGCCGGTCACCGCAGGCATTCCAGCCGGTTCCGATACCGACCGGGGCCGGTCCGGCCGGCACGCGCGCATCCTCGGGCGCGCATACCCGCTCGGGCTCCACCTCCACGGCCAGGCCGTCCCGGTCCCTGTAGAGGCCCCAGTAGACCTCGTCCATGCGCGCATCCACCGCAACCGCCACGTGGCGCGCGCCGTCGCGGGCGATCGCCCCCTGGGCCAGCGCGGCCAGGTCCGATACCGGGATCACCCCCAGGCCGGCGCCGAAGGCCAGCCCCTGGGCCACCCCCGCGGCGATGCGCAGGCCGGTGAACGCACCCGGGCCGCGCCCGAAGGCAATGGCGGAAAGCGCCGACAGGCCGCATCCCGCCTCCTCCAGCAGGGAACGAACCATCGGCAGCAGCAGTGACGCGTGCGCCCGGGGCCGGACGATGCGCCGCGCCAGCAGCTCACCGTCCACCGACAGGGCCGCCGAGCACGCGTCCGAAGCGGTATCCAGGGCCAGCAGGCTCATGCGTCCTCCGACCGTGCATCGCCGGCGTCGCCCCGCCGGCGGCGATAGAACGCGGCGACCTCCCCGGCGTCGCGCGTGACCGGCATGGGCGGCAGGCTGTCGCGAAAGACGCGGCCGTAGCTGCGCGAGTACAGGCGGGGATCGCACAGCATCACCACGCCCTGGTCGGACTCGTCCCGGATCAGCCGTCCCACGCCCTGCTTCAGCGCGATCACCGCCGACGGCAGTTGATAGTCGCGGAACGGATTGCGGCCGGCGCGCCGCAGGGCGTCGAGCCTGGCCCTCAGCACCGGGTCATCCGGGGCCGCGAACGGCAGCCGGTCGATGATCACCAGCCGCAGCGCCGGTCCGCGCACATCGACGCCTTCCCAGAAGCTGGCGCTGCCCAGCAGAACGGCGTCGCCCGCCGCACGGAAGCGGCGCACCAGTTCGCTTCGCGGCGCCTCCCCCTGGACCAGGAGCGGGAAATCCAGTTCGTCGGCCAGCAGCCGTGCCGCCTCGCGCAACGCCCGATGGCTGGTGAACAGGAAGAAGGCGCTGCCGCCGCTGGCTCGCAGCACCGGCAGGGCGGCACTGGCAACGGCCCGTGCATAATCACGGTTTCCGGGGTCCGGAAGGCCCTCGGGAACGTACATCAGGGCACGGCCCGGAAAGTCGAACGGGCTCTCCAGCAACAGCTCGTCGGCGTCTTCCCCGAGCCCGACCCGCGCCCGTATATGGCTGAACCCGCCGCCGACCGCCAGGGTGGCGGACGTGAATATCCAGGCCCCGGGACGCGACGCCATGGCCCGCTGTAGGTGGGGCGCGACATCCAGCGGCGTCATGTGGAGGCTGAACGCCGTGCGCGCGGCCTGCATCCACTGCACGCTGTCCTCCGGTTCCGGCTGCCGCATCAGCCGCAGCCGCTCGCGCAGGTCCAGGCAGCGGCGATGACAGCTCTCCAGGCCCTGGCCGCGGTCCACCAGAGGCTCCAGCGCCTCCCCCAGCAGCTCCAGGTCCCGCGCCAGCTGGTCCAGCCGTCCCGCCACCTCCGGGGTATCCCGCAGCGCCGCCCAGGGTGCGCGCAGCGGCCCTTCCCCCAGTGCAAGCCGCATCTGCCGTACCCGCATCTCCAGCGTCCGGGACCGCTCGGCCAGCTCGGGCATGTCGCCGGTGCCCGCGGTCTGTTCGGCGAGCGTGTCGCGGCCCAGTTCGCTGAGCTGCCGGCTGCTCAGGGACAGGCCGAAGAAGCGCGAAGCGATTTCCGGCACCTGGTGGGCCTCGTCGAGCACGATCGCATCGGTGCCGGGAAGCACCTCGCCGACACCGTCCTCGCGCAGGGCGAGGTCCGCGAACAGCAGATGATGGTTGACCACCAGCACCTCTGCTTCCTGCGCCCGGCGCCGCGCCCGGTACACGAAACAGTCGCCGAACTCCGGACAGGTCGAGCCCAGGCAGTTGTCCGCGGTCGAGGTGACCGCGGGCCACAGCGGGTCGTCCTCGGACAGCTCCGGCACCTCGGCGATGTCGCCGGTCGGCGTCCGGCCGGCCCACTCCCGGACGCGCGCCAGCCGGGCCTGCGCCGAGCGGTCCCGCAGCCCGCCTTCGCTCAGGCCGAGGCGGTGCAGGCAAAGGTAGTTCGCCCGTCCCTTGAGCAGCGCGACCCGGGCCGGAACCTCGAGCGCGTCCCGCACCAGCGGCAGGTCGCGGAAGTAGAGCTGCTCCTGCAGCGTCTTGCTGGCGGTCGAGATCACCGCCTGCGCTCCCGAGGCCAGCAGCGGAACCAGGTAGGCCAGGGTCTTGCCGGTGCCGGTGCCGGCCTCCACGACCAGCCGGCCGCGCTTCCGCACGGCGTGTTCCACGGCGGCCGCCATCCGGCGCTGGGATTCCCGCGCAACGTAACCCGGAATACGGGCGGCCAGCGGCCCGTCCGCCTCCAGCAGGGCGGCCGCCTCGTCCGGTGCCTCGCCGGCGAACTGTCGGCTCATTGGCTCTCCGCCTGTGCTGCCTGTCGATCCGCGTCACGCGCGCCGGGGATGTCGCCCCGGGCCCGCCGGGCGGCCGCCACCACGCGCCACGCCGCCGCGGTGAGCGCCGGCTCGCCGGACAGGCTGACCGCCTTCGACGCCAGCGACTCCGCGTCCGGGTTCCGGTGCTGCGCCAGGCGCACCCGGGCCAGCCGGTACCAGAGCCGCGGATTCCTGGGTTCCAGGCGCAGGGCGCGCTCCAGGCTGGCCGCGGCCGCCTCCGGGTGCCCCGCGCTCATCGCCTGGCTTGCGCGGTCGGCCAGCGCGACCACGGCGGGGGTATCCGATACGGCTTTCCGGGCGCCCTGCCCGGCCCCGCCCGGACCGGTGGTCGCGCAGCCCGCCAGCAGGAAGATCCCCAGCAGGCCGAGACATCGCCAGGACCCCGGGGATTGCCGCCGGACCGGCACCGCGGAGCGGTCCGGCGGATTCACTGGAAAAGGTGCCTGAACCATCGCAGCAGTCCGCCTCCGCCCGTAACTCCGGATTCACCTTCACAGTCGGAGCGGCCGGCCGGCTCGCTCCCCCGGATGAAGGGCAATTGTATCGCCCCGGGGCAGTCCCGGTCCGCCAGCAGGCCGCTCGCCGGATCGATCCAGCGCCGGTCGACGCCCGGCGGCGGCGTCAGCTCCAGCGGCCGGGGATGGATCCGCCGCATGATCGCGCTCCAGATCGGCAGCGCCCCGCTGGCGCCGGTGAACCCGGTGGGCCGGTCGTCGTCGCGACCGACCCATACCACGGCCAGGCGGTTGCCGGTGAAGCCGGCGAACCAGCTGTCGCGGAAGTCGTTGGTGGTGCCGGTCTTGCCGGCGATGTGCAGCGCCGGGTCCATCCAATGGTAGACCCCGCGCGCCGTGCCGACATCGGCGACCTCCTGCAGCGCGCGGGTGATCAGGTAATCCGGCGCCGGTTCGACCACCGGTCGCACGTCCAGCGAGTAGCGTGACAGCGGTCGACCCTGGCGCGTGAGGACATCGCGGATCGCGCGCAGTGGCGAACGAAACCCGCCGGCGGCGATCGTGTGGTAGATACCCGCGACCTGGTACGGGCTCATGTCCACGGCGCCCAGCAGCACCGACGGGTACGGGTCCGGATCGCTTTGCATGCCCAGCTTCTTCAGGGTCGCGATCACCCGCGGCACGCCCAGAGCGAGCCCCAGGTTCGCGGTCGCGGCATTGTACGAGTGGGCCAGCGCGAGGTAGAGCGGCACCCGCCCGTGGTACTTGCCGCTGAAGTTGGTGGGATTCCATACCCGGCCGCCGGCCTGCCGGAAGTTCACCGGGTCGTCATCGAGCAGCGTCGCGAGCTGGTAGCGCCGCGGCTGCTCCAGGCCCGTCAGGTAGATCGCCGGCTTGATCAGCGAGCCGACCGGCCGGCGCGCATCCAGCGCGCGGTTGAAACCGGCGAAACGCGGGTCACGGCCGCCGACCACGGCCAGCACCTGGCCGTTCTCCACGTCGGTAACCACGGCCGCGGCTTCCAGGCTGCCCCGCGGCAGTCCGCGGCCGTGCTCCAGCCGCCGGATCTGGCGC
>Ga0209918_1001126_pt1 | contig 15164 bp, 8 predicted proteins | sample SalPonD_shore_MG_FD_185712 | JGI IMG/M metagenome (GOLD analysis project Ga0209918, IMG submission 185712) | Salt pond soil microbial communities from South San Francisco under conditions of wetland restoration - Salt Pond MetaG... | ecosystem: Environmental > Aquatic > Marine > Intertidal zone >...
GCCGCCGCCAGGACGCCGGCGATCAGCCGGCGGGCAGAACAATTGCTGTCATGCATGGTGAACTCCCTGATCCATCCTTGTTGGCTACAACAGGCCCACCGGCGCCGCATGGACGCCGGCAAGCCAATGGTGGAAGCGAAAGGAATTGTTGTCCTTGACCAAAATCAATCCACGACCCTGTCTTCACGACAACGGGTTTGCGGACGCCCCCCCGGGCGGCGGACGACGTCAGGGCAAAACGACCGGCTTGGGTGCCGCGGCCACCTGGGGTGGACGCGCAAGATTCGGGAGCGGCGTCAGAAGGCGCCCACGGCTTCCAGGCACGGATCCTCCCCGTGCAGGAAGGCCAGCCAGGATGGATCGTTGACGTAGAGGTCCGGGACCAGGCTCGCCATCGCGTCATTGCCCACCATGGTGAAACGGCGGGTGGAGTAGGTGACCAGGAATCCGGAGGAAGGCATGGCGAATTGCCGGACTTCCCCGAAATGGTCCGGCTTGCCTCCGGTCGGCCCTCCCACCAGGGTCGCGTGCGTCTTCTGCCTGAGCTCCAGGGCATTGATAAGGCCGGAAGAAAAAGTGTCACGGCCAATGAGCACGAACAGGCGCTCCGGGCTGTTGAACGGGCTGTTGGGGATACCCTCTATGAAGGACTCCATGATGGAGGAGTTGCCGCCATGATTGAACCGCAGATCCACGATGACCCGGTCCACGGGGTGCATGCTCGAGAACGCCTCGATCTGCTGGGCCATGTCATTGAACGACATGCCGGGCATCTGTCGGGCTCGATGGTATGACAGGTATATCGTATGGCTCTGGTCCATGTACCGGTACCAGTAGTCGTCGTCGCGCGTCATGTACGTTGGCGCGGTAAAGTCAGGGCGTTCGAAAATGCCGTGCCAGTCGGGGGATTCCTCGAAGGGCATGGATGGAATGTCCCGTGCCACGACGTCACCGTCAATGGACTGGAATCGGAAGCGGGCCATGTCCGGATTTTCGACGTGGCCCAGGTAAACCTGGACTTCCGGGATCATCATGTATCCCGGGCTCATCGCCTCGACCCAGTAAGGGTTTTCGTGGGAAATGACGCGGGCAAGGGATGTCTCCATGTCTGCAACGGTGACGCCGTCGATCGCCATGAGGCGACGGCCGAGCAGGTCCTCGAAACCGGTCTCCGCTGCGGTGACAATCAACCCTTCGCGCACCCGTGACAGTTGCAGTGGGTAATGCCGCATGCCTCGGACGGGCAACATCAGGGTGGTATGGGCGTCACCGAGACTGGCCAAGAGTTCGGCAACAGCCACCGGGACCAGCTCCTCCGGCATCCCGGCAAGGCGCTGCCGCAGGTTCTCCACGCGGCCATCAAACGCCGCCTCCGGCAGTACGTGGAAGGGATCGGGGTGCAGGCTCCTGATCTGGTCAGCCACGTAGGCCAGATCATTGCCCCAGGCCGCGATCTGTCCGCAGCCAAGCTGATCGATTGACGTGAGGCGCCGCAGTGCCATGGAGCCACTGCCGAAGCGGACCAACCGCGAATCCCACGACAGGGTGGCGCTTGAACAGCCGTCAAAATGGACGACCAGCGTCCCCCAATCGGTGCGCTGCACCGCGCCTGCGTCGAAATGAGGCGGGAACCGGCCGCCGGACAGGGCTTGCATGTCCAGCGTCATGTCCGATCCCGATATTCGGCCCATGCCCACCATCCACATGGGATTGCCCATATCGTCGAAGACGAACCAGGCGCCGAACGCCTGCCCGCCCGGCAGAACTTCCAGGAGCAGGCCGTGCCCGGGCTGCCCGGGGTTGTACCACTGGCCGCTGAATTCCGGGCCGACCCGCATCGGGTTGGGACCTTGCGCCATCACCGGCGACTGCAGTGCCAGCAGCAACAGCGCCATAACCGCGATCGGGATGATCGATCCGCGCTTCATACCGCCCCTCCTGCCGGCCCATTGCCGGGCACGTTCACGCGGGCAGTGTCGAGGGCCTACCGGTGGATCGCGATGACCTGGGTCAAGAATTGTCCGGGCGGAATTGGGCTGGCTCCGACCGGCACACTGGTGGCTCTCTTTTCGGAGCGGCTGATCTCCAGTCGGTTCGGACATCAGGAAGCGCCAGGTGGAACCCGGTACCGCATAATATGCTCACCGGGACCAGCCGGGGTCCGCCGTCCGAGGAAGTTCCATGCTCGCCTGTCGCAGTGTCACGATGTCCGACTGGCCGGTGCTGGAAACGCTAATGGGCCCGAAGGGTGTGGGCGGCGGGTGCTGGTGCCAGTGGGCGGTGGTGCCCCGGGGCGGCAAGCTCTGGCGGGAGTGCCAGGGAACGGGGAACCGGAACGCATTCCGGCGCCAGATCCAGTCCGGCGAGGCGCACGGCTCGCTGGCCTTTCACGGCGAGGAATGCGTGGGCTGGTGCCGCTACGGCCCCACGGAGAGTTTCCCCCGGCTTGCCAATAGCCCCTCCCTGAACGGCGACCCGCCGGCCGGCACCTGGTCGGTGGTGTGCTTCTACATCCCGGCGCGCTGGCGCGGCCGGGGCGTGGCCACGGCCCTGCTTCGTCACGCGCTGGATGAAATGCTTGGCAAGGGCGTGGCATTGGTGGAGGCCTACCCGGTGCCCGACAGTACCCGGAGCGGCGCGGCTCAGCCAGCCGCCTTCGCCTGGATGGGCGTGGCGTCGCTGTTCACCCGGCGGGGATTCAGGCCCCTGTCACGCGCCGGGGTAGCCAGGAAGATCTATCGCCTGGCGATGGATTGACGCCCGCCGGGCGCCATTTTTCACGCCTTGCCACGCGGAACGCCCAATCGCGCGCGTCCGCGCGCTCCTACAACCTCCCGTCCGCCGACCCGGCTACATCTTCTCGGGCAGGTGGTGCGCGATGCCCTTGTGGCAGTCGATGCAGGTGGCACCGGTCGCCTTGCGGTACTCCTCGGAGTGCTTGCGCTGCGCGTAACGATCCTGCTTGTCGGCCGCCATGGCCTCGTAGCTGTGGCACTTGCGGCAGGTCGCCGAGTCGGTGGCCTCCATCCTGTCCCACACCTTCTGCGCGAGCTCGGCGCGGTGGGCCTCGAACTTCTCCCGCGTGTCGATCTTGCCCATGAAGTGGGCCGGGATCTCGCCGTAGGTGGCCTGGAACTTGCGCCAGAGCTTGGGTACCAGCGCGTGGGGCACGTGGCAGTCCGAGCAGATCGCCCGAACGCCGCTGGCGTTCTGGTAATGCGGGGTCTGCTTATATTCCTGGTACACGAAGGCCTGCATCTCGTGGCACGAAGTACAGAATGACAGCGTGCTGGAGGCCTCGACGACGGTCATGAAACCGCCGGAAAAGCCGATACCGACCAGGAAGGCCAGGAACCCGCCGGCGGGGATTCCCAACAGGAACCAGCGCTTCGGGCGTGCCCAAAGCCAGGCCCAGAAGCCGCGTCGTTGACCACTCTCGCCGGGTTGTTTGTCGTCGCTCATGCCCTTGCCTCCAGATAGCCGCCGCGCTTAACCCGGCCGCCGCGCGGCCGGGTGCCGCGGTCGTATTCAGCCAGTCGCGGATCAGTCGGAACCCTTCCCCTCGCTGGCGTAGAACTCCACCAGCGCCTTCATGTCCTCGTCGCTCAACTTGGCCGTCTCCGGCTGCATCTTCTCCGGCTGCCAGCGCTTCTCGGCCTTGTAGTGCTCGAGCTGCTCCATCAGGTAGGGCTTCCACTGGCCGGCGAGAATGCCGGCATCGTCCAGCGCCAGGCTGCCGCCCTCGGTGTGGCAGCGCTCGCAGTTGGCCTCGTGGATGGACTTGCCCTTCTCGGCCATCGAGGCGTCGAACTCCTGGTCCGCGGCCACGAAAGGCTTTGCGGCGAAGTAGTCGGCAATGGCCGTCTTGTCCTCGTCGGCGATGTCCTTCGCCAAGGCGCAGTGATCCGCGGCCGGAAGCTCCTGACCCAGCTCCTGGGATTTCTTGTCGAAGATATGCGCCTCGCAGGGACGCGCTTCCTCGCTGAACACCGCGAGCTGGTTCTCCAGGAAGAAACTGGAAGCGCCCGCGATGGTCGGGATCTCCGGATCGTCGCTGACACCGGTCTCGTGATGACAGTCCGTGCAAACCTTGCCGGCTTCCGGCAAATCGCCCGCGGAACAGACCACCGGCGCGAGCAAAAACGCGCCGAGGAGCACGGATACTGAAATATTGTTTACGGCGTTCATGAGGCCTCCTGCACTAAAAGATGGGATTTCAATTCAATTATTCTCCAAAATTGTTACCGGTACTAGAAACTGTAACGCAACATCACGCTGAATACATGGACCGTCTCGTCGTCGAGTCCGTTCCCCAGCGTGAGCACGTTCGGGACGCTGTCGGGCTGCAGGCCGTCGTAGAAAAAGTCGTTTCGGTCACGCCTGGCCATCAGGTAGCGGACGTTCAGGTCCAGGTCCTCCTTGATCTCGCGCGCCGCGGACGCCTGCAGCGTGTAGCGCCGGGTCAGGAGCCTGGGAAAGTCGGGCGTTTCCTCGCTCTTTTCCACCAGGATGTCGCCCTTGGCGTCCGCGTAGGTGAAATCGATCGCGGCGCGGGTCCACTTCCCCGGCAACTGGTTGAATTCCACGCCGAATCCGACGGTGCGGAAGTTGTCGTTTTCCTCCGCCCGCCAGGGGTCGCCGAGGAGATCGTTCGGGTCGAAGATATCGGCCCCGGTGATGTCCGAGTTGATGGTTTCCTTGGCAACGAAGGCGTGCGCGTTCACTTTCTCCGAGAGAATGGCGGATACGTCCAGGCCGTAATTGCGGTCGCTGGCGCCGTTGAGACCCACGTCCGAGTCGCCGTAGTTGTCGTCCGCCTTCTCGAAGAAAATCCCCACGACCATGTTGTCGCGCAGCGCGTAGTCGGCGTCGAGGCGTCCCATGTCGCGCCGGCGGTCGGCCAGGTAGAAACGTCGCAGGCCCGGGTTTACGTCCTCGCCGAGCAGGGCGGGATTCAGGTCGCTGCCGCGCTCGGAGTGGCTCAACTTGAGATTGAGATTCAGGCTCGCCAGCGGATTGGAACGGGCCCGCACGGTGTAGGTGTCCGTGTTGGTGTTGGCCGCCTCGAGGAAGGTGCGGTCCATCTCCTCGTGCTCCGCTTCGGCGGACACCTTGAGCCAGGAAACCAGCCGGTAGTCCAGTCCCGCGTTCGCGATGCGGCGCTCGTAACTGTACGGCCTGTTGGAGACCAGGTCGGTGACGAAGACGTCGGTCACCACCTGGCGGTAGGCGTCGATGGGCGTGTCGTTGTCGCGCTCGTCGTACTTGAGCTCGGCTTTTGCACCCAGGCGGTCGGTGAGGTCGCTGGTCACGCGCAGGTTGGCGACGCGGGTGTTGACCTGGCCGTCCAGGTTGAAACGGGGCAGCGTCGGAACCGTCAGGCTCGAATTGACTGTTGGCTCCAGGAACGCCTCGTCCTGTTCCATCCTGCCGAAGGCGACCTGCCCGGATACCGTGAGCCAACGCGGCATGCGCCAGGATCCCGACAGCATGACCTGGTGGGACTGGCTGTCCGGCGACAGCGCGATCTGGCCCTGGTCGGCGCCGTTGATGGGCGTGAACGGGTTTTCCCAGCGCAGCGCCGTGTCGCCGTTGTCGAAGACAGACAGGTCGTACTCCGCGGCAAGCTCCCAGGTTTTCGCCTCGTACCCGACAGAAGCCGCGACGTTGGTGGTTTCATAGTCCACGGGGGCGGCCAACAGGGCGGAGCGGAAGATGAAGCTCCCGCCCTGGATCAGGCTGCCTTCCTTCCTGATCCTTTGCACGTTGACCCGGTAGCGCCACGGATCCGGCCGCCTGACGTCCAGCCCCAGCGTCAGGGTCTTTCGCCTGGTGCCGATGCCCACGTCGTGAAGACTGCTCGAGAGTTGCGGCATGCGCTGGGTGGTGTCGCCGCGCACCCAGTCTTCCGGCAGCGTCTGGTCGGCGGTGCCCGCCCCCAGGAACACCGTGCGGGCGCCTTCCGCCTGGATATAGGGAATCTCGTCGTAGTCCAGGGACAGGCTGTAGCTTCCCTGGCGCCCGCCCTCCACGGAGAGCGAGCGGCTGTCCAGACCCAGGCGGTCCCCCTGTACCTCCAGGTACCGTGCGTCGTCGGCCCGATAGAGCAGATCCGCGTCGAAGGCGCCGTAAAGTCCCTGGTCCTCGAGCCCGCCGAAATTGCCGAACTCGGAAAAGTCCGTGGACACGTTGCCGAGACCGAAGCCCAGGTAACCGCTCAGCCCGCTGGCGAACGGGCAGCTGGCGCATTTCCACTGGCTGGTGTCGGGTCCCGCCTTGCCCGGCTCGTCCGTGGCCTTCGAGGCATCAGCTTCCCGGCCCAGGGCCGGCAGGCTCAACGCCAGGCAGAGCAGCGCCCCCATCGCCCGGTGCAGGCGGCGCAACCTGTTGTTGGTATTCATTGCCATGGTCCTCTCTCCGCGCCCCTAACGGCTCAACGGCGTGCCCGACGGATGGTTGGAGCCGTGCACCTGGGAATGGCAGTTCAGACAGCTCCCCGACAGCAGGAACTGGGAGGCCTCGCCCGACGGCAGCCCCTCGGCGGTGCGCCCGATGCTCGGATGGCTGAGCCGCGAGTGGCATTGCTGGCACAGCAACGGCGGGCGGCGCGTCAACAGCGCCGGGTTGTTGGAGCCGTGCGGCCGGTGGCAAAGCGTACAGTCCTCGGTGACCGGCTCGTGCTCCCAGAGGAAGGGACCCCGGGTTTCCGCGTGGCACTTGTAGCAGGTGCGGTTGACGGATGTGCCGGTCAACATGGCCGGGTTCAGCGACCCGTGGGGCTCGTGGCAGGAGGTGCAGGCCATTTCCCCGTAACGGATCGGGTGCGAGTAGGCGCTGTTGATCGCGATCCGCTGCTCCGAGTGGCAATCCAGGCAAACCGGCGCCTGCGTTTCGGTCTCCATCACCGGGTCGTGGCGCGCGTGCACGGTGTGGCAATCAACGCAACCCACGTCCTGGCGCTGGTGCCCGCTGCCGTCCCAGAAGCGGTGCTCCTGGTCCTGGTGGCAGCCCAGGCAGACCTTGTTCTCGCGCTCGGTGGTCCAGGGTGACTTCGCTCCGAACGCGGGAATCGGCGGGCGTTCCTTGCCGAAGCCCACCCTGCCGGCGTGCTCGCTGCCCGGGCCGTGACAGGACTCGCACTGGGCGCCGGCGAACGGCGTGCGCCCGTCGGCCTTCACCGCGTGCGGCGTGTCGAAGATCGTCATGACCTTGGCGTCGTCGCCGTGGCACTTGAGGCAGGTGTCGGCGCCGGTCCGGGTGTAATCGGGCAGCTTTTCCGCGCCCGCTTCCTCATCCGCGGCATTGACGGCGGAACCGGTCAGCGCCAGGCCGAGCATGGCCACGAGGAAGACGCCGGGAAACCGGACGCGCGGCTTGTTGTTCTTGCTGTTGCGCAATCTCATTCTCCCGCTCGATCACCAGCTACCTGAAGGGCACGGGTCCGCCCGCCGACGGCAGGCGGACCCAGTCTCTCCAATGACCCTCGGCCACATCAACCAGGCTCGGGCCGGCTATTCCTCTCTCACACCGTGCTCCACGGCGATGTCGGCGATGCCGCCGGGGCCGTGGCAGAAGGAGCAGTTCTCCGGGTTCGATACGTTGATGCGGTCCTGGGTGTCCGGGTCCATGTTGGGCGCCGGGTTCAGGATGAACGCGTTGCCGAAGGAGATGCCGCTGGTACCGCGCACGGACATGTGCTCCAGGGCCACCGGGTCGTCGTGGCAGGCGGAGCAAACCGCCGCCGTGGCGCTGGCGTTGTTGTCGTCCGTGGGATCGGACGCCGCCATGGCGTCCGGCGCGAACGCGGTGGCGCCGAAAGCGCTGCGCGCGGTCACCGTGGCGTTGGAGTTCAGCGTGGTCCCCAGCACGTTGGCGCCCAGCGGCAGCTCGAAGGTGCCGTCATTGTGGCAGGCCAGGCAGTCGCTCGGCGAGCGCGGGAAAAGGATGTCGCTGAAATCGTTCACCGAGGACCGGAAGCCGTACACGATGAACGGGCTCTGGCGGTGCGAGGCGCCGTGGATCGCGTGAATCATGTACTTGAAGTCGATGCTTCGATCCTCGAGCGTGTCCGCGGCCGCCATGTTGACGGCGTTGAGCGTGCCGTCCGGGTCCGCCGGGCGCATGTTCAGGTCGGTCTGGTTCGGGTTGTGGCAGACCACGCAGGCCTGGGTGTTGTCGTTGCGGTTGTTGCCGTGGAAGGCCAGCCCGTCGCCCTTGTTGTGGCAGACCTGGCACTTGGCGGTATCCACCACCGCGCGCCGCGCCGCCGGCCGCGAGTCGTTGATCGCGAAGTAGGACACCGCCGTGGTGACGGGCACCTGGTCGCTGTATTCACCGTCGCCATCGAAGTCGGCGGCCGTGTGGCCCTCGATCACCACCGCGCCGGAGCCCAGCCCCGGGTTGGTGGCCGGCACGACCAGCGGTGTCTGCAGCATGCCCGTATTCACCGTGTAGGTGCCGTCGCCGTTGTCGCTCACGCCCGCGGGCAGCGTGCCGCTGCTGTTCACCAGCGGGATGCTGGCCGGGCGCGACGGCGGGCTGCCGGTCACCGCGGTGCCGGAATTGTTGGCAACGTTGGTGTAGTCGCTGGTGGGCCAGGCGACGTCCATGTTGACGCTGGTGGCGCTGCCCGTGAATTCCGGGTCGTTGCGCAGGTCATACGGCGCGTTGCCGTTGGTGGGATCGGTAATCGAGAACTTCACAACCGGCGACTGGCCCTCCCCGGTGTTGGTCACCGCCAGGATGTTGTACTTGACCCGCCTGGCCGCCACCTGCGACTTGATCTCGTGGCTGCCCAGGATGGAGCCGATCAGCCCGCCCTGGGAATGGCACTCGACACAGGTGGAGTTGGGCTGTGCCAGGCCCGGGTGGTTGCCGTTGGCGTTGGTGAGCCCATTGTAGTTGGAGGCCAGGTCGTCATGACAGGACGTGCAGACCGGAGCCGTGGCCCGGTTGTTCACGTTGTCCGCCTGCGGGGTCTCCGGATCGTTGGGGTCGTGGCAGGTGGTGCAGTTGCGCACGTTCTGCGGGAACACCACGTCGCTGAAGTCGGTGGGCGGCGAGCCGAAGTTCTCGCAACCGAAGCCGCAGATCTCGTAGGGCAGGTTGTTCAGGTGCTCGCCGAAGTGGATCTTGTGGATCATCACCCGGAAATCGATGGTATTGCCCGTGCCCACGTCCTTCGATCCCGGCTGGTGGCAGGTCACGCACATCTCCACGTGCCGCCGCGGGCCGCCATGGAAGGCGAATTCCTCGGTGCCGTGGCACGCCGCGCAGGAGGCCTGCTTGACGATCTTGCGCTCCTTGATGCCGGAGGTGTCGCCGGTGGACGGCTGCACGTCGAAGGTAGCGTCGTTGCCTTCCACTTCCTCACCAAGGATCACCGGGTCGCGCACCTCCATGCCCACCCGGTGGGTCAGGTTCGGGCGGTAACCCACGCCGGAAATATCCTCCAGCGACTGGGCGAAGGTGAAGCGATAGCTGCCGTCACCGAAATTCTCGAGGCTGCCGTTGGAATAGGTGGTGCCCTGGGCGCTGGGCACGCCCTGGTCCGAGCCCCGTACGTAGGTGCGCCAATTGGCCGTTTCGCCGTTCCTGCCCGGCACCAGCTTCGACACGGTGAAGGCGATGCTCACGTTCTCGCCCTGGTGCAACCCGCTGACCGGCAGCCCCAGCTCGTCGGCCACCTGGAAGTCGATCACCGGCCTGCCGCCGTCGAAGGTGACCTTGGTGATGGTCGGAAACACTTCCCTCGGCGGCGACATGCGCTCGCCCGGGATGAAATCCTTGAGTGCGGCGAGGGTCAGATCTCCGCCGCCCTGGGCGGTGCCGAAGACCTTTGCCAGGGACCGGTCGTTCCCGGGGGCCGAATCGGCGCCCCAGGCTGCCGGCGCGAGAAGGCCCGCCATCGCGAATCCCGCGACGACGAGCGTGAACAGGGACAGCGTCCTCGGGATCGGGTGATGGTTACGCATTGTCATTCCCCTTAGTTCCGGCAATCTGGCATCCAGTGGTGGAACGTCGAGGCCGCGCTGAGCGCAGCCGCCCGGGCTCCGCAATCGCGGGGTCCGACCAGGGTCCAGGGAGACACGTGGGAGCACCGCGGAGATCGCCTTAAAACGCCCATTCTTCCTGTCCTTGCGCCGACGGAGGCCATTCCCGGGTCTCTGGATATTCCAAGCCGGATACAAGCTAACGCCGATGGTGCCAAGCCGAATTGATCTGTATCAAGGGGGGGCTCGATGCCGGCCGGCTTCGGCGCCGGCGCCGGACCGCGCGCGGCCCCCGGATCACGCCTATACTTGCCGACTCGCGATGCCAACATCTGGAGGGGGCAACCCATGAGGAACACCAAGGCACTCTGGCCGGCGCTGCTGGCAATGTTGCTGGTGGCGGCCTGCGGCCGGTCGCCGGAGCAGGAGAACGGGACCAGGGCTCAATCCACCCCGGCAGTCGCGTCGGAAAACGCCGTGTCGTCAAACCAGGACAAGGGACTGATCCCGCGGGAGCTGCTGTTCGGCAATCCCCAGCGCAGCACGGCCCGGCTCAGCCCGGACGGCAAGCACCTGGGATGGCTGGCGCCGGACAAGGACGTGCTGAACGTCTATGTCAGCCCCGCCTCCGACCCCGAATCGGCCAAGGTGATCACCCACGACACGAGCCGTGGCATCCGCCGCTATTTCTGGGCCTACGACAACCAGCACATCATCTACCTGCAGGACCGCGCCGGTGACGAAAACTGGCGCGCCTACAGCGTGGACATCGACACCGGCGAGGAAAACGACCTGACGCCCATCGAGGGTGTCAACGCGCAAATCCAGGACGTCAGCGCGAAGCACCCAAATGAGATCCTGGTGGGCCTGAACGACCGGGATCCGTCCCTGCATGACATCTACCGGGTCAACATCGATACCGGGGACCGCGAACTGGTGGAGAAGAACGAGCAGGGATTCCTGGGCTACGTCACCGACGACGACTACAACGTCCGGGTCGCGATGCAGATGCAACCCGACGGTGGCATCCAGTACCTGAAAAAGAACGATGCCGGGGAATGGACGCCGTGGTTCAAGGTGGAACAGCAGGACACGCTGGCCACCGGCCCCGTCGGCTTCGACAGCGCCGGCGATACCTTTTACATGCTGGACAGCCGCGGCCGGAACACCGCCGCTCTCGTTGCCATGGACATGGCCACTGGCAAGTCGAAGGTGCTTCACGAGGACGAACGCGCCGACGTCAGCGACGTGACCATGGACCCGGTCAGCCACCAGCCACAGGCAGTCGCCGTGGACTATCTGAAGAAGGGCTGGGACGCGCTGGGCGCCCCGGTGAAGGAAGACATCGCCTACCTGAGCAACTTCTCCGATGGCGAGCTGGACATCCACAGCCGCACCCTGGACGACTCCGAGTGGGTGGTGGGCTACGAATTCGCCGAAAAGCCCTACACCTACTACCTATACGACCGCAACGCAAAGCAGGCTTCGTTCCTGTTCACCACGCGCCCGGGCTTGCAGGACAGGCAACTGGCCGGGATGGACCCGGTGGTGATCAAGTCCCGCGACGGGCTCAACCTGGTGAGCTACCTCACGCTTCCCTACGGCAGTGATCCCGATGACGACGGGCGTCCGAGCGACCCCCTGCCCATGGTGCTGTTCGTTCACGGCGGTCCCTGGGCCCGGGACGAGTGGGGCTACAACCCGTACCACCAGTGGCTCGCCGATCGCGGCTACGCGGTGCTGAGCGTGAATTACCGGGGCTCCACAGGTCTCGGCAAGGACTTCGTCAATGCAGGCGACAAGCAATGGGCCGCGAAAATGCACGACGACCTGATTGATGCCGTGCAATGGGCCGAGCACGAGCACGTCACCACGTCCGGCCAGGTGGCGATCATGGGCGGCAGCTACGGCGGCTACGCCACGCTGGTGGGACTCACGTTCACGCCGGACGAGTTCGCCTGCGGCGTGGACATCGTCGGACCTTCCAACCTGGTGACCCTGCTCAACAGTATTCCGCCCTACTGGAAGCCGATGATGGACCTGTTCGCCACGCGAGTCGGCGACCCTCGCACCGAGGCTGGCAAGGAGCTGCTCACGGAGCGCTCGCCGCTGACCCGCGCCGGGGCGATCAGGAAACCCCTGCTGATCGGGCAGGGCGCCAACGACCCCCGCGTGAAGCAGGCCGAGAGCGATCAGATCGTCAAGGCCATGGAGGACAAGGGCATCCCGGTAACCTACGTGCTGTTCCCGGACGAGGGCCACGGCTTCGCACGCCCGGAAAACCGGCTGGCCTTCAACGCGGTGGCCGAGTCGTTCCTGGGCAACTGCCTGGGCGGCAAGGTCCAGCCCGTCGGCAACGACTTCGAGGGCTCCAGCATCCAGGTGCCCGAGGGCGCAGGCAACGTGCCGGGGCTGGTGGCGGCGCTGAAAGCGAACAATAGCGCCAAGGCCGCCGACGGGGAGCCGGATTCGTCCGCGCAACCGTAGAGGCGCGGCATGGTCCGGCAACCGAGGGGCCGCGACGGCGGCCCCTCGTTTCGTGGGATACCGGCCGACTTTTCCGCGGCGGGCATGCGACGGGCATTTGTGTCAAACTTCAATCGGAATACATTGACCAGACCGTAACGGGCCGTCCCAATCCTGCGAACCCCCTGCCGGCGTCCGCCGCGGTCAAGGCTCGTCTTTCCGGGGGAGGCACCATGTCTGTTTGGAGTCGGAAGCACAGCACGGCCGGCCGGTTGGTTCTGGTCGGCGCATTGCTATTGGGAGGGCACGGAGCGGCCCAAGCGCAGACAGCAGGGCCGCCGACCTTCAGCAAGGTGTTTTCACCGGCCACCATCGGCCCCGGCAGCATCAGCACGCTCACCTTCAGTATCGATAACCAGGGCTCGGCGAGCCCGGCAGACGATCTCGCCTTCACCGACACACTCCCCGCCGGATTGACGATCGCCACGCCGGCACAGGCGATGTCGGACTGCGTCGGCGGCACGCTGGACGCACCCACTGGCGGCTCCACGATCTCATACAGCGGCGGCAGGGTGGGCGCGGGCACGCTCTGCCAGGTCGCCGTCAACGTGACCGCCAGCACGGTGGGCACGCTCTCGAACGTCTCCGGGGACCTGACCTCCACGGCGGGCAACAGCGGCCCGGCCTCTGCCGACCTGACCGTTGACAACGACACCCCGGCTTTCACCAAGAGCTTCAGTCCGGCCACCGTCGTGGTCAATCACGTTTCGACGCTGACGTTCACGATTGACGACAGCGCCATTGGCACTCTGGTGACCCAGCTGTCATTCACCGATGACCTGCCTGCGGGGCTGGTGATTGCCTCGCCCGCCAATACGGCCAATACCTGCAATGGAACCCTGTCGGCCAGTCCCGGTGATAGCACAATCAGCTACTTCAACGGCTTCACCACCGCCAATGCCGCCTGCACCATACAGGTCGACGTACTCCCTACCGTGGCGGGATCCCTCGACAACCTGACCGGCCCGCTGAATTACAGCCGTGACGGATTCACGACATTGCAAGGGGGGATGGCGGGTGACGTCCTGGCGGCCGAGCAAGACGTATTGGTCAAGAGTTTCACGGACGACCCGGCACCCCCCGGCGGCACGGCCACGCTGGAATTCACGATCACCAATCTCGACCGGACCAACGCGCTCACCGGCCTGACCTTCACGGACGACCTGGATGCCACGCTGTCGGGTCTGGTGGCGACCGGGTTACCGCTCAACGACATATGCGGAAGCGGGTCTTCGCTCACTGGCACCAGCCTGCTCACCCTCGGCGGCGGTAGCCTGGGCCCCGGCGAGTCCTGCAGCTTCAGCGTCCAGGTGCAGATCCCCTCCGGCGCCACTCCGGGCGACTACGCGAACACCACCAGCACGCTGACGGGCGATCTCGGCGGCGCGCCGACGTCCTTCAACGCCGCAACGGACATTCTGAACGTCGACCCAGAGCCGATACTGACCAAGAGCTTCCTGAGCAACCCCGTGGCGGCGGACGGCAACGTAACTCTCGAGTTCACGCTCACGAATACGGATCAGGCCAATCCCGCCACCAATATCGGGTTCAGCGACAATCTCGCCAAAGTGCTGTCGGGCATTACTCCCTCCGACATCACGGTGCCGGCTAGCGGCTTTTGCGGCGCCGGATCGACCATGTTCGTGTCGAACCCCGTGGACGGCTACACGATAGTCGTGTCAGGGGCGAGCCTGGCAGCGGGTGGAGACTGCACTTTCGACGTGGGCATCCACGTGCCGGCCGGCACGGCGGGCGGCACCTACGCCAATACCACCAGCGACGTGACGGCAACGGTCAACTCCCAGTCGGTGACCGGCGACCCGGCCAGTGACGACCTGCAGGTAGTGGGCGCGCCCAGGCTGCTGAAGGAGTTCACGGACGATCCGGTACAGGCGGGAGACACGGTTACCCTGCAGTTCACGGTGGACAACAGCGCCGCCGGGGAAGGCGGGCCGGACGCCACTGGTATCTCGTTCGCCGACGACTTGAATGCCGCGCTGAGCGGCCTGACGGCGACCGGACTCCCGGCCAACGACATTTGCGGAACGGGATCCCAGCTTTCCGGAACTTCGACGCTGAGCTTCACCGGCGGCAATCTCGCCGCTGGAGATTCATGCACATTCCAGGTAACGCTGCAGGTGCCCGCCAGCGCGGCGTCGGGCAACTACACCAACACCACGTCCGCTCCGGTCGCGACGGTCAGCGGCCTAGCGGTCACGGGCCTGGCGGCGACCGACGATTTCCAGGTGGGCGGCATCATCGCGAGCAAGTCGTTCACCGACGATCCGGCCTATCCGGACGACACCGTGAACCTGGAGTTCACGCTCCAGAACAATTCCAACACCGAGGATGCCTCCAACGTCACGTTTACCGACGACCTGGGCGCGGATCTGCCGGGACTGTTCGCGACGGGACTGCCCATGAGCGACGTCTGCGGTACCGGCTCACAGCTCAGTCTGTCGGGCTCGACACTCGTATTATCCAGTGGAAGCCTGACCGCCAGCACCAGTTGCACCTTCACCGTCACCCTGCTGGTTCCGGGAGACGCACCGGCCGGTCAGTTTGGCAACACGACCAGCAAGATCAGCGCCACTTTGGGCGGCGTCGCGGGGAATTTCCCGCCCGCCCAGGATTCACTGACGATCC
>Ga0209918_1001128_pt1 | contig 15149 bp, 7 predicted proteins | sample SalPonD_shore_MG_FD_185712 | JGI IMG/M metagenome (GOLD analysis project Ga0209918, IMG submission 185712) | Salt pond soil microbial communities from South San Francisco under conditions of wetland restoration - Salt Pond MetaG... | ecosystem: Environmental > Aquatic > Marine > Intertidal zone >...
CGGCCCCGACCACTGGCGGGAGGTCCTCCCCCAGGGCGCCGACGTCCTCACCGACGTCGCCTTCATCGGGGACAGCCTCTACGCCACCTACCTTCACGACGTCTCGGCCCGCATCCGCGTCTTCGACCTCGATGGCACGCCGGAGGGGGAGGTGCCGCTCCCTCCGCACGCGAGCGCGAGCGTCCGGCCCGCGCCGGGAGGGAGGGCGTTCCTCTCGGTGCGCTCCTTCACGATCCCGTCCGTCACATGGGTCCTCGACCCCTCCACGGGGGAGAGGACGGTGTACGAGCCCTCACGCGTGCCGTTCGACTCCTCGGGGATCGAGGTCCAGCAGGTGTGGTTCCGGTCCAGGGACGGGACGCGGGTCCCGATGTACCTGGTCCACCGCCGCGACCTCCCGTCCGGCAGGCCCGTCCCCGCCATGCTCACCGGCTACGGCGGCTTCGACGTGGCCATGACCCCGCACTTCAGCGCCGAGGCGGCCCTGTGGGTGGAGCGCGGAGGGGTGTGGGCGATGGCCAACCTCCGCGGCGGACGGGAGCTCGGGGAAGCGTGGCACGAGGGCGGGATGCTGGCGGACAAGCAGCACGTGTTCGACGACTTCCTGGCCGCGGCCCGCTGGCTGGAGGACGAGGGCTGGACCAGGCCCTCGATGCTGGCCATCCACGGGGAGAGCAACGGCGGCCTCCTCGTGGGCGCCGCCGTGACCCAGGCGCCGGGCCTGTTCCGTGCCGTCCTGTGCGGCTTCCCCGACCTCGACATGCTCCGCTTCTGGACGTTCACCGACAGGAACAACATGCCGGCCCTGCACGAGTACGGGAACGCGGCCGATCCGCTGCAGTTCCGCTTCCTCGAGGCCTACTCGCCCTACGAGCGGGTCGTGGACGGGACGCGCTACCCCGCCGTCTTCGTGTTCTCGGGCGGCCACGACACGCGGGTCCCGCCCCGGCAGGGCCGCGGCTTCGCCGCCGAGCTCCGGCACGCCACGAGCTCGGGGCTCCCGGTGATCTACCGGCTCCGGGCCCGCGAGGGGCACGCCGCCGGCCGGGGGCGGCCCATGGACGCCGCGATCGAGGACCAGGCCATGGAGCAGGCGTTCGCCATGGGCCAGGTCGGGCTGGGGGGCGAGTGATGGGCGGGCGCGCGGGGCGCGGGATCGGAGCGCGCCGGACTCGCCGGGCCGGGCACGTGACCGCCCGGCGCTCGGCCCCGACCGCCTGGCCCGCCGCCGCGCTCGCCGCCCTCCTCCTCGGCGCCGCGACCCTCGTCGCCTTCCTCCCCGCGCCCGCCGCGGCCCAGCAGCTCGACACCGCGCGGCTGAGCCAGCTCCGCTACCGCTTCATCGGGCCGGGCGGGAACCGGGTGAGCGCCGTGGCCGGCGAGCCGGGCAACCCCGACGTCTACTACGCAGGCGCGGCCTCGGGCGGGGTGTGGAAGTCCACGGACGCGGGCGCCCACTGGCGGCCCATCTTCGACGACACCGACGTCCAGTCCATCGGCGCGATCGCGATCGACCCCGGCCGCCCGCACACGGTGTGGGTCGGGACGGGCGAGTCCTTCATCCGGAGCAACGTCTCCCTGGGCGACGGGATCTACAAGTCGACCGACGGCGGGCGGACGTGGCACCACATGGGGCTCGAGGCCACCGGCCGCATCGGGCGGATCGTGATCGACCCTCGCGATCCCGACCGCGTGTACGCCTGCGCCGTGGGCCGGGCGTACGGCCCCCAGCCCGAGCGGGGTGTGTACCGGACCGAGGACGGCGGCCGCACGTGGAAGAGGGTGCTGTTCGTGGACGAGCACACCGGCTGCTCGGGGCTCGCGCTCGACCCGAAGAACCCCGACGTCATCTTCGCCGGCACCTGGCAGTTCGTGATCCACACCTGGGGCCAGGACAGCGGCGGGCCGGGGAGCGGCGTGTTCGTGACCCGGGACGGCGGCGACCACTGGACCCGCCTCGGGCCCGAGGACGGGCTCCCGCCCTCCCCGCTCGGGAAGATCGACGTGGCCGTGGCCCGGAGCGACCCGGGCCGCGTGTACGCGCTCATCGAGACGGGCGGGAACGGCTCGCTGTGGCGTTCCGACGACGGCGGACACCGCTGGCACGTCGTGAGCTGGAACCGGCTCATCGACGAGCGCCCCCACTACTACACCCGCATGCTCGTGGCCCCCGACGACGCGGACGAGGTTTGGTTCCCCTCGAACTACATGTACGTGACCCACGATGGGGGCGAGACGATCGAGCGCATCCCGTGGGGCGGGGACGACCACGACATGTGGGCCGACCCCGAGGACCCGGGCCGCATGATGATCGGCGACGACGGCGGCGTCATGATCAGCGTGAACCGCGGCCGCTCGTGGAACCCGATCGTCCTTCCGATCGGGCAGATGTACCACGTCGCCGTCGACGACCGGGTGCCCTACTTCGTGTACAGCAACATGCAGGACGACGGCTCGGTGCGGGGGCCGAGCAACAGCCTCACCGGGGGCGGGATCTCCTCGGCCATCTGGACCACGACGGCGGGCTGCGAGTCGGGCTTCACGTGGCCCGACACGGTGAGCGGCCGCTGGGTGTGGGGAGGCTGCTACTCGGGCGAGGTGGAGCGCTTCGACCTCAAGACCGGCCACCGCCAGTCGGTGAGCCCGTGGCCCGACAAGTCGCTGGACTCGCCGGCGAAGGTGCTCAGGTACCGCTGGAACTGGACGCAGCCCATCGCGCTCTCGCCGGAGGACCCGAGCCACGTGTACGTGGGGAGCCAGGTCGTGCACGAGACCACGGACGGGGGGCGGAGCTGGAAGGTGATCAGCCCCGACCTCACCCTGGACGACACGAGCCGCATGGGGAGCTCGGGCGGGCTCACCCCCGACAACCTGGGGGTCGAGTACGGCGGCACCCTGTTCGCGATCGCCGAGTCGCCGCTCGAGGCGGGCGTGATCTGGGCCGGGAGCAACGACGGGCTCGTGCACGTGACCCGGGACGGAGGGGCGCACTGGACGAACGTGACCCCCGACATCCCGGACCTGCCGCCGTGGGGCACGATCAGCAACATCGACCCCTCCCTGCACCAGAAGGGGAAGGCGTACATCTCGGTCGACTTCCACCAGGTGGACGACCGCCGGCCCTACATCTACGAGACGGACGACTACGGGAAGAGCTGGAAGAAGCTGAGCGGCGGCATCCCGGCCTCGCCCCTGAGCTACGTGCACGTGGTGCGCGAGGACCCGGTCCGGGCCGGGCTCCTGTACGCCGGCACCGAGGACGCGCTGTACGTGTCGCCGGACGACGGGGCGCACTGGACCAGGCTCATGAGCGGGCTCCCGCCCGCGCCGGTCACCTGGCTCACGGTGCAAAGCCACTTCCACGACCTGGTGGTGGCCACCAAGGGGCGCGGCCTCTACATCCTGGACGACATATCGCCGCTCGAGCAGCTCACGCCGGCCGTGCTCGCCTCGCGGGCGCACCTGTTCCGGCCGCGCGACGCCTACCGCTTCCGGACGGTGAGCACGCCGCGCGGGGTCCCCAACGACCGCTCCCGAGGCCGGAACCCGCCCTACGGGGCCGACCTCGACTACTTCCTGAAGTCGAAGGCGAAGGGACCGGTGCGGGTCACGATCACGGACGACTCGGGCCGGGTGGTGCGCCGGCTCACGGGCCGGGGCGAGGCGGGGATCGACCGGGTATGGTGGGACCTCCGCTACCCGCCCACCGACGAGGTCGAGCTCCGCACCACGCCCGCCGCGCACCCCCACATCTGGGAGGAGAAGCGCTTCCGCGGGAAGAAGACGCGCGAGATCTACCACTGGGGCATCGAGCCCCCCAAGCGCGGGCCGCTCGTGAACCCGGGGACCTACACGGTCACGGTCGTGGCCGACGGCGACACCCTCACCGCCCCCCTCACGGTCCTCAAGGACCCCAACACGGCCGGCACGCTGGACGACGTGCGGGCGCAGACGAAGCTGTGGAAGGCCGTGTACGACGACATCGACGCGGTGGTCTCGATGATCAACCGCACCGAGGTCGTCCGGAAGCAGATCGAGGACCTGCCGGTCTCGCTGCAGGGCCGGGCCGACTCCGCGACGGTCATGGAGGCCGCCCGGGCCGTGGACGACAGCGCGCTGGCCGTCGAGGACCTCCTGTTCCAGCGCTACCTGGCCGCCGCGGACGTCAAGACCTATCCGGCCGAGATGAAGCTCTACCTGAAGCTCGTGTGGCTGGCGGGGGAGGTGGGCGACGGGGCAGGCGACGTGGCCGGGAGCCCCGACCTCGCCCCCACCACGCAGGACGTGGAGGTCTTCCACCTCCTCGAGGGCCGGCTGGAGGAGGCGCGGACGGAGTTCGACCACCTGATGGGCACGACCGTGCCGGCCTTCAACGCGGCCATGGACGCGAAGGGAATCGGGCTGGTGGTGCCGGGGGCCTGAGGGGCGGAGCCCGGCGATATCGACTCGCAATGCGTCGGAGTGGAGTGGGTTTGGACCGGGTCGGGGTTGACACATTGTCAAATTTGTCGAAATTGATGAAGATAGGTTGAGATCAACCCTTCGGTAAGGAGACTGCCATGAAGCGAGCCATTTGGATTCTGGCTATGGGGTTGATGAGCGTGGCCCTCATGATCCCGGTTGGAGCGGCTCGGGCCCAGTCCTGTCATGACGTTGAGTGCCATCTTAGCCTGGACTGCGGCGTTGTATGCGGTGCGTGCGACAATCCGGTTCCAATACTGCCCGGAAACTGCACTCCATAGGGACATTACGGGCGGCGGCCTTGGAACCCAGAGTGCTGCGATGCCGGTTCCGACTTGATCCGTGATCGTGCCCTGACCGGCTTGGCTGTGGCCGCAACGGTCGCGACGGCCCTTTTGCTTGGACAGAGGTTAGTCCACGGCCGGCGGGTTGCCAGACCTCCAGCGCAGTTCAAGCCACGAGTTGTTAGCAACTGGAGTGAGACGGCGGCGGAGGGCATTCGTACAGGTCCCCAAAGTGCTAGGGTGACACTTGGGGTCTTCACGGATTATCTGTGCGAGCCGTGCGCACTGGCCGCTCGAGACATAGCCTCGATCCAGCAGGAGTTCCCTCAGCGCATTTCGGTCGTTTGGCATCAAGACCCCTGGCGTACGGAGTTGTCCCGGTCAGCTGCGATTGCTGCCATTTGCTCGCACCGCTTTGGGAAATTCCTATCCTTGAGTGCGGTCCTCTTTGGCGCGGCAGACAGTCTCGGCTTGATAAGCTGGTCCACTCTGGCACGGAAAGCAGGAATTCGCGACACAGCGGCCTTCAAAACGTGTTTGTCGAGCGAAGCTGCTGACTCGGCCGTCTCACGAGACCGTGAACTAGCTCGAAGCCTGCACATCAATCATACGCCAGCGCTTCTCGTGGACAGCCTACTCATCGAAGGCTATCCAGGCGCAAGGTATCTCAGGGCGTTGGTTCGCCCCTAGGATTTCAGTGGGATTCACGACGCGAGTGGTGGGCCGTCCCGGGAGAGTGCGGTTGCCCATCCACATCTACATGCCGCCGAGTGGGAGGGCCGGAGGAAGTTCGGGGGCCCAGACATCTGCTAGACCCCACCCACTAGGCGCCCGCATCCTTCGCGGAATGCTCGCATTCATTTGTAGGGGACCGAGGGCTCTCTGTCTTGCTGGGACTGGCCTCAGTCTATTATCCACCGCATGTGGTCGTTCGACACCACCTGACACACAGCCTGGCAACAGCCGTTTCCACACGGACGTCAGGCCTGCCTTGGTCGAAACAGCACAGCGGCTGGCCGGGTCGATCACGTTGGATTCGGTCGTGCGACTTGGGAGCTCCGAGGATCCGGCCTCTATCATGGCGGACGCACCGTTCCGCGCCTGCTCCGTTGGACGGCTTGGATCGGGCCGCTTCGTCGTTAGCGCCATAGTAGGAGGCGGTCAGCTTGCCGTCTACAGTCGTCACGGGCGCTTCTCTCGAGACATCGGAGGCCCGGGGGCAGGGCCGCGTGAATTTGGCTCGCACCTAAGGGTGCTGGTCGGCCGCGGGGACACGCTATATGTGGCCGACAACTCGAACGCACGGATGGTCACCCTGACATCGGCGGGCCGGGTGGCCCATCTGTTCCGCACTCGTCGACCCGTGAGTGACCTGGCCTTGATCGGGCCCGATACCATCCTCGTCCACAGCCGTCCGCCGGGAGCGAGCGAGGGCGACACGCGCCTCTTTGAACTCCTCGATCCGTCCGGGGACACCCTGGCGTCGTTTGGGGAGCCATCGTCCCGGCTAGGACCGCTGGACCAATGGATTCTCGCACCCGATCAGCAGGGCGGTTTTTGGGCCGCGGGCCTATGGCGCTACGCACTCTATCATTGGTCCGACGACCGTGTAGTCACGCGGGTCCTAATTCGACGCGCTGACTGGTTTCCCACGACACAGGACCTCTCGCCGAAGCGGCTCAGCGGTCTCTATACTTTGGGTCCGCCTCCCGCCATGATGAACGCGCTCGCGCTGGACAACCAGGGGCGACTTTGGGTGTATGCGCTGGTTCCGGACGCTCACTGGGCGACTGCGGACCCAAAGTCGACTTCCCCACGCTTCTTCCGAGGTCAGTTCGACACGATCGTCGAGGTGCTGGACATCGCTGGCGCCGGACCACCCAGGGTGCTGGCCCGGCGCCGCGTCGACTCGGTGCTGGGGAGCGTTTGCGGCACCAGCCTCGCCTTCAGCGTGGTGCAGACCTCGGCCGGAGACACGCGATTGCAGGTCCTGGCGCCGGAGCTGAACGCGGGCCCGGGCCGAGGCACAGGGCAGGCTGAAGGTGCGGGGTCTTGAGGCTCCCGAGGCACCCCAGTTGGTCGCCGTCGCTCGGAATAGCTTCGGTCGCCGCCGTAGCCAGCATAATCCTCACGGGCGCTCCCGCGCTGCGCGCCGTCCGTGCGCCGCGGAGAGCCGCGATCGGAGGCTGGAAGGCGGCGATCGACACGGGAGCCGTCGTCCAGGGCACGATCACGCGAGCGGACTTCCACTCGCCGGTCGAGGGGGCACGGGTGGAGCTTGTCGATCGAGAGCGGACTGCGTTCACCGGCAAGGATGGGCGCTACCGGTTCGCCGACGTGAAGCCGGGACGGATCACGATCGAGGTCGACTTCCTCGGGTCGGCCCCGGTGCAGCGTGGGACCACCCTGCGCCCCGGAGAGACCCTCACGGCCGACATCGAAGTTCCCGTCAAGCCGATACCTCAAGAGGAGCTCCGGGCCACTGTGCGCGGAACGCCCGGCGCCCTGGAAAGGTTCGAGCGACGCGTGGCGGCGGGCCGAGGGCAGCTCGTCACGGAGCGGGACATCGAGCGCTATCACGGTAAGCTGGGCACGCTGCTGGCCACCCGCAACGTCTACGGCCCCGGCACGAAGATGCGTCGGCCGCTGGGCAAGTACTGCGAGCCCCAGTACTTTGTGAATGGTCGGCGAGCCGACTGGCTCAGGAACCGCGCCCAGACCGTGACCGGGCGCCCCGCCGATTATTACCCCAAGTACGACGTGACCGCCGTCGAGATCTACCCGCCCGACCAGCTTCCGCCCGAGCTGACCACCGAGGTGTCGATGCGCTGCGGTGCCATCGTCCTCTGGCTGAAATCCTATACGGGCGCTCCTCCAGGCTAGACGCTCCGTAGCGGGTGCAGACCAGAACATCCTATCCTACTCCTCGCCGCGATCCTCCCCGATCGCGAACTCGTGCGGGGGCTCGGCGCCCAGGAGGTTCCGTACGAAGTAGTCCCACCGGCGGCGGACCATGTAGGGCTCGGCCCCGAAGCCGTGGCGGCGGTTGGGCAGCGCGATCAGGTCGAAGTCCTTGTTGGCGGCGATGAGGGAGTCCACGACGAGCAGCGTGTTGTAGGGCGGCACGTTGTCGTCGGTGGTCCCGTAGGCTAGGAGGAGCTTCCCCTTCAGCTTCCTGGCCACGAGCTCGTTGGCCTGGTTGTCGTAGCTCGTCTTCCCGTCCGGGCCCGTGGTCAGGAGGCCCTGCCACTTCTCGCCCCAGTCGTCCTCGTAGTCACGGTTGTCGTGATTCCCCGCCTCGGCGATCCCGACCTTGAAGAAGTCGGGGTAACGGAACATGGCGTCCGCCGTGGCGAAGCCGCCGCCCGAGTGCCCGTAGATCCCGGCGCGCGACAGGTCGATCCACGGGTAGCGCGCCGCCAGCTCCCTCATGCCCGCCACCTGGTCGGGGAGCCCGTTGTCCCCCATGTCGCCGTACCACGCGGCCTGGAAGGAGTGGGAGCGCATCGGGGTGCCGAGCGCGTCGATCTCCACCACCACGAAGCCGAGCTCGGCCAGCGCCTGGGCGTCTCCGCGTGAGGCCTCGAAGCTGCGGCTTCCCACGCTCCCGGTCTGGGGACCCGGGTAGATGTGGTTCACGACCGGGTAGGCCTTCGTGGAGTCCAGGTCCGTCGGCGTGAACAGGAGCCCGTACACCTCGGTCTTCCCGTCCCTCGCCTTCACGGTGATCGACGCCGGCGGCTTCCACCCGGCGGCCACGAGCCGCGAGATGTCCGCCCTCTCGAGCTCCATCGCCTTCCGGCCGCGCGCGTCCCTGAGGACCGTGACGGGCGGCGTCTGCGGCGTCGACGCCCGGTCCACGAACCAGCGCCCGTCGGGCGAGAAGGAGACCTGGTGGTCGGCGCTGTCGGGGGTGAGGAGCCGGAGATGGCTCCCGTCCGTGCGGACGCTGTAGGCGCGCCGGAGATAGGGGTCCCCCGGCTCGCGTCCCGCGCCGGTGAACCAGATCGTACCGGTCGACCGGTCGATCTTCCGGACCTGGAGGACGTTCCACGGCCCGCCGGTGATCCGGCGCTCGAGCTTCCCGGTCCGCAGGTCGTACAGGTAGAGGTGGCCGTGGTCGTCCCTCTGCGAGTACCATACGATCCGGTTCTTCGAGGGAATCACGTGCCAGTCGGACGTGTTGTAGCCGGTCTCGAGGAAGTCGCCGGCGCTCTCGGAGAGGATGTCGCGCACCTCCCCGGTCTCGGGATCCGCCTCGCGCAGCGTCTCGCGCCGGTGGTCGCGCGAGGTCGAGACGAAGAACAGCCGCGAGCCGTCCGGGCTCCACTCCACGTCCGCGAAGTCGCCGCCCGGACCGCCGCCCCGGCACGCCACGTGGTCGCACACGCCCGAGCGGTGCTGGTCGGGCGGCATGTCGAGCTTCACGACCTTCGGGCCGTCCGGCCCGCCCGGGTCGACCACCACGCGCTCGATCATGGTCACCACGCTGTCCCCCGGGAGCGGGTACTTCCACGCGTCCAGCTCCGGGTGGCCGACCCTGGTGTGGACCAGGTACATCTCGCCCACGTTCCGCTGGTCCTGGCGGAAGGTGGCGATCCGCCTCGAGTCGGGGGACCACAGGATCACGGGCCGGTCCGAGCGGATCCAGCCCGCGTTGTTCGTGGCGTAGCCGTAGTCCTCCACGCCGTCCGTCGTGAGCCGGGTCTCCTTCCCCGTCTCCAGGTTCCGGACCCACAGGTTCCAGTCGCGGAGGAAGGCCCCGAGCTTCCCGTCCGGCGACAGGACCACGTTCCGCACGCCGCCCCGCGGCGCCCTCCCCTCGTTCGTGCAGGAGGTCCCCGCCGTGTCGCAGCGGTAGTGGTGCGCGTCCGCCGTGAACGTGATCGAGTCGCCCGCCGCCGCGTACTCGAACGAGCGGAAGGGGAGGTGCCACGCGTCGTAGGTGGTGTCGGCCGCCGCCGACAGCGCCGCCGCGAGCTTCTGCTGGTCGAAGGCCGGGCCCTTCTTCCTGCGCGCCGGGTCGACGAGCGTGAACTCGAACCCGCGCGCCGTTCGGGTCCGGTACCAGAAGCGGCCGTCGGCGAGCCACTCGGGCGAGGAGGCCACGCCCGTGACCAGCGAGTCGGTGCTCGAGCGCAGGAAGGACTCGGCCCGGGCGTAGTCCGCCGCGGTCACCGAGTCCGGCGCCCAGGGCTCGGCCTGCTGGGCCCGGGCGGCGGCCGGCCGGCCGAGCGCGGCCAGGGCCGCGAGGGCGACGACGGGGACCGTGGCGAGGAGGGCGAGCGGACGGGTGCGCTTGCGCATGGGAGCCTCTGTCTCGAAGCCTTGAGGGCGGCCGCGGGCGTGCGCGGCCCGGCGCGTCGGGGAGCGCCGGGCCGTCCGCGTCGGAGCCGAGCCGGGTCGGCGACCAACATGGCCGCGCGGCGCGGGGGCGGCAACAGAGGTCCGGCGGGCCCCGGACGGGCCCCGGGAGGCTGACTTCCCAAGGGAGAGGCGCATGAGGAACGGACGACTCCACCCGCTGGCGGCCGCGCTCGGCGTCGCGGCCCTGGCCCTCGCGGCCGGCGCGGCGTCACCCGGACCGTCGGCACGGACCGCTGCCGCGACGCGCCCCGCCGACGCCCCCGCCGCGCCGGCCTCGCCCGGGACGCGCGCCGCCCCGCCCGCCGCACCGGCGACGTCCGACGCGTCGCCTTCCGCCGCCTCCGACACGATCGACGCCTGGGTCCGGGCCTACATGCGGGCCCACCACATCCCGGGCCTCGCGCTCGGGATCTACCGGGCCGGGCGGATCGTGAAGGCCAAGGGCTACGGGCTGGCCGACGTGGAGCTGGACGTCCCCGTGACGCCCCACACGATCTTCCAGTCCGGCTCGGTCGGAAAGCAGTTCACCTCGGCCATGATTCTCCTCCTGGCCCGCGACGGGAAGCTGGCCCTGGACGATCCGATCACGAAGTACCTGCCGGAGGGCGCCGACGTCTGGAAGGGGATCACGATCCGGAACCTCCTCACCCACACCTCGGGGATCCAGGACTACGAGAACGCGGATCCCCCGATCGTGGACCTGCGCCGCGACTACACGGACGCCCAGCTCGCGCACCTCTTCGCGCGGCTGCCCCTGGTCTTCCCGCCGGGCACCACCTGGAGCTACAGCAACACGGGCTACGTCCTCCTCGGGATCATCATCGACCGGGTGACGGGCGCCCACTGGAACGTGTTCCTGCACGACCGGGTGTTCGGGCCGCTCGGCATGAAGACGGCGCGCATGATCGGCCTCCCGGACATCATCCCGAACCGGGCCTCGGGCTACGTGATGGACGACGGCCACCTGGCCAACCAGGAGTGGGTGTCGCCCACCTGGGAGCACACGGCCGACGGGGCGCTGTACTTCACGGTCCTGGACCTGGCCCGCTGGGACGCGGGCCTGTCGGGCGACGCGTTCCTCACGGCGGCGGAGAAGCGCGAGATGTGGACGCCCGTCCACCTGGCCGACGGCACGACCACCAGCTACGGGTTCGGCTGGGAGGTGCGCGGCCGACCCGGCCACCGGGTGGTCGAGCACGCGGGCGGGTGGCAGGGGTTCAGCACCCACATCGTCCGCTACGTGGACGACTCCGTGACGGTCGCGGTGCTCACCAACCTCGCGGGCGCGGCCACGCCCCACATCGCGCACGAGGTGGCGTGGCTGTACGACCCGGCCCTGCGGCCGCCGGAGCCGCGAGCGGTCGAGCTCTCCCCCTCGCAGCTCGCGGCCTACGCGGGCCTGTACCGCTTCCCGGAGGGGGACACGCTCCGCGTCACCGTGGCCGACGGGGGCCTGCACGTCGTGACGGCCCGCGGGACGAGCCCCGAGTTCCGCCCGTCGGCCCCCGACTCGTTCTTCGTCCGGGGCACGGAGCGGCGCCTGTGGTTCGAGCGCGACCCCGACGACGGGCCGATCACCCGGGTGCGGGTCCTCCGCACGCTCGGCTCGCCGGACCGGGCACGCAGGATCCGCTAGAGCCCGGCCCACGTCCCACGACCGGAGGCGCCCGTACATGGACAGCCACGCCGCACCCACGCCCACGGCCCGGAGGTCCGCCGGGCGCCCCGCCCGGGTGACCTGGCCCGAGCTCCGCCGGGCCCTCGGGCCGGGGCTCATCTGGGCGGGGGCGGCCATCGGGGTCTCCCACCTGGTGCAGTCCACGCGCGCCGGCGCGGAAGCCGGCTACGGGCTGGTCGGCGTCGTGGTCGCCGCCCTGATCCTCAAGTACCCGTTCTTCGAGTACGGCCCCCGCTACGCGGGGGCCACGGGCGAGAGCCTGGTGGACGGCTACCGGCGGATCGGGACGTGGGCGGTGTGGCTCTACCTCCTCCTCACGCTGGCCACCGCGTTCATCGTGGACGCGGCCATCGTGCTGTTCACGGGCTTCCTCCTCCTCTCCGTGCTGGGCATCCAGGCCCCGCCCGCGGTGGCCGGCGGCTTCGTCTACCTCCTGTGCGGCCTCCTCCTGTGGGTGGGGCGCTACCGCCTCCTGGATCGGACGATGAAGGTCATCCTCGTGGCGCTGGCGGTCTCGACGCTCGTGGCCGCGGCCGTGGCCCTCCCGCGCGCCGACTTCGGTACCGCGGCGCTCGTCCCCCGCATCGGGCCGGGCGGCGCGGCCGGCTTCGCCTTCGTCCTCGCGCTCGCGGGCTGGATGCCCTCCGCCATCGACGTCTCGGTGTGGTCCTCCCTGTGGACCCTGGCCAAGGACGCCTCCGACCGCGCCCGGACCTCCGTGGCGGCGGCCCGCGCCGACTTCCTGGTGGGCTACGTGGGGACGGCGGTCCTGGCCTTCTGCTTCCTCACCCTGGGCGCGGCGGTGATGCACGGGAGCGGGCGGGAGTTCAGCTCGAGCGGGTTCGGCTTCTCGCTGCAGCTCGTCGACCTGTACGGGCGGACCCTGGGAGCGTGGTCGCGCCCGTTCATCCTGGCGGCCGTCCTCACCACCATGCTCTCCACCTCCCTGGCCGTGGTGGACGGCTTCCCGCGGGCCATCGCGCGCTCGGCCGAGGTGCTCCTCCGGGAGCGGGTCCCGGACGTGGAGGCCGGCGGCGGGGGCCGGATCTACTGGGCGGCGATGGCCGCGATCGGCGCGCTCGTGGTCGCGGTCCTCTCGGCGCTGGCGGGCTCGCTCACCGGCATGGTGGACTTCGCCACCATCGTCTCCTTCCTCACCGCGCCCCTGCTCGGCTACCTGAACCTGAGGGCCGTGACCTCACCCGACTTCCCCGCCGAGCACCGGCCGCGGCGGGGCATGCTCGTGCTGTCGTGGGTCGGGCTGGCGGTGCTGGGCGGGTTCGGGGCGGTCTACCTGGGGTGGCTGGTGGCGGGCAGCTAATCGGAGGGAGCTCGCGGAGCGCGCCGGAGGATGCGAACCTCCGGCACGGGCTCGAGAGAGAGAAAAGCGAAGTCACGGCCCGTCCACGCGAACGCATGGGCCTTGAACGGCAGGAGGTACGATCGCACATAGCGCCCCGTCGGCAGCACATACTCGTCCAGGATCCTGCCGCCCTTCTCCGTCTCGCCGGCATAAAGGACGAACAGTGAATCGCCCACGACGGTCCCGTCCAGAGCGGCCTTGTGTGCATCCGGATCCAGCCTCTCGACGATTCCACCGAAGGCGTGAAACGTGAGGAGCCGCGGAAACTCCTCCCGCTCGATGCCTCGAAACACCGACGGCGCCCACGATCGCGGCCCACACGACTCTACGACCCTGTCGGAGTAGAGGAAGAGGACGATGCCGCACTCTCCGGCGGGATCGACGACGAGCCACAGCTCGCGCGCCCGAGCCGGGACATCGGCAAAGACGGACGGAACGGGCACCTGATCGGTCTCGGTCCCGGAAGCATCGTAGACGCGCAGCAATGCTCCTGGTCGGCTCGAGTCCAGCAAGAATCCCCCGCCGTTGAGGGGCGCAATTCGCTCGGCCTCGGAGCCTAGGGCGATCGTTCGGTCGAGGCGCCCGTCCGCGTGGAAGACCTCGATCCGTCCGCCCCCCGGATCGAGGACCCACACCCCACCGTGCCCGTCGATCTCGACATCGGTAGGGTTCTGGAACTCCCCCGGTCCCTCACCGCCTCCTCCTACGGTCCAGACAGGCGATCCTGTCCGATCGTACGCCTTGAGTCTCTGGTCGCCGTAGTCATAGAGGATCAGGCTCCCACCGTCGGCCGAGATCGACAGCGGGCTTAGAGGACCGGAATCAAGGGATGGTGCTATGCCTCCCGTCCGCACCCAGGTCACCGGCTCAAAACGTCGGGTACCCTGACCCTCTCGACTCGGTTCTGTCGGGGCGACTCGGGCGAAGACCATGAGACCCACGACGACGGGGAGGGACCATACCGCTGTGCGCATTGCGCTCCGGGCCATCATGGCCCCCTCGACATGGCCAGAATCCCACCTTCGAGCGCCTTCTCGGCCCATTCGGCACTTGCGAGCCGGACGATGCTCCCGCGCCGAAGAACAACGACCACGGGCGGCCGAAGTCCCGACCTGACAAGAGCATGTCGCCACGTATCGGCCGAATCGTAGAGGACGGACGCCGGAGCGTGGAATGCCTTGAGGACTCTTGCACGCTCCGCAGCCTTCGGTGGCGGGTCGAGCATGACCGACCGTACGTTGAAGAACGGCCGTGAGTCCAGATCCCTGAGCTGCTCGATAGCGGTCGCGGTGAGAGAGCAGTCCGCCGGCGTGAACAACGCGACGACTGTCGTGATGCGAGGGTCGTGGGTCTCGAGTGAACGCACCCGTCGCATTAGATCGGCAACGGGGTCGTCACGCCTGCATGCAGCGGTTCCGACCGGGAGCATGAGGCAAGTCAAGATGACTACCCACATGTGCCGCCTGCTCACTTTGGAAGCGCCTCCTGTCGCTTGTGCCGCCGCAAACGGGGGGACGGAGCAACTCAGCGTAGGTTCATGAACTGCCTGTACAGCGCCTACCTCTTCCAGCAGGTAATATGAATGGGACTGCCATCCCTACTGATCGTGGCGCACTTCACGTTTCCACCCGGACATCCGAGCTGCTGCTCACAGATGTCCACAAGCGTCGTCGGCGTTGGCGCGAGCGCCTGTGCAACGCCCACCGCAGCTCCCACGGACACGGCAGCTCCCGCTACTGCGATCAGCAACCGGTTTCGAGACCTGTGCTGAACCATATCAGCCTCCTTTAGGGGCGCTGAACGATCCGACTACCGCTTGCACAGCGATGGCGGCTCTAGGTCATCCATATTTCAAGTTTACTTTCCGAGGGGGGGGGGAGAGTCAAATGCCGATAGCGAAGCCAGACCCGGCGACCTGATCCGAAACCCGCTTTCGGCGTCGCTACCCGAAACGCCGCGGCAGTCGGACCGAGACTGAACTTCGAGCTCGGCTTCC
>Ga0209918_1001129_pt1 | contig 15147 bp, 15 predicted proteins | sample SalPonD_shore_MG_FD_185712 | JGI IMG/M metagenome (GOLD analysis project Ga0209918, IMG submission 185712) | Salt pond soil microbial communities from South San Francisco under conditions of wetland restoration - Salt Pond MetaG... | ecosystem: Environmental > Aquatic > Marine > Intertidal zone...
GAACAACAAATAACTATAAACTAATAGCTAACCTTAATCGGTAAATTCGATTACATCGGCGCGGACACTTATTTTAACTTTCGTATATAGGAGCAAGTTTAAAATATCGGCATCATATCGCACGTTAGTTAAGGCTAGATGTTTACCACTGATAGCACCATTGTTTATTTCGTAATTTTGCCATAAATCATCCAGCGCTTCTCTGTATAGCATTCCAGTGCCCTCTACCCGACCAATTGCCAACGTTGTAGTTGTCATGCCGTTAGAATAGCTGACTCCTAATACATAGGCCGACTCCGCTTCTCCGTAAACATCGGTAGCAGTGATCGAATAATTACCTTTTGAAAGTTCTACTTGGGTTTGGTTTAATGCTAAAAATGCGCCTGATGTTGTACATCCCTGTATAAATAAGGCGCCCAAAATAGCGACTCTAATGACAAATCTTTTCATGTGCTTAATGTAAATTTAACTTAGCTAAGTGAGCGCTTTTAAAATATCTTCAGAGCCTGGATTCTTTTGTAAGGTAGTCCCCTCTCTTTTTATAGTGTAAAACCATAACCAAGTGTAGTCACGCTCTTGGTTATGTCCATTATTCTTAATATTCGATACTAATTAAACAATTAGTTATTTTTAGATACTTAGATAAACAGAGAAGCTGGTATAGTAAACTATACTATACCAGGCTTAGGCAGGGTACTTGTTTTGAAAAATGAAGTTTAACTTCCCGTATTATGATCAAGAAAAAGAGAAAATTACTTTGAAAAGATTTTATAATTATATTTTTTAAGCACCTATCTGAGAGATATACTAATTAATTACTTAATTAGTATGGGCTATTTATTTACTTTTGGAAGCGCTTTTAAGTATTGCCTGAAAATTCGACTTATTGAAGAACCTTTTTAATTCGGTCAAATATCTCTTCGATAGATCCAACCCCATCTATCTTCTTTACCACATCTTGCTTCTTATAATAATCAAGGACCGGTTGGGTTTCTTTTTGATAGATTTTTAATCGGTTCTTAACCTTTTGCGGGGTGTCATCCGAGCGCCCTTCACCTCGACTAAGAATACGTTTAACCAGTTCTTCTTCAGGGACATCTAATTGCAAAAAAACATCTAGTCTTTTTCCTTTTTCATTCAGTATCTGATCAAAGGCTTCGGCCTGGGGAACCGTTCGCGGGAATCCGTCTAAAATATAGCCGCCATCATATTTGCTCTCTTTTAATTTTTCTTTAACCAAGGCTACTACTTTATCGTCTGGTACCAATTCCCCGGCATCTAAAATAGCTTTTACTTCTTTTCCAAGTTCAGTCTCATTTTTAATCGCTGAGCGAAAGATTTCGCCGGTTGATAGATGAGGAATGTCATATTCTTCGCTGATGAGTTTTGCCTGGGTTCCTTTGCCGGCACCCGGTGGCCCAAAAATGACGATGCGCATAGAGTATATTTAAAAAATTTGTTCACGTTCACCTGAATGAAAGAGAAAATAGCGCAATCAACAGCTAGATTCAACGCGAATTATAACCACATTTATCAGCGACTTTTTTCTAACTGAAATAAAGTGAAGAACTTGGAGAAAGGATTTTGAGCTAAGAATATAGAAAATCAAACGTAGATGGTTGATTTTAGCCTCAATAAGAGTCCACTATTGTGAGAGGTTCATTTTTTGTGTATTGTTAAATTATTCATCAAATAATAATTGAGAGCAATGACATTGAGTGAAGCCTTCATATACCTAAAGGAGATTCTGAATACAAAATTATTTACGCTGAACCAGGTTCCAATTACCGTTCTGTCGATTATCATTTTTCTGCTTCTATTTATGTTCTTCATAAGTTTGGGAATACTGGTTCGGCGGGCATTGAATCAGCGCTTGTTTAAGCGGTTACCCATGGATATCGGAACCCGTTATACGCTTTCCAGAATCTCCCAATATCTTATAATTACTATTGGGGGGCTCATTTCTTTTGATTTCATTGGGATTGATTTAAGCAGTCTTACGGTAATATTTGGTTTATTGTCGGTAGGCATTGGGTTTGGACTGCAAAACGTAACTTCCAATTTTATTTCGGGGTTGATTATTCTTTTTGAGCGGCCCATCAGTGTGGGAGACCGTGTGATGGTAAATAATATTGAAGGAGATGTCACCGAAATTAATATTCGCTCGACGATGGTACAGACGGTAAATAATGTCTCCATCATTGTTCCGAACTCAGAGTTTGTTTCTAAAGATGTAGTTAACTATTCGCATGGGGATACCTCTTATCGACTGGATATCAATGTGGGAGTGGCTTACGGCTCTGATTTGGATACCGTTCTGCAGGCCATGAAAGAAGTGGCCGATCAGAATAAGAGAGTTATGGAACGTCCCAAACCGGAAGTGCACCTTATAGAATTTGGAAAATCTTCCTGGAATATGCAGCTGCGCGTCTGGATTGCTGATGTGAAGGATCATCCGCAAATTCGTAACCAGCTGAATCAGACAATTGTTCGTACCTTTCGTAAATATAATGTTGAGATTCCTTTTCCACAGCGCGATCTACACCTGCGCAGCTCTGTTAAACTTCCCATCTCTGATCAGGAAAAGGAAACATAATCATAGCTATCACTTAATATTTAAATCCATAGTAAATGTTCAACAGCTTTCTCTAATGTATTAAGTTAAGTATAGGCCGCAGATTTACACGGATTAAATCTGCATTTATCTGTGCAAATCTGCGGCTAAAATAGGATGTAGTTAATTCTTAATCGGGACAGATTTCTCATTTACTTCCTGGATGAGGTCCGGAATGTTACCTGTCAGGATCGGCTCAACCTTTTTAAACTGCTCATCTACTTGCTTGGAGAGATAGTCGAACACTTCGTACTGTTGTTGTGTGGGTCGATTGTCTCCCGTACCTACGGTACTGGCTAAGGCCGCAAGTTTGTTGTTTAGCTTAATCGGGTAGTTAAGTACATCTTGGTACGCTTCAGCTTTGGTCTGCATGAGGGTGCTTTCTACGTCGGAAAGCGTCTTTAGCAGCTCATCTGCACGTTTTTGTACCTGCTCGTTATCTTTGTATTTGGATTTTGCATCTTTTATCTGCTGACGAACCTTGCGAATCTTGTTGATCGTCTTATGCGTCGTATCCAGCTTGGCTATGATCTTCTTCTGCAGATCAAATTGTGCTTTAAAGTCAGCCGGTGTGGTTTCGATGCGCGGATCCTTCTTGATCTCGAAGGATTGCGTCATGACCGGCTTCCCGTCGATAATAAGACGCACTTTATACGTCCCGGGGATAGCCTTGGGACCGCGGGTAGAACCGGCCCACAGAATTTGGGTGCCGTTTAAGTCCTGGGCACCGGGGTAGCGCATATTCCATGAGAATTCATTGAGTCCTTTCTTAGTGGTCAGCACGGTGGGCTTTGTTTTGTCTTTTTTCTCATAGAATTTAGTATTCTCTTTAACTTTGTGCCCTTCGATATCCTGCTTGCTGGAGTAGGTGCGGATGACATCCCCATCCGACTCCATAAACTGCAGCTTAACCTCTTTATCTTTAATATCATCTTTTAGGTTATAATGTACGACGACACCGGGATCCGGATTTTGTCCTACCGTCATGCCCGGGCGATGCACGCTTGGTCCGCCGAACAGGTAAGTAGTTTCCGGCTCATACAGGTAATTGCTGTTAGTCACTTTATCGCTGATTTGATACAGCACGTCCAGATCGTCCAGAATCCAAAAGGCCCGTCCCTGGGTGGCTACAACCAGGTCTTTTTGTCGCTTCTGAATAGCTAAATCAGTGATCGGTACAACCGGCAGGTTTAGCTGTAAAGGCTGCCACAGTTTGCCATCATTAAAAGAGACGTACATGCCCGTTTCGGTTCCGGCATATAGCAGGCCTTCTTTATTGGGGTCTTCCCGAATTACACGGGTGAAATCCATCGGACGAATACCGTTGTCAATCTTGGTCCAGCTCTTGCCATAATTATCCGTTTTATACAGCATCGGCTTGAAATCATCGAACTTATAACGTGTGACAGCCATGTAGGCGGTACCGGCATGGAAGTGGGAAGGCTCGATGATACTTACCATGGCTTCGGGCATGCCTTTGGGCGTCACATTCGTCCAAGTCTTCCCATTATCGCGGCTTATGTGCACCAGTCCTCCATCAGATCCGGCCCAAAGCACGCCTTTCTTAACCGGTGACTCTGCAAAAGCAAAAACGGTATTATAATACTCCACACTGGTATTATCATGGGTAATTGGTCCGCCGGAATCCTCTTGTTTGCTTTTCTCATTCCGCGTTAAATCAGGACTAATTTTTTTCCAGCTCATGCCTTCATCGGTAGAGCGATGCACATACTGGGAAGTGGCATAAAGTACGTCGGGGTCGTGCGGTGAAATGTAAATGGGATATGTCCACTGGAAGCGATATTTGATATTCTTGGCCGCTGCTCCCATCGGATTATTGGGCCATACGTCCACGCGGTCGCTCTGATCCGTTTTGGAATTATGTTTCTCCAGGTAGCCTCCGTAGCTGCCACCGTATGTTACATTGGGATTATCGGGGTCCGGGGCGATATAGCCGCTCTCACCACCGGCAACGCCGATCCAGTCCTTTTCGTCGATACCATAACCATCGGAGCGGCTTTTGATCTCTACCGTACCGTTATCCTGCTGAGCTCCATAAACACGATAGGGAAATTGATCATCAAGAATGACATGATAAAATTGAGCAGTCGCATATTTGTAGTAGGATGACCAGCTTTTCCCACCATTTTCGGTGATTTGTGAGCCGCCATCGTCGGAAATCGCCATCCGTTTATTATTATCGGGATCAATCCAGAGATCATGATGGTCGCCATGTGGAGTACTAATCTGTTCGAAATGACGGCCGCCATCGGTTGATTTGTAGAAACCTACATTTAGTACGTAAACCGTATTTTCGTTCTGTGGATCGGCAAAGACGTGGGTATAATACCAGGCTCTTTGTCTCAGTTTACGTTTCTTGTTTACGCGAGACCAGGTTTTACCTCTGTCATCCGAGCGGAAAAGTCCCCCGTTGTTATTTTCGATGATTGCAAAAACGCGATCCGAATTAACGGGAGAAATAGAGACATTTATTTTGCCGTCAATTCCTTTTGGCAGGCCGGGGCGCTGCGAGATATTTTCCCAGGTTTCGCCACCATCGGTACTTTTGTACAGGCCGCTGCCTTCGCCTCCGCTCACCATTTTCCAGGGATTACGATAGGCTTGCCACAGTCCGGCATACAAAATACGCGGATTATTGGGATCGATCGCCAGATCTACAGCACCGGTATGTTTATCGTGGTATAATACTTTTTTCCAGGTTTTTCCACCGTCGGTCGTTTTAAAGACGCCGCGCTCTTCGTTGCCTTCGGTCCCAAAGGAATGGCCCATAGCGGCTACCCAGGCGATATCTGGGTTGTTGGGATGAACAACGATGTCACCAATGAATTCGGTTTGTCCAAGCCCCATGTGGGTCCAGGTTTTTCCGCCGTCGGTCGATTTATAAACCCCATCGCCGGCCGACATATTACCGCGGATTTCCGTTTCGCCCATGCCCACATAAACGACGTTGGGATCGGAAGGAGCAACGGTAATAGCTCCCACAGAGCCAGTTTTGAAATAACCATCCGAGACGTTAATCCAGGTTTTGCCGCCATCTTCGGTTTTAAATACGCCTCCGCCGGTAGCGCCCATATAATAGGTAAAGGGCTTGTCTTTATGTCCGGCGACGGCAACCGAACGCCCGCCGCGATAGGGGCCGATATTGCGATATTTTAGTGTATGCAGATATTTTTTCTGATAGGTTCTGGGAGTATCCGACTTTCCGTGGCCAAATACCTGGGCCCGGGCTGAGGTCGAAAATCCCCAGAGAAACAAAACAGCAAAAATTGCTGATAATAATTTTTTAGTGTTGATAGCGCATTTGTATCCAAACATAGTCCCTGGATTTTGTTAAATGTTAAAACCGATTGGTGCAATGAGCAATGTATAAAAATTGAAGTATGATGTTAGGTAAAAAAATGTGAAGCAAAAATCATATCAAAATTGAGACGTCGGGTGTAATCCTTGTTCATTATCATTATTTTGGGCCTATGAAAACAACCGGATTTATTGCCAGGCGTTACCTCTTTTCAAAAAAACACATTTCGCTTATTTCTACCCTGACGATCATCAGCATTACAGGGGTTACAATTGGTACAGCTTTATTGATCGTGGTATTGTCGGTCTTTAATGGCTTTTTTAATGTGATTAAGGGGCTGCTGCTAAAAAATGATCCCGATGTGCGAATTGAATCGTCCACTGCCGATTCTTTTTTATACACGGGTGATATGCAGAAAAAGCTGGCAGACATCCCGGAGATCACGGCGTCGGCCTCGTACGTAAAGGGGAAAGCGCTGCTGGCCTATCAGCAAAATCGTAATAAAGTTGTTGAGGTGAAGGGGATAAATCCAAAGGATTTTTTTCGCATCAATAATTTGAGTGGCAGTGTAAATTCGGGAACAGTGGATCTTGGGGTGAAAGACCGGAGCCCGGGGTTGTTGGTAAATGAGCAGTTAATGTCTGAACTGAACCTTCATGTGGGCGATAAGGTGGTCTTGCTGAGTGCGGATGGGATGCGTAAATCGCTCACGCAGTTTTCATTACCCCGAAGTTATCGGTTTGAGGTACGAGGCGTTTATTCAAGGCTGCAGATCGCTTCTGAAGGTCCTTCGGTATTTATTGAAAAAGATGCAGGTCAGCGACTTTTCGAAATGAGAAATAAAATTTCGGGCATTGATATTCGATTGAATAATACCGATCAGGCAGAAACTGTAAAGAGCAAATTGAAAAGTCAATTGGGTGATGGATTTACGATAGATACATGGTATGATCTGCAAAAACCACTCTATGATGTGATGTACCTGGAGAAATGGAGCTCGTATCTTATCCTGATGATTATTGTTATTGTTGCGGTGCTCAATATCATTGGATCGCTTACGATGATCGTGATACAAAAAAATCGTGATATCGGGGTGTTGTTGACGATGGGCTTTACGCCATCCGACATAAAGAGCGTTTTTGTGCGGCAGGGACTTTATATCGGTTTAATTGGCGGCGGCATTGGCGGCGGACTTGGACTACTGCTGAGCTGGCTTCAAAAGCAATATGGACTCATTAAACTGTCTTCGGCCTTTATTATTAATGCCTACCCGGTAAGTATTAACTTTTGGGATGTAGCAATTGTCCTTTCCGGCAGTCTGCTGCTTTGCATACTGGCAAGCTGGTACCCGGCACAGCGAGCATCAATGGTAGAACCGGCCGATGCCGTACGATACGATTAGGGCTTTGAGATGAGCGAATTAAATGTAAAAGGAAAGCAGAAAGCTAGTGGAAAAAGGTCAATAGATGAAAACAGATTAAATCCTTGCCAATTTGATCTGTATCAAATATTTTAAGAGAGGTTAAAAATAGGAGGGAATGAGCGGTCAAGCCCATTCCCAGAGGGATATATGGAGTCACATTAGATTGTGTGTCTCAACACTAGTATAAATAACTGATAAGAGGGTGAAATATTGTGTTATTCTTCTCCCTGCAGGCCCAATTTCTTGCAGATATAAGAAAGCTGTTCGAGCTCTTCGTTGGAGAGAATATCGAACTCTTGCATGATATGGTTCAGGTGCCGGGGAAAGTAATCCGAAATAAACTCGCGGCCTTCGGGGGTGAGATGAATAAGCAGTGATCGCCGATCATCTGGATTCTGTTGTCGTTCAACCCAACCATTTTTTTCCAGATTATCAATGACCAGCGTGATATTTCCACCGCTTTTTAGAAGTTTTTCAGCCAACGTTTTTTGATTGAGTGGTCCCAGGTGATACAAGGCTTCCAGCACGCCAAACTGACTAATCGTAAGATCGTTATCGGAAAGCTGCCGATTCAGACGATTATTAATAGATTCTGAGGCCCGCATCAGCTTTATAAAAGCATTCAGCGTCTTTTCCTCTTTAGTAGTCCCCTTATAATGCGTGCCCATCGTTGAAGAATAAATAATTAGATGTTAAACCATAAAGCTACTTTTAATATACAATTTTATGTCAGAAAACCATCAGATATTGTAACTGATGGTCACAGGCGCATGATCAGAGAGATCCCACTTTTTTTCAATAATGGCCTCATCAGCTGCCACCAGTAAATCCGGGCTACTCATGTGATAGTCGATTCTCCAGCCTTTATTTCGCTCTTTGGATGCAGCCCGGTAGCTCCACCAGCTATATACGTCTTCTTCTCCTTCATGAAGCCTGCGATAAACATCCTCGTAGCCTGTTCGCAGCAGACGCGTCACCCACTCCCGCTCTTCGGGCAGAAATCCGGACGTATTCTTGTTTCTTTTGGGATTGTGGATGTCGATGGCCTTGTGACAAATGTTGTAATCTCCACAAAAGACGACTGGTTTTTCTTTGGCCAGATACTTTTGAGCAAAAGGCAGGAAATAGTCCAGAAATTCCATTTTCAGATCTTGTCGCTCATCACCGCTGCTTCCGCTGGGCGCATAAATCGAAAAGACGATGAGATCTTTGAACTCTGCCATAAGCACGCGGCCTTCGCTGTCGATCCAATCCACGCCCATACCTTCCTGCACCTCTATTGGTTCTTCTTTGGAAAGGATGCCAACGCCCGAATATCCTTTTTTTCCCGCTGTGTGATAGGCTTCATGGTAATTTAGATTTTGTATGGGCTTGGGGATTTGATGTTTGAGTGCGCGTAATTCCTGCAGGCAGATAATATCCGGATCGCTCTGTTCCACCCATTTGGTGAATCCTTTACGCTGCGCCGCCCGAATACCGTTTACGTTGTATGAGGAGATTTTTAGCATGAGGAAATTGGCAGGTTTTTTGTGAAAAATTAGTTTAGCATTAAGAAACGTTGATTAAGATTGAAAGTGAAAAGCAAGAAGTAAAAAGCGAGAAAATACTAACATCCATAACCATTTGTAAGGATCGTCTATTTTAAAGGTCTTACTTAAAATATGGTAACGAATACATAGCTCATGTTAGATTTAAGCCACAAGAATATGATTGTCTAGAAAAAGGGACTTGAACTTATCAAAGAAGTCTATCGGATAACAGATAAATTTCCGAGCGAAGAAAAATTTGGTTTAATTAGTCAACTTAGGAGAGCCTCTGTATCAATCCTTTCTAATATTTCTGAAGGCGAAGCCCAACGTACAAATAGAGAAAAACGAAGATTTTATGAAATCGCTCGTGCGTCTCTGGTTGAAGTTGATGCACAGATTGAAATATCACTGGAGCTTAATTTTATAAGGGATAATGATATTCAGAAACTTTCATCGTTAATCAACGAGTGTTTTGCTATGCTTAGCAAACTTAAACAAGCCGCTAATAAAACTCTTCTTGCTTTTAGCTTTTCACTACTTAGCCTTCACAATCGCATAATTCCGCTTTCCAACCTTGAGCGTAAATTCGGTGTCAGTTTCGAAAGTGACGCTGTACCCCTTGTCGGAGATCTTCTCATCATCAATCGAAACACCGCCCTGTTTGATAAGGCGTTTAGTCTCTCCGTTGCTGGAGGTAAATCCCGCATCCGAGACGATATCCAGCAGACGAACTTCAGAGCCGGCCTGGTATTCCAGGACAGGGGCATCGTCCGGAACTTCATTGCCAATGACCGTTTGTTCGAAATGCTCGCGGGCGGCCTTGGCTTGTTCTTCACCGTGATACATGCGGGTGATGATCAATGCCAGTTCGTGTTTGGTATTCCGGGGATCTTCTTTAGCCTTCTTTTTATACTTAGGCAATTCATCCACATCTACATCGCTAAGCAATTCAAACCAGGGATAAATCAGCTTATCGGGGATAGATAACACCTTACCGTACATATCATTGGCATCTTCGGTGATGCCGATATAATTGTCATAAGACTTCGACATCTTCATTGTGCCGTCGGTGCCCACGAGCAGCGGCATCATGAGAGCGATTTGAGGCTCCTGCCCGTCATCTTTCTGGAGCTCCCGCCCCACCAGCAGATTAAACTTCTGATCGGTACCGCCCAGCTCCACATCCGAATGCAGGTGAACCGAATCCTGTCCTTGTGCCAGGGGATAAAGGAATTCGTGCAACGAAATCGGCTCGTTGTTATCGAAACGCTTGGAAAAATCATCCCGCTCAATCATACGGGCAACGGTCAGCTTTGAAGTTAACCGAATCACATCCTCGAAATTCATGGTACTCAGCCACTCCGAATTGTAAACAATCGTAGTTTTAGACTCATCCAGAATCTGCGTAGCCTGATCGAGATAGGTCGCTGCATTTTCGTTAATCTCTTCGCGGCTAAGCGGGGGACGTGTTTTGTTTTGGCCGGTAGGATCGCCGATCAAAGCTGTAAAATCCCCAATAATGAGGATGGCTTCGTGTCCCAGGTCTTGGAACTGCCGCAGTTTTCGCAGAATCACCGAGTGTCCTAAATGTAGATCGGGTCGCGTGGGGTCACAACCCAACTTTATTTTAAGGGGTTTATTTTCCTTTTTTGATTTTTTGAGCTTTTCTACCAGCTCATTTTTAGGTACGACTTCTACCGTACCGCGTTCAATAACTTCTAGTTGTTCTTCTACAGGTAAAAATGCCATAGGTTGATTAGGAGTTTCTGTTTTTTTCTTTGTCTAAATAGGGAAAATTTTCGATAGGGTTATACTGTTTGAGGGTTTTTTGAACGGTGGTACTGAAATCCTCAGCACCCGGGAAAATGGTTGCCACCGAATCATAAGCCCACGGGGCCAAATAAATGATGTAGGGATAGGTTGCGGATTCCTCCCTTGACTGCTGGGAGGGAACATTAAATCCGGCCAGAATCAGTAACACAGCACTGACGATAATCCCGCTCTTTAGAAAGCCAAACGCCAGCCCAAACAGGCGGTTAATGAAATTAAGCTTAATCGTCTGCAGGATTTTTTTAGCAAGATAAGCGATAACATTAACCACTAGCAATGTTCCGATAAAGATAACCAATCCCGATATAAAAGGGATAACCGAAGCTTTCTCATCGAACAGGGGGCGGATGATTGTACTTAGTTGGTCCATATATCTGAAGGTAAGAAATACAGCCAGGATAATGCCCGCTATACCCAATACCTCTCTAATAATTCCATTCATGAATCCGCGGTAGCAGAAATATGCAATGGGCAGCAATATCAGGAAATCCAGCAGATTCATGAGTAGTGTTACCCGGAAAGTTCTTCTTTAACGACCTTGCTGACTTTCGAGCCTTCTGCCTTGCCTTTGAGCTCTTGCATCATCACGCCCATAACGCGCCCCATGTCGGACATATCCTCAGCTCCAAGCTCTGCAATCTTTTCTTTAGTGATATCCCGGATTTCATCCTCAGAAAGCATCCTGGGCAAATACGACTGTATTATTTCCAATTCGGCTTTCTCGGATTCTACGAGGTCGTCGCGTCCGCCTTTTTCAAATTGTTCGATAGATTCTCGACGCTGTTTGGCCGCACGCATCAGCTCTTCGATGGCCTGCTCGTCAGATAGATCTCCTTCGCCGCCCTTACGTTCGCTGATTTCACGTTCTAACAGTTTGGATTTAAGAGAACGCAGCACCCGCAGACGATCCTTGTCTTTGTCTTTCATAGCCTGTTTCAGGTCGGCCATGATATCATCTTTAATAGCCATAATCTGATTTGCTAAATATTAATAATAAGTTGTTGCTTATATCGGAATATAAACATAAAAAAAGGTTCCACCCGTAATACACGAATGCAACCTTTTCCGGCAAGTAAAGAAAGGTGTTAGTCTCTGTTCTTCTGGATGAAATCCTGCACGTCATCCTGGTCAATGATGGCTTCTTTATAGCCATATTTGTTGTTGCCACGTTTGGTAGCTACAATCACCTTTACCATTCGCCGGTGTGCTGCCTTCTTTTCTAGTGCTTCGGTTCCGAAAGTTTGCTTCTTAGCCATGGTTCTATTCTATTACTATTTAATTTCTTTGTGAACGGTATGCTTGCGAAGAACCGGATTATATTTTTTGAGCTCTAATCGCCCAGGTGTATTACGACGGTTTTTGGTCGTAACATATCGGGAAGAACCCGGCTTTTCGGTGCATTCTAAAATTACTTGAACTCTGTTTCCTTTTGCCATAATTCTATACGTCTTTTATAAGCGTTCCTTTTTCTCTGGCTTCTTTCAATACAGCGTGAATGCCTTTTTTGTTAATTGTGCGAAGCGTCTTTGCAGAAACTTTCAACGTTACCCATCGATCTTCCTCTGGGATATAAAACTTCTTTTTCTGCAAGTTCTGATGGAATTTGTGCTTCGTCTTGTTATTCGATTTCGAGGAGCGATAGCCATTCAAAGCTCCTTTTCCGGTAATGTCATCTTTACGTGCCATGCTTCAATAAAAACTCGTTATTAGCGTTTTATGGATAGACTGGAAAAATAGGTGTATTCCTAAAAAAGATCAATGTTTCTTTTAAGGCAAAAAATTTCACATATTAAGGCGTTATCAGCATCGGGAATTACAGTTAGCTTAGGATAAAAATACAATATGTAAAATCCATTTACGGGCATATCTAAACTGTTGACAACAAATATCATTACTTTCTTTGATTTTGCCTATTTATGAGCTATTTTCAGGCGTCTTCATCATTGTTTTAACCCCTAGTCACATCTATATTTATGGCGAAAAATAAAGGTTCGGATTATAAGGCAGAAAATATTCAGGTTTTAGAGGGTCTGGAGGCTGTTCGCAAGCGGCCGGCGATGTATATCGGGGATACCGGTCAGCGCGGACTTCACCACTTGATCAACGAGGTGGTTGACAACTCTATTGATGAGGCCATGGAGGGCCACTGCGATACCCTGGACGTTATTATTAATGAAAACGGCTCAATAACGATTATGGATAACGGCCGTGGAATCCCCGTTGATGAGCATCCTAAAATTAAATTGCCTGCTGTTGAGGTTGTGCTTACAAAACTGCATGCCGGAGGAAAGTTTGACAAAAATACGTATAAAGTGTCTGGTGGTTTGCACGGCGTTGGTGTAAGTTGTGTAAATGCTTTGTCTTCTCATTTTTATGCCGAGGTGCATCGCGATGGGGAAATTTATGTGATGGAATTTGAGCATGGTGCAACGGTGCAACCGCTTAAAGTCAAAGGCAAGACAGATAGAACCGGAACCACGATTACCTTTACGCCAGATCCGGAAATCTTTAAACAAACGACAGAATTTAAGTACGATATTATTGCTGACCGGATGCGGGAACTGGCGTTTTTGAATCCGCAGATTACTATCAATCTTCGGGATGAACGCGAAGACAGCGAAGGGCTGGAAGACACCTTTCATTTTGAGGGGGGGGTGAAAGATTTTGTTCAATATTTGGATCAAGATCGCGAGTCCATGATGAATGAACCTATTCTCATTACCGGAGAAGAGGATATGGTTCCCGTTGAGTTAGCTATCCAATATAATGGAAGCTATTCGGCGAATGTCCATTCGTACGTTAATAATATTAACACGCGCGAAGGCGGTACGCATATTTCCGGTTTCCGTCGCGCGCTAACGCGATCCCTTAAGAAATACGCCAAAGACAATAACCTGATTAAAAGCGATATTAATGTGTCGGGTAGTGACTTCCGCGAGGGCATGACGGCTGTGCTGAATGTGAAAGTGCCGGAGCCCCAGTTCGAAGGTCAAACCAAGACTAAATTGGGTAACTCGGAAGTACAGAGTGCCGTTGAAATCATTGTTTATGATCAGATGAATGAATATTTGGAGCGCAATCCCAAGGTAGCCAAGAAGATTCTTGAGAAAGTTATTCTTGCGGCCGAGGCGCGCGAAGCTGCCAAAAAAGCACGGAAGCTTATCCAACGAAAAAGTGCGATGAGCGGTGGCGGGCTGCCCGGTAAGCTGGCGGATTGTTCCATCAAGGATCCTGAGCACAGCGAAATTTACCTGGTAGAGGGTGACTCTGCCGGCGGGTCCGCCAAGATGGGACGGAACCGAAGTTTTCAGGCTATATTGCCGTTGCGTGGTAAGATTTTGAACACCGAGAAAGCAAAGATCAATCGTATCCTGGAGAATAATGAAATTCAGGCGATGATTACGGCGCTCGGTGCCGGTGTGGGACATTCAGAGGAAGACTTTGAACTCGAAAATCTTCGGTATCATAAAATCATCATTATGACCGATGCTGATGTGGATGGTTCTCACATCCGAACATTGTTGCTGACTTTTTTCTTCCGATATATGAAGCCGCTTATCGAAGGAGGTCACGTTTATATTGCTACGCCCCCGCTTTACAGGATCACGGACAGCCAAGGCAATATCGAGTATGCGTGGGATGATGAAACACGTGACAAGCTTATAAAAGAATATAAAAAATCGCGCTATAAATTTGATGTATCGCGATATAAGGGACTTGGGGAGATGAATCCCGAGCAGCTTTGGGAGACGACGATGGATCCCGAAACAAGAACCTTACAACAAGTGACTATTGAAAAAACAGCCGAAGCTGACCGGGTCTTTTCGCGATTAATGGGATCGGCTGTGAAACCCCGGCGCGAATTTATCGAACGAAATGCAAAATATGCAACGCTGGATATTTAAGTGCTGATGTGTTGAAGTTTGGGAGTGTTGGAGTTCGCAGAAACTTTAACACTTAATTAAATACTTCCATACTTCAACACTTGTGCTTAAAGAGGTTATTAGTCAAAATCTGGCAATTATTTTTTAAAAGCATTTAACTTTAATACTGTATTAGATATCCATGGCAAGAGACAAGATTATACCTATTGCGATAGAAGATGAGATGCAGTCGGCGTACATCGATTATTCGATGTCGGTGATTGTTTCTCGTGCCCTTCCTGATGTTCGGGACGGGCTTAAGCCGGTTCACCGTCGTATTCTATACGGAATGAGCGAGCTGGGCATGCTGCATAACAGGAATTATAAGAAAAGTGCTCGTATTGTTGGTGAGGTTTTGGGTAAGTATCACCCCCACGGCGACTCGGCTGTGTACGATTCTATCGTACGTATGGTGCAGGATTTTTCTCTGCGCTATCCATTGGTAGATGGTCAGGGAAACTTCGGTTCTATTGACGGTGACTCTGCTGCGGCTATGCGTTATACTGAAA
>Ga0209918_1001130_pt1 | contig 15133 bp, 7 predicted proteins | sample SalPonD_shore_MG_FD_185712 | JGI IMG/M metagenome (GOLD analysis project Ga0209918, IMG submission 185712) | Salt pond soil microbial communities from South San Francisco under conditions of wetland restoration - Salt Pond MetaG... | ecosystem: Environmental > Aquatic > Marine > Intertidal zone >...
CTGTAGTTTATTAACTAAATTTTTCAATCTATTTCTGACTTCGTCAGGATTCCAATCATCTAGTGGGATCAGACCCGTTTCTCTATAATCCTCCTCTCTAACCTTAATTCGTTGATTTTTAGATTGCTGTTTACTTTTCCAAAGTCCATATAGAGAAAGACCAATCGTTAGCAAAAGGCCAATTAGACCACCTTGCCACCAAAAGAAAATTGTTATGGCCGCAAGTATGGCTACTATCAAAACAGCTATTATTACCCAGTTGGGAAAACTGCGACCTCCCGTTTGTTCCTGAAGCCAAAGACTTAAAGCATCAATGCCTTTCAGTATCGTTGATTTTTCCGTGACATCTTCATCTTTTTGATTTTCCAACTCTTCGATTTCTTTCTCTAAAAATCGTTTAGTGCTGGCCGTTCGGTGAGCCTTTTCAAAATATTTATCCAGATCTTCTATAGCTTTTAAATTCAAGCCAGTCCATTCGGAAGTTTCCAACTCTTGATCGATGCTCTTAAGAGCTTCCTTCCTAAGTGATTCCTGTTTTACTTTCTCTTCTTCAAGCTTAGAGAGCTTTTCATCCAGCTTTTCCAGCCGTTCAACCCTTTCCTCAATTTCCAGAAGATCTTTTGGGGCGACTCCATTCTCTGGTATATCTAACTGTCTTAAAATATTTTTTTGTTCATCTACGATTTCTTGAGCACCTTCAATCGTACTTACGGCATCATCAATATCCGATTCTAGTTCTTCTATTCTTGTATATTCCTCTCCGGTTGCTTTTTCTAGTACTTGTGGAAATGCCTTATATTGGTCTTCTTTATGTTTATAGTCAATTTTCTCCCTTAGATATTTGACAACCCTGTCATACAGCTCTTTCTGTTTTTCCGCTTCTTCTGCTACTTCTTTTTGTTTTTCCAGATCATCAAGACGCTTTTCCTCTTTTTTAATTTTCTTCTGATGTTCTTGCTGCTCCTTAACATTATTATTTTCATCTTCATACTTTTTAAATTCTGCTACACCTCTATTTTTGATAGTTGAGGAATAGGATAGCTTTTCCCGGGCCTGTTCCAGATCATATCCACCAATAGATTCCTTAATAATCTGCTTTGCCAAATCTCCTTCATCAGCTTTAATCAATTCATGAAGAGCAAGCATATATCGGTTCTTTTCCTCAACGGCCGGAAGCCCCTTTAATGCATCCTCTTTACCATCCCGCTGTACGACTATATTATTTGAATCAATCCGAATATCCCAGGGGTCGTCTGCAATTTGAATATGACCACTTGCCCGTATGCCATCTGTCTTTTTGCGCCATATTAACTTTTGAATAGCTCTTGCTGTAGAGCTTTTTCCAGAAGCGTTAGGACCCGCTATTATGTTGATTGCCGGAGAAAGGTCTTTATAAGGTTTTAAACCGTGAGGTAATCCCGGCATCTTTTGAATCGTCAGTTCCTGTAATGTAAACGGTTGTCTTTCCATGATGAGTTTATTTCAGCGTTCTACTTTTGTAATAGAAGTTCACCCAGTAGACGGTGGCATTCTTGCAACAAATACTTTTTGACCTCTTCGTCTGATGCCGTAAGCGGCTCTTCTTGTAATCGCAAAGGCTGATAGGTACTTGATGTGTTGATGTTATCGAACTTAGTTTTTAGCTGACCGGTAAGTTGTTTGAGAAGTGGAGTGCTTGTACCAGACTGCAGATCGAGAATCGCACGTGCCAGTATGCCGGGTGGGGTAGGCTGGTCTGCTAATTGCTCAATATTTTCTACTTTAGGCTCTGCCTTGTTTGCAATCGTACGAATAGAAACGATTGTTTCTGGCAACATTTCCTGTTCAAATTGGTCTGTCATCTGTGACCACTGATCTAGTTCGGACAGGGAAGTATGATTGCCGGTTAATACCAGGTCAAATATCATTCGTGATACTCGCTCAAGTTCCTCTGCCAGATTTTGTACTTCTTTTTCCAGTTGGCTGATAACCAAATGTCGAAATTCCGATTCGTCGCTAGCTTCAGATATGTCAATTTTCTGGGTTTCATATCGTATCGGAGATAAGGGAATTTGTTTTACTGTAACTTCCGCCCGATCATCAATAGTTAATAGATAAGGACCGTGCATAGCTGGTTCTTTAGAACTCAATGCATGAGGGGAGCCAGGATAGAATATTACAGGTTCCGATTCACGATAAATTTCCGGTTTGTGAATATGACCCAATACCCAGGCATCTACGGAATCAGAAATTAAATTATTGATATCCAAAGGAGCATATTTGCTTTCTGGATCGGTTACGTCCCCATGTAGAACTCCTACCGTTGGGATGTTCGGATCGAGATTTGTTGCCCAATCCTCTAACAGTGGATCCTCTTTAACATACCGTCTTGGGAAAGACCAACCAATAAATTGTAGTTCGCCATTGCCACTATTTATCTTTTTAATTTCCCAAGTGCCATTTTCCCCGAGCAGATGTACGTGGTCATATTCTTTGCTTTTAATGACATCGGGAAGCACATCAAAATCATGATTACCGGCAACGACAATAACCGCAATTCCCTCTTTCTTTAATTGTTCAAAGCCCTCTTGGATTGGTCCTATCGCTTCAAAAAAACGGTTATCCCGATCTACAATGTCGCCAGCCAAGACAACCACATCTACCGACTTGTCAATAGCATATTCTATGATTCGTCGCCATGTAAACTGCGTGGAACTATCTTCTAAATTTCGAGGGACACTTGATGACTTTCTCCCGAGATGCAGATCGGCAGTTACAAGAATTTTAATAGGCATAATCTATATTTTTTAAATAGTTGGTCTTTCAACTTCCCTTTCAGCAATCGCAAACAAACAAGCATAAATACTGAACTTACCTTTGATTAATTTACCAGCATTAACGATTTGTAAATTCGTCATACCACTCTTTCAAACTTCCTAAATCTGTTTCTAACTCGTCAGGTGTAGGCATTTGCACAGGTGTCGAACGAGGTTGCGAGTGCTCAAATTTGGAATATTTAGACATCATATCATCAAAATATTTGGAATCTAAATCTGTAATTTTAGACAGATTTTGAATTTTCCCTTTAGTTTGAACCGACCTTCTGAATCTGTGAACAACATCTGACAAAAGCACGTCCTCAACCATTCTTTCAAGTAAAATTCTAAAATCGCTACAAATTGATTTAGCTAAAGGATCATAAACTTCTCTACCTTCTTTTTCATAAGCTTTACGAGCAGGTGACAACCTATTGTTTAATAGTGTATTTAATGCTTTGTCAGGCCTTTTTACATTTATAGGTGTGTCTCCTGGATTCCCAGTGCCCCATGATTCTCTTCTTACGCTGACGAAATTAGCATTTAGATCTGCTTCCTTTGCTAATTCTTCTAACAAACTCGTTAAAGAAAGACGATGGGTAAAAACTATTACTTGTCTATCCAGACTAAGCTCAATTAATCTTTGAACAACAGCTTCTTCAAAATCTTCATCCAATGATGTTATTGGATCGTCAAATACAAATGGGGCAGGGACATTTTTTCCCGTTACATCTGCTAAAAAAGCAGCAAGCGTAACAATTCGATTTTCACCTTCGCTTAATATTTCATCAGGTACTTGTTGTTCCGCGTTCTCAAGCTGAAGTTTATGAAGCACACGTCCTTTTTCTACTTGTGATTTAACCAGCTCAATATTTATCCAGCTTGCTCCAAGCTTTTTTAATTCATCATTAAAACGACCTACAAAGGCATCCGTAATTAATTCCTCTGCTAAAGCCCCCTTTTTTCTTGAGAGTGCACTGGTATTCGTTAGCTTTTTTGCTTCACTTAAGGTCTTAACCTCTTTTAGCCTGCTTACTTCCTCTATTATTGCTTCACTTTGGTTCGAAAGCCATTCCTTGGCTTCTAATTCCTTAAGTTCTATTTCTAAGCTTTCCCTATTATCTCCCTTGGCATCTTTTTGGTATTTTTTTGCTGTCGTATGATAAGACTGAGATATATTTCTTGCTTCTTTTAATAAATCCCATGAGTTAGGAATAGGAGTAAGTTCATCTAGGTCTTTGACCTCTTTAACTTTTTCAAATCGTTGATTAAGAACAAAATATAATTGCTTAATCTGTTCTACGGTTTCTTCGTTATCTATCCCTATTGCCTCTAAAGCAGTTGATATGTTTTCTTTGCTCTCAACCGGAAGCAATGAATCTACGGCTTTTTTATACAGCTCCCTTTTTTTAATTGCATCCTTCTTTAACTCCCCCTTTACATAATCTTCAAAAGACTGCAGTCTTTCTTTTGCATCATCTGATAACAATTGATGACATAGAACACATCTTGACTCTTCATTTGTTACGGGGAATGTTTTCCCTTTATAAGCATGACTTTCCGAATATTCTCGTGCTTTATCCCAAAGTTGTTCCCAAACAGAGGTACCAACTCCATCGAGAGGTGACGATGAAAAAATTTTGTTTGCTGCTGTTTCCGCTGATTCCTCTTTTATCGAGGCTTGACTATCTAAATCAAATATTTTGGTACAGTTTTTATCCGATAACTGCCTTACGTGATGAATCGTGGTTAATATTAAACTATTTAATCTGCTCTTTTTTTCTGCTAATTTCTTTGCTTTTTTAGCTGGGGATTCCGTATTAAGTCTTTCTTTTAGTTCTTTTAACCTTACCTGCTCTTCACCAGTAAAATCTGTTAATTCTTTAATTGATTCTTCATCAATTTCTGCCGTTAGTTCAAGATACTTTTTTCCAAATTCTGTTTCCTCTAACTCGGAGGGAAGTGAAGGTTTCTTAGAAACCTTTTGCTTTATTAACCCTTTAATTTTCTTAGAAAGACGTTCAGCAACTTTTACTAAATCACTGAATATCTCTAAAAGAGGCGGTTCATAAGTAACCTCATTTTCATTATCTACATAGAATTTACTGGAGCTCGTGTCGTAAATATCGACAGTGCCTAGCTCATCAATCTTCCCATCATCTCTTTTCCAGTTAATGGTTTTATTATTACCATTAACTTCGTAGTCTACATCGCACTTTTGCTCTGTAGGAGAATCTTTAAACACATTGGGCAAGAGTTTTCCTGGATGACGTGCACCACAAATATGTTTCAATATTCTCACATATCCCGACTTACCAGAACCATTTTGACCATATACAATGGATAATTTTTTGTTACTGAATTTTAAAGGATTTTTAGGTGCTAATGCATTGATGCCTTCTACATTTTTTAAGGATTTTAACTTGATTTTATCTGACGAAACTCTGCTCGTAGAAATCTCAATCTCCTCAAGATCGTCTACATCCAAGTCATCCTTAGCTTCCTTGATGCAAAGATCAGCTAATTCTTTATAATCATCTTCCCCTAGATCTTCTTTCTCTTGGACTTTATTTACAGCTGACCTAACCCAAGCATTACGCTCCTGAAACCATTTTTCTAAGTCCTCCATTTGCCAACAGTTTAAAAAAAATTATTAGAAATTAATTACATAAATATTCTGCCATTTACTCGAGAACACTGAAATGCATGCTCAAGAAATAATTAAATATTCGATATATCCTCCCATGAAAAACTAATCAGTTTAATTAACTCTTGAATAAGTTTTTTGCTTCGTTCTTTGATGTGTTCATCATTCCAAACCCTAACTTCATCCAAAGACGTTAAACTACCATTATCCCTAAACTTCAATTTGTTTAAAGCAAGCCTATTTTTTAACCCAATTTTAACCTCTCGACCGTCCACATTTACCTTCTTTAAGGTTTGTTTCTTATCAAAGGATCTGTTTGAAAGCTTACTATTATGTAGTGTCAGTGTCAGGTTACCAATCTTGTGGACATAGGATGCATGAATTTTTTTTGCCTTTTTATAGTCCCCGTTTGCAATCATATTAACCCATTCAGCAGGAATATTTTCACCCTGTGGCAATACATGCTCAACAGTCCAAATAAATTTATCCCCATCCTTACCCCATAGATTAGGCTGATAATCTCTTTCTGAAAATGAAGTCTCTAATCGGTAAAGTGCATACCAAGTAGATACTCGATTTTGTAAATAAATATCATCTTTGAGGGTTTCAACTACTGTGTTTAAATCAGCAATTGGATATTCCTTATTCTGTGTGAGTTCAGACTCAATATCAATCCAACGAATCTTTTCCCCTTCTTTATTTTTGTTTCTGCAATACCGAATCAAATTCAGAAATATATAGTCTAAGCTACGAGTCGCAGGTTTGTCGGTGAGCTTTCTTCTAAAGAAATAATCACATAGTAATCGATAAATTTGTACTTTCTCCTTGGGATCAATTTCTAATTGTTCTAAATAAAGTAGGAACGAAAAAACTGGTGCAGAACCAAGAAATAGTAACTCCTTTAAATACCTCTTAAGATTGTCCCCTTTTCTATTTTCAGGGTAAACTAATTTGCTATAAACCTCAGATTCCTTAATAAGATCTTTCAATAACCAAAGTTCATCCCCTTTTGAAATATTTTCCTCATAGATTCTGACTAAATTTGCCCTAGTGGCCCTTGTTTGTCCTTCAATATCAATCTCTCTATCCTCTTTGAAGGCATTATAATAATGTCTTAAAAAACGCTCCTGAATCTTATAATCAGGTAATTTTTTCAATAAAATTTGCCATTTGTCAAAAGCCTCATCTAAATTAAGATTACCTTCAGTTTCAAGTTCACCTAACATTTTATTCTTTACTATATCCATTATCGATAATGGAACTCCTCTGTTATTGAGACTTTCAAATAAAACAAAGGCATCAGCTTGAGAGTCTGCTGTTATATGAACAAAGGTGAGGGTCTCAATCTTATTTAATAGATTGTCAAGTTCCGATCGTTCTTCTGGCAATTCATTAAAAAAGTAGTTAAATGCAAGGCCAATTCTTCGATTCCCAAAATATTTAGGTTTACTTACATCCTTTAACAAGCCAACTGAAGAAATTAAATAAAGGTAGTCATCTAAATTATCACCTTGGGCAGAAGGTCGCACTCGCATATACCAGTCCTTATTATTTTTTGTTAATGCAAGCTCATCATTCAAATCCTTGTCGCCCTCAATAATCAATCGTTTTTTTATAGTTGACTTTTTAAAGGTTAAGTCTTCATCAATCTCAAAATCTGATAGCTCATATTTTCTATATATAGCAGCAAGTATAATACCTATGGTTGTAAGCCTCTGCTGACCATCAATTAAATCGTATATAGTAGGATATCCACCACCACGTTCTTTTGGGACACAAATAATAGATCCCATAAAATACCCCTTATCATTCTCCTCGATATCCTGAAGTAACTGTCTCCACTCATTCTTGCCCCATGTATACTCTCTTTGATACTTGGGTACATAATAATGTTCAACATTTGCAGTCGTAGCTAATAATTGTCCCAATTTTAGCTCGTTTGCTTTCATAATTTAGTAGTTGTCTAATTTACGGTTAACACCTTCGTCACTTCTTCGCCAAACTGACTCACAACACGCACTGCCACTTTTTGGCCTTCTTCGGCTTCAAAGGGATGCGATTTTAACCCATACAAGCGGTCAAAAGCTTTGTCGTCAATTTCGATGCGGAGGGTGTGTTCCAGTTTCTTCTTTGTGGCGTATTTGGCTTGTTGCTCCAGGTCTTTTTTGATGTCATCAAATTCATCATTGTCGCCGCCGCTGAAGAAAATTTGACGAACCACGAAGTTGCTGCCATCGTAGTTGTCATCGACCGACCAGTAGGCGATATCCCTGGCGTTGCGCGGCTTGATCTGATTTTTGACCGGGTCATAAATATCGATGCCTTTTACTTCCAGTTGGTAGAGATTTTCACTTTCATCGACATCCCCCTGCCCCCCTTCGAAGGGGGAAAGTTCAATATCCGGTTCGCCAATGGTTACGAAGGAAGCAGCCTTTTTGTCTTTTTTCAGGAGCCCGTCCTGCAGCAGATCGTCGGCCATGCGGACTTTGGTTACTTCAAAACTGCCCATACTTTGCGTAACACTTTCGTTTTCGATGTCACTTTCAAAGCTAAAACCCAGGACTACCAGCCAGTCGGCATCGCCTTTGGCCCGGCATTCTTTAATCGCCTCATTAACGGCTTTCTTGCTCACGGTACCAAACTTCGGACCAATGTGAAAATAGGCCTTGCGTTCCTTTTCTTCTGCCTTGTAATAACCCTCGGCATGGAGGGAACGATTGATGAGCCGATCTACCTGGGTGAAGACGGCTTTCTCCTGCTTGATGCCATTTTTAATTCCGGCCGAAGTGAGATGCTGGAATACCATCTCCTCAAATTTCTGGGCTTCATCGTCTTCGCGGGCTTCTTGCTCTATTTCTTCTGGGTGTACGGGATCCAAATTTTGAAGTGTTTCTACGGTAAAAGGACCGGAAACACGCATCCGGTTTTCATCTTTAAATGGTTGGTCGAACAGAATTTCTGTTTCTGGTTCTTCATTTTTGGCCAACTGACCAAGAGTTTTATGTGGTACTTCTTTATAGACAAAACCTTCCTTGATATTATGTTTTCTCTGTGCATCGGACTTATACTTTACTTCTTTTTTGATTCCACCCATTTCTGTTTGGGCGCGATATACATCTACTTCACTTTGTAAAAAGAAATAAGGAAAAGTAGCAGTCATTAATCGATTTTTAGCGATATTTAGAGCAATACGTGAAGTATCAATAGTGATCCAACGACGTCCCCATTTTTCAGCTACATGAGCGGTTGTGCCACTTCCACAGGTTGGATCTAATACCAAATCTCCTGGATCAGTTGTCATTAACATACAACGTTTTACAATTTCAGTTGATGTTTGAACTACAAATATTTTTCCTTGAGTCCTATTCTGGACACCAGCCACATCAGTCCATAAGTTTGTCATTGGATATACGGGATAATCACTAAGTAATCGGATATACCGAATAGAGTTACCCCGAAGTACAAGTCTATTTAATTTATCAAGTCTTTTTAGACCCTTTACGGTTGTTTTCCAGTGCATTCCTTGAGGAGGTTCAAAAACTTGACCATTGAATTCAAACCTCTGATCACTGGAAGTTTCACCCTGAGAAGTTATAGGGTCAATACTTGCATATTCATTTTTAGAGAAATGTTTTTGAGGAACGGCTTGATATGAATTAATAGGCTTATATTTTGTAGCCCCTTCTTCACCAGGTACTTTTTCTTTAAAAAGTGATCTGTATTTGATTTTCTCTAAACTTTTGGAGTACCAAACAATATAATCTCCCGCCCTACTTAAAGTCTTGCTTGGGAAGCCACTAGTTGTAGTAAAAGAAATTAAGCTGACAAAATTTTCACTACCAAACACTTCATCCATCAGATTTCGAACTAAGTGTAAGTTCTCATCACTGATCTGTACAAAACAAGATCCTGATTCTTTAAGTAATTCTTTTGCTATCAATAATCTATTCTTCAGGTAACTCAGATAAGAATGGATCCCTTTTTCCCAAGTATCACGATACGCTTTAATTTGTTCCGGCTCTTCTGTCAGGTGTTCATCTTTTCCATCTGTGACCCTCCTATCATTTATCTTCATTTGCCAGTTACTGTCATACTGTATCCCATAAGGCGGATCGATATAAATCGTTTGTACTTGTCCGGCCATTCCTTCGCGTTCCAGTAGGCTGGTCATCACCCGCTCACTGTCGCCCAGAATTAAGCGATTGGTCCAGCCGTCGCTATGCGTATAGTAATCGCTGACCTTGCTTAACTCATCTTTTTCCAGCGAATTGCCAAAGAGTTCATTGGTGGCAAACAGGTCGCCCTGGTCATCATGGTTTTCCACCAGTTTGGTAAGCCCTTCAATCAGCATTTCCGGAGCGATATGCTCGGTGCGATACAACGAACGGATATCAATATCCAGCATCTCATTCCAGGCCTCTTCGGGTGGATCGGAGAGAGCTGTGCGAAGCTCATTTACCAGTTCGCCCACATCGGGAGAAGTGCTGGCCTCTGCAAGCTGGTCGAGCAGGGTACGGATTTTTTCGTTGTGCTTGTACTTATCCATCCAGAACAGCTCGGGATCACGTCCCCGGTGCAGAATGGGATTTACGGGTAATGCGTAGCGTTCCCCTTCGGACTGCACTTTGGGATTGGCATCTTCATAGCCCGCCTCTTCCTTGGAGGGGATATGCGCTCGTTTTTCATCAGAATGTCGGTACGATTTGCTGGACATATCGGTAAAAAATTAAATGTATTTGTTGATTCAGAAAAAACGAATTAAATCTGTTATGATTTATCTCCTCCTTTGAAGGAGGATGGCATGGTACTACCTTCAGAGGTTAATCCATTATGATTTGGCTCATATTTTTGTTGTGATCCTAATTTCTATTGAATGCCAATTATTGCATCATTGCTATTTCCATCCCCCTCAATCCCCCTTCGAAGGGGGGACTTTGGAACTGCTATTCCCTTTATGTCCTCCTTCGAAGGAGGAAAATGAATTCCGGCTCTGTCGGAAGAAAAAGGAGGATGGCCCGGCACTACCTTTTTCATTATTTCGACCGTCATCATGCTGATTCATATTCTTTAATAATTCTTCTGTTATTCGCAACTTCCATTCATCGCTTTCGCCATCCCCCTAATTCCCCTTCAAGAGGGGGACGGGGATATCTACATTTTAGGATTCTCGTGCTCTTCGATCCATTGCTCAATAACTCTATATACATTTTCTATGTCGTTAAAAATTTCTTTGTCCCAAAATCGCATCACTGTAAAACTCTTATCTTCAAGCTCCTTCTGTCTTGATTGATCTTTATACCATTGCCGCTCAAAGTTGTGGCTATATCCATCCACTTCGATAATTAGTTTTAATTCTTTGCACATAAAATCGGCAATATAATTCAGCACGGGTCGCTGACGTAAAAATGTGTATCCTTTCATTTTACCACCACGCAACAATTCTGACCAAAGCCGTATTTCTGCCGGGGTAGAATCCTTCCGAAGCTTTCGGGCCAACCCTTTGAGACCTTTGTTATATCCTAAATGTTTATACTGCTTTTTCATAAATAAATCGCTTTCGCCATCCCCCTAAATCCCCCTTCAAAGGGGGACTTTGGAACTGCTATTACCTTTATGTCCTCCTTCGAAGGAGGACAATGAATTCAGGCGCCTGCCGGAAGAAAAAGGAGGATGGCCAACTCTTTCCCACATCATGTGATTCATTTACGTGTTATCGGATTTATAATCTCAATTCTACCATCATTGCCAAATTATCTACTTGTTGCTTTCGCCATTCCCCTAAATCCCCTTCAAAGAGAGACAGGGAATACTTACATTTGCTTGCCATCCTCTGTTGTCCCTAAGAAGAACTTATGAAACGGTTGCCAATTCAGGTTCCAGTGATTCAATAATTGAGATCAGCTGGTTCTTTACATCACTTATTTCGTTGGCAATTTCAAAAAAGTACCAGGGCTCAAATTCATATTTTTCGCGGACGGCGTTGACCGCAGGAATCCAATTGTGCCGGGTGTACCTTTTCTTTTCAACCTTATCCTTATTGAAACCGGTGATCTCAATTATCAGATTCGCTTTAACACCTTCCGAGTTTTCAACTTTCAATAAAAAATCCGGTCTGTACTGTCGTTCAATTCCATCTTTTAGATACGGGATGGTAAACCCAAGATAATCGTTTTTCACATACGACTGAACCTGGTCCACTTCTTCACAGGTTTTGGCAAAAATGCGCTCCCACTCAGAGTCGGCCACGGCATAATTTACATGACTCTTTGTAGTCTCAAAAACCTCCCGGCGGGTTACCCCATTCGTATATTTGGTACTGCCAAATTTTGCATATTTGTTGGTAAAAATAGGTCGCAAATACTCTTTGGTATCCAAATCGGGATTAATGCCCCAATAGATATGTTCCAAAACAGCACTTCTGTTCTCGTAGAGTACAAACCGTTTAAATTTCTCGTCAGGAATATTCAATAGTTTTAGTCGCGTGTGATACCATTCTTCCACAATTTTTTTGAGTTGTCCAAATAGTGAGAGGTAACCATCATCATTAAAATAGGTTTCCATAAGATCCTGTGTGAGCTCATAAATAATCTGTTGCTCCCGGTACTGCAATAGTTCGTCTGGTTCCAGAGTGCGTTCCTCACTGGAAAATGCAGTGGCAATTGTCGTCTGTGTAGGATTTTCGCCCCCTTTAATTTCGTATGGTTCTACATCACTAAAATCATAGATAATTTCACTTCTCTCAAAATCGCGCCGGTAACCTTCCAGCAGGGGAAATCGAATTTCATGATCTTTTTCACGTTCCGGAAGAGCGCGTATTTGAATAGCTTCTCCCGGTGGTGGCGGTACTTTTTCGCCTCCTTTAAAAAATTTAAACGGTACCCCGATGATAGTGGCATATTCCGGAGGAAAGCGGTATTCAACAATCTTTCGCTTATCCTGTGTGTGATTTTCATCTTTGTCGTATCCCACCAGGCTGTAATCCATACGACGAAGCGCTCGTCCGGCCACCTGTTCGCAAAGCAATTGCGATCCAAAGGCCCGAAGTCCCATTATATGGGTAACATTATTGGCATCCCATCCCTCCGTAAGCATGGAAACCGAGACTACACACCTTACATGAGATCCCAAACGTCCACGTTTACCTACGGTATTCACCACTTCCCGAAGAATATCGCCATCGGTTAATTGCGCAGCTGCTCCCTGGCCATATTGAGCGGCATAATCCCGTTTAAACTCTTCGATTTCATGTTCAAAGACATCTTTGAACTTGTCATTAATCTGATTGGCATCATCCAGCGATTCACTATCAATGAGGATCGTTGGCGGTTTGGGTCGCAATTTTTGTTGCTGATCGTCGTAATTAGACAACATATCAAATTGTCCGCTCACTACCCGTTCCGTATTACCGTCATCGTCCTTAATTTCATATCCAGCTAAATAACGATAGACATCCCGGGATACACTGGTATTATTACAGACAATAATCAATACGGGCGGAGCGCTCAAAATGTCCGGTCCCTTCTCACCTTCTTTGCGATATCCTTCGAGATATCCCTTGAATTCCTGGAAAAGTTGATCAAGTGCATTCTTTACAAGGTTAGGAACGTAGGGCCGCTCATTCTGCAGTTCTTTTTTATCAAGTGCATCTTTTTTGCGCTTTTTATATCCCCGTTTTTTTAGTTTATCAGAAACATGATCATAAATATTGCGAAGCTTCGGTTCGTCGATTTCGTGGGTGTCATCCTTTTCAGGCAGTAGTGGGATTTTCACGAGACCGCTTTCAATAGAATCTACCAGACCAAAGTCTGAAACGACCCAGGGAAATAAACTGTACGGCTCATAACCCGACCCATTCAAATAGTATGGAGTTGCAGAAAGGTCATAAACATTTGTTAGCTTAAATCGTCTGCTAATCTCTTTAAGACCAGTGAACCAGAGAGCTGCCTTTTCATTTTCTTTACCCGTATGATCTTTTACCGACAATCGTTCGCTTTTGGGTAAATAGCAGTGATGGGCTTCATCATTTAATACCAGCAAACGGCGATCTGGTTTAAAATTACTCAACACCCGTTTTACCATTTGGTTTGGCGTTTCTGTCTCGCTGGTTTTATTACCATCGGCATCCAGTTTCCCATCATAGATGGACCGCTTATTTCCCTGAAGCGTTTTGAGCTGAAAACTATGGTAGTTGGTAATGACGATTCGATTATTAAGTCCCCCTAAAAACTGTTCGTATTTTCGGGGTACCAGCTTGCGCTCGGCATAATAATCATTGCGGTGCTGTTTGTTTTCAGGATTTTCATCTACTTTTAGAACCTGTAGTCGATCTCGAATAGTAATACTGGGAGCTACTGCGAGGAAGTAATCAGCAAAACGAGTATCAGAGGAATAATTCTGTCGATTTAGATAGTGATAGAGGATCAGTCCGGCCATCACCACTGTTTTTCCTGTACCCGTAGCCATTTTAAAAGCGATACGTGGTAACTGGTTTATCTTTGCGTTGGGATCAACTTCCCTTTGGGCATTATGCAGCTGTTCCAAGATAGCAGTCCCCGGATTAGATCGTTCAGCCACTTCATTTAACCAAATAGCCGTTTCCAGCGCTTCCCGCTGGCAAAAGAATAAATTTTTCAGCGGATCCTCTTCGTATTGCAGAAACCAATGTTGCAGTAAATCCTTGGTAACCCGTGTAACGTGTGGATATTCGTTATTTCTCCATTCCTTTACCTGGATACGTAATTTATTTACTAAATGAGACTCATATCTTTTCCCTTCGTCATTAATATCAAAAGCATCTTTTTGGCTACCTGTCCGTGCTGGAATAACCGTGTTTTGATCAGGAACAAAGATTCGGCGCTCATCAATAATCTCCGTGTAATCTATCTTGCCATCCGACCGAGTGGCATAGTGTCTGGTTGGTTCTTCGTAAGGATTATTTAAAATAGGATTAAGATCTTGAGCCATAAAGACTGATCCCCGACAATAGATTTAATTCTTAACTGATAGCCTTTGCTAATATGCCAGAATATAATGGAAGGCGCAATGATATACGCCAATCAATTTTATAGATATTTATCATATTCATTCAAAAAAGAGATAAGCCACCCAGGCTTAATATCGGTACCATTTAGTCTCTTTTGGTCTCAAAGCTTTAAAAGTTGGTGCTCCTTATGGTTTGGTTTTCGTCCACCTCCACTACCAACATTCGAGCAAAATCCACCGCTTAATGGTAGATTCACATCTCCTTCTCTTATTATCAATTTTATACAAGCTGATTGCCCATTTCTTTTTCGTAATTGTTGAGCGATTCAGCGTTCTTCGATATTGCCATTTTGGCGTTCCTCGTTGCCTATCTTGAGTGAAATCATTTTCTGCTCCTTTCGAATATTAATTAGGGTTTAAAGAAGCATACTCACGATTACTGACAGCATAGGGGCAGGACTACTTCGATGTAGCCTAACTTATTCCTGTTATTTTTCCATTTGTCAAACATTCCTCGATATCTTCCAGGCAACATCCATAACCTCCGAGACGACTCTCCGCGACAGACTGGTAAAGCTCCCGGACTGCTTCGGCGATCTCTAAGACTGCCAACGCTTCCTGCAAGACCGTTAACTTTCCTTCCGAGACAGCCTACGAAAGCTCCCGGGCTCCCAACGAGATCTCCCGGGTAGCCAAAGAAGGTTCGGAA
>Ga0209918_1001131_pt1 | contig 15129 bp, 22 predicted proteins | sample SalPonD_shore_MG_FD_185712 | JGI IMG/M metagenome (GOLD analysis project Ga0209918, IMG submission 185712) | Salt pond soil microbial communities from South San Francisco under conditions of wetland restoration - Salt Pond MetaG... | ecosystem: Environmental > Aquatic > Marine > Intertidal zone...
AAATGTATCAGCATAAACGAATAATAAGCGGTCAGCGTTTACAAAACCTTTCTCTATCGCCATACAAAGCAATATCGCCATAGTTGTACTATCCTTACCACCCGAATAACTGCAAATTATTTTTACATTATCGGGAATGGAACGATAGACATCGAGAGCCTCGCCTACAAGAATATCTAAAGGCATATCATCCTCTGAACCATTTAGTTTAAACATCGTTTATTTCTCCTAATTCATAGATTGCCAATCCGAAAGTCTCTATGTCGCCGAGAGACCAAAACTCGGTAGGTTGGACAATGACCGGGAAATTAGAAACTCGCCGTTTCATGTGCATATCGGGACCCCAATTCCGCCCACAAAAAGAGCAAACCCAGGAGTTTACTATATCGTCCCAATATACTAGATTACCACAATAGTAAGCGTGAGGCTTGGTATATAGCCACTTTACCATTATTATGGTGATTACTAGTAGGGCGATCAATAGAACAATCATAATATGAGCCTCCTCTCGGCACAAAGTAAACATAACCATTCCCTCAGTGGTTTGGTAATTGCCTGGGCCGGTAGGTCCAAACAACAAAATAACTTTTGCTTGCTGAGGTTGTGGCACTCCTCCCCACAAATACGGCATACTTTGACCTTGGGGAGAGGTTCGCGGTCCTGGGCTTGCGGGGGTAGTGAGTCCATCATGGGACCGGCTCCTTTCTTTTTAGTAACCTGGTATACTTGATTACTGAGTAACCGGAGTCAGTCGTCCAATGTGGACCCCTTAGCCAGGCTACGCCATTCTCCACTAGAAATCGGTTCCTAAACATCCTCCAGTTTACACGCCCATAGGCTACTATTCTGACCATAGTAATAGAGGTCATATTATGGGTTGAGCCTGGGCGGTTCCCTACTTGTATGAATTCAAAAGGTTTGGTAACCGGCTCACCCGGAAAGTTCAAGGGTTGGACCAGCAGTACCAACCTCATATATTCGTTAGTAATTTGTCGGGTGGTTACATGGAGGGCCTCACCCTGGGAAGTCATATAATTTTGTGTATTTACTATTCTTATCCTCTCCTGGGTTTTAGTCGGACTCCGAGTTCAAGGAGGCGATGGAGTCCTTTACATCGCTAAGGGTGTCCTTAGCTAGGGTAAGTCTATCCCGGAGGACCTGGCGTTCGTGAGTAGGTCCACCTTTGTTAATCTCAGCCTGGAGGCGATTGATCTTATTGATGAGAGAGTCCCGGATAATCTCCATTTTCTCCCTACTCCAGGGCCACGGTTGAGTCATTCTCTAAACTCTCCCTCGATGAGCTTTACGATATTCTCGCGTAGCTCCCCTAGATGGCCACTCTTGGAATGGCTTTCCTCCGCCACAAGAAAGAGTCCAGATAGGACACTTTCTATTAGACTCTCCCACGTCTCCCGACCGTTTAAATGGTCGAGGTAGTGTTCTACCGCCTTCTCTCCGAAATCGGAGCGATTGCGAATATCTTTGTTCTCCTCTACGGCCTGGTCTATCTCTTTCGAGACCGTGGGAGTCATTCTAAAACTTAATCGTTCGGTTTTTGCTTCTTCACTCATGTATTATCAACTCTAATACTTGCTCTAGTTCGTCATAGCCTCCCTGGACGTGGATACATTGACCGGCCATAGCTGACCTTTTCATTTTACCAAATACTATAACCGGCTTACCCTTAGCCAGGGCGTAGCCCATCTCGATTAGGGCTCCGGTTAATTTGTATCTGTCCTTTACCAGGATGATAACTAGATCCGCGTCGTCTACGCCTTTGAAGTCCAGGACGGGGACGAGTTGGACCTTAGTATCGGAATAGAATTCCTGGTCACTCATGGCCTTATATTTCTCATACTCCTTAAAGTAATGTCTCCACCAGGGGCGGGTTACTTCTACCTCGTATTTCTCGAATAGCCATTCTTCTAATTTCTTACAGTCATCTACAAACTTACTAGAGCTTGCAATATAGACCGTTTTAATTGCTGTTTTAACTGAATATGGAAAACTCATTATTGAAACCTCATTGATTTATTATACGTCGGTGTAACCATTTGTAGGTTACTTACGTGGTTATTATGGGGGTTATCATCGATATGGTCTATCTCCATCCCCTGGGCTATGGGTCCGACGTGAACCTCATAGACTAGCCTATGAATATAAAATTTCTTTTGGTTCCCTTTATGCCATAGGACAACATATAGGTAACCGTGGGGCCGTTGGTAGCTTGGCTCCTTATTGGTCCCCCTCTTGGTATTCTTTACTTTACCGTAGGGATTTACTGAGTAGTTAGGGAACCCTGGGACTTGCCGGTAATTATTCGCCATGATTGAGTATCCTCCATTCGTCCAATTCCTTGTAGTCGTAAAGTTCCCGGTAGTATCGGGGCTTTTTGCCGGCCTTCAAGTCGTCGCCTATCTCGGTGATAGTCTTGATAATATCCTCGGTCTCCTCCCTAATACGGTAATCTATGATTTCCTGGAGGGTCACGTCATCTAGGAGCCAATCATCTATAATGGTGGACCAATAGGCAAACTTACCATTCTCCTTAAGGACTATTCGCCGGCTCACTAGAAAGGACGACCTCCGAAGTGTTGGAGTATTTGCCTGGGGAATTGGTCCCATAGCTGGCCATCTAGTAGCCTACATCCTTTCGCCTTGTGGTCCGAATGCTTACAGTAGGAATTACCTCCCCCTTGTTTGTAGTGGAACGTAACTCCATGAGAGACGCAAAAGTCCCTTACCTCTTTGAACCAGTCGAACCGCCTCTCCGGGAGTCTGCAATCGCTACCCGACTCTCCCCCGGCGATTATCCAATCCACCTTATCCAGGTCACCCCATAGACGGGATGTGTCCGGGAAGTAAGTATATTCACCTCTAGATAGAGGACCGAGGGCCGGCTCATATGAAACAAAAGTCATATTCCCAGGGTGGGCCTCTTTGATGTCGGCCAGGTATTCCGCTCTATCCTGGAGGACGATAACCCGGTCATCCTCTTGATATTCGGCCATCTCGATAGTGGTTCCGAAACCCAGGTTAGGACCGATATTCTCTAGCCCATCGTGTAATAGCCGGCTCATCCGGGCGGGTCGCTTGGTCAGAAACATATAGTAATGTTGGCTGTTCTCCTGGGTTTTATCTACGATTGCCTGGAGGACATCTAGAGGGACCCGACCTTGAAATAGATCGGTCATGGACCCAAGGAATACCAGTTTAGGAACTCCTCCGATCTTATCGAACTTCTCTAGATCATAGGCCATAAGGTCCCTATGGACGTGGAAGTCAAAGGCAAAACGGTATCTATTGCTAATTTTAGGATTAGGGTTATTCTTCATCCTATGGGCCGAGTCGTTGGCCCAACACCTCCCACAACCAGGACTTACCGGCGTACAACCCGTTATAATTGGGTTGAGAGTGTAGCCGGTCCAGGAGATAGCCGTTTTATTGGCCATTCCTAAGCCTCCGGGCGTCTATGGGAGGATGGGCCTCCTTACCGGTCCAAACCCAGGCGCCGGCTACCTGTTCAATCAGTCCTTGGCTTTTCAATCTCTCGATAGCCTGGGACACTGACCCTTTACCGCCTCCTACGTGGTGGCGTAATTCAAAACGTCTAAATTCCTTACCTGGATTTTCCTCCAGGAGTTTTTTTATTCTCTCGTATACTGTTGACATTATTATCTCTCCTTATTCAAAGGCGATAGGCCTCCTATTACCCACGGGGTGGGCTCCAAACTTCTTGTAAAGTTTGGGGTGGTCGTTTTCTTCATGGTAGACTATGAACCGGTTAAAACCCTTGTCGGGTTTGTACGCGTAAGAGACTTTACACTTAGTGGGAGGTCCCTCTAATTTCCATTGTTTCCATAGGCCCCTTGGACCGAACCGACAAACATAGACCCTTTTACCCGATTTAATTTCCGGGCCGTTGTCCACGTCTATGGGTGGCTGGGGCTTAACTCCATCCTGGACCGTGATTATACCCGAACCCATTTTCTCCATAAATTCCTTAATCCATTTATCTTCTCTGTCTATTTCTCCGTCGAAATTACCCAGGACCTTCATAGTATGGCGGAGCCAGGTTAAACAGGTATTACAGATAAATGTAGTCTCTTTCGACTTTCCTATAAGGACTTTCCATTCTCTCCCCTCGATTTCTTTTACTTTTGGTATGTGGTCGAATTGCTCGGATACGGGGGACTCCGGGCATACATCACATATTACTATTACTTGTAGTGGCATAGTGTTACTCCTTTAGTCGCCTTGGCATAACGTGATTTATAACAATGTTATTAAATTGTATCCAAGAAGAAGGTAAGGTTTGATTAAAAATTAAATAAAAAAAGGACCCGTAGGTCCTATATACCCACGAAAGCCGGCTAAAATATTCCTCCTACTTGGGTCGGGTTTTCCATAATTTCGGTCGCCTGGTTAAGGTAGGCCTCGGCTTTTTCTAGATCATTCCTAGCTAGCCATATATCGTACAATTTCAATAGGTTAGCTACCTTCAATTGTTCGGTTACTTGGGCGTCGTTGACATAACCCAGGGCCTCGATTAACTCCATTTGATCGCGATTACGGGCGGACATATTAGATATTGTTATCACCTCCTTTTATTCCAACACCTGGGACAATGGCGTAAAGACTCGCCATCTATGTTTATGTATCGAGCATTGTCCAGGTGGACCAATTGCTCGCAATCGTTACAAGTATCCCAATAATCGGGCGACTCCTCATCCAATGGGACATACTTAAGACGGTCATCGGATGGACATTCCGGGCAAGCCCACCACCCTGGGATTGGGTCATAGGGGTAATTGCCAGCATTGGAAACGCCTCTCTGGTAGGCCTTCTTTAGGGCTACTTTGTGGACTTTGCAACGTGGTTTTACTGTATCCTCGTCAAAATAGTAGGGTTTATCCCACTCTAGACGATCTAGAATACTTTGTATCTGTAAGACCTTAGATTGTAGTTCTAATCTTTTTTGTGGGCCACCTTGGACGGTGGGGTCCAGATTAATTAATACAGTCTTAAGGTCCTTTTTTTGCTGTTCTAGTATACTTTGAAAGTGTCTATTCATGTTTTCTAGTATCTCTCCTTTAGTGACTGTTAGGCAGTCAGCCAGGCGTAGGCCTCCCCAGGTTACCGGCCTCGACCGGTTGGCTCCAGGGCCTACGTGTTTAAGTTGAGTTTGCTTAGGCTTTGATTAGTGGGGTCATTGGTTCGGCTCTTTTGAGTACATCGAACCCGACACCCATAAGATCGGATTGGGAGTCCGCGTCTAACTTGGGGTCGTTGGCCCATGCAGTAAATACATTAGCCATATCCCATAAGGAGAATTCCTCCAGGTCTATGGTTGGGTCACTTTTGGCCAATTCCAGGAAATAGGGAGATTTACGTTTCATTCCGTAAAACTCGGCCTGGGCCTCAATCTCTTTTTTGTAGTCCTCGACTACTAACTCATTCCCAGCCTTTACGACGGTGACCAAATAATCGTAGGTTTGCTCGATCAATTCTACGGAGGCTTTACCCCATAGGTCGTAAAAGTCCGAGGTCATGGTATCTATGGGGCGATTGCCGGCTAGTAACTCGTCTACGAGATTAGCGTAGGCTGGCTCCTCCTCGATTTCGAGAGGGACAAAGGCTTGTAGGTATTTACCTAATTCTGTGTTGAAATAGGTCTCGTTTAGGTGTGCCACGGATGAGAATAGAGTCGGAGCGACTCCAATCATTCCATTAGTGCATATCTCACGATACCAGTAGCCACCAACACCCAGGACACCGCCACCGTTGGGGTTCCTTGAGTAGGAACCACCGTAGTTAATCGAGTCGTTACCACTAAACCGGCCGGTTGATCGACGAACCTCAAAGGTCCGGGCTGGGTCGTAAAAGTTGAATTTTACGGTTCCAATACGGGAAATCTTAGGGCGATCTATAACTAAACCACCCTCGCTAGTCTCTGAGAAGTTCTTAACCAGGGAATTAACAGCCTGGAAATCACTCCACCAAAGGGGGTAATCTTTACCGACAAAACCGGCGACCTGGTCGTCTATCGTTCGGAATACTCGCTCCATCTTGGGCCTGGAGGCCGGAACGTGCATAAGGTAGTTAAAAGCATAGTTGCTATTTTCTACCGGTTCTCCGTTGATATTAAAGACCGGGAGGTCAGTTTGTCCCCTAAATGCCTCGAATTCTTTTCGTCTAAGCCCGGCGGGGCTAGCGTCCAAGTATTGGCTAAGGGAATGATCGTTAAGGAACCATTCCTCCCCATGATATGAAATAGCTACCGGCCCGGTTGGGTTTACTGGTAGTGGTCGGAGGTCGCCGACTTTTACGTCGATGTCCTCTCGGATTACTTCAATCTCACGGAGTTGGGCCATAAAACTAATGGCTGTTGAGTCCTTATCGATGTTTTGAGCGATATGTCTCTCATGGAGAATTTCGCTTATTCTGTTGTCTATTCGTTCGGATTGCTTGTCTTTTGTTTCTGACATTGTTTTCTCTCCTTTAGGCTGGCAGTTTTGGGACTCCAGGACGTCCCCCCATTTTACGCCTGGGGATGGCGTGGGGTGAACCCACTCCAGGATAGCCGGCCTCGACCGACTAACTCCAGGAGTTCACACCTTAACACGCATTGAGTCAGCAAAGGCGGGAGTCTCGCCTCTGAAATCATAGCCGAGTTTGTCGGCCATAAGTTCTAGAACGGCGTTGAATTCGTCCCCGTGGACTTCCTTTTCAATTTCCTTAAGAAAGTAATGAGTCATTTCATGGACAAATATATGGAGGAGTTCGGAATAACTTTCAACCTTTTTGATAAAGATTGTAATTTTATTAAGTTCGTCCAGATATACGCCATGTTTTCCTTTTTTCTGTTGCCGGCCATTATGAGATATTACTATCTTTGGAACGGCGTAAAGGTCACGGTTTAACCACCGGTCCCCGGACGCCTTTTTATTGTGATAGACGACCAGGGGGATGGAGTCACCGAAACCAAGTTCTTTCATGGAATTGTAGCCAGCCTCATAGACTTTTTCGATGTTATCGGTTATTATCTTGGGGAGTAGTCCGTTACCGGTATCAAACTCCTCCAAGTGGCTAGAACAATAAGCACGGCCCAAAGTCTTGTAGGTTCCATCGTATGGGAGATTTTTCTCCTTGAACCATTCGTCGCCGGCTTTGTAATAGATGGGGGTAAGGACCTCCTCCTCACAGTCACCAAAACGACATTGGTTTTTTTCGTAAACCTCGGTAGGAACTTGGGGGTTCTCAATGGCCTGGACATCTAGTAGGAGGTCTAGGACATCTTGAAGGTCAGAGGCTCGAACCTCTGTTCTTCCGCGATTGCTCTTTGTTGCTCTTGCGAGCCAGGTAGATATTAAATCGATTGCTTCTTTCATTGTGTATCTCTCCTTTAGTGACTGTTAGGCAGTCAGCCAGGCTTAAAGCCTTACTCAGTAGGGACCCGCGAGTCCATGAATTTGAGGGCTTTTTGTTAGACTATAATCCTAAGCCGACTTCTCTTAGTGTAAGAGAGGGCTTACAATCGTCACAAGTAACGTCGGAATTATCGTTCGTTGCTTGGTATTCTTTATCGCCGTAGGTGGTGAATTTTCCACACCTAGTTGATGAGGATTTAAATTTATCTTGGTAGTGTATATCTTCTGACATATTGAGTTTTATCTCCTTTAGTGGCCGTATCGTGGTTCCTTTCGTTTCCAAGGCTCGCAAGCCTGGGAAATCCCGAAGGGTGGGTTAGTATCGTATAACCCACTAAAACGCCATTGTTCTAGTACAATGGTAAACCTCTCCGTTAACGGTGGAATTACCGGCCCGTTATACTGCTAACGGTACTTAAGCCAGGACTTTAACTCTCGGTCCTTGCACGGGGGCAAACCCTCCCCAGGCTCGCCGGCCTCGACCGGTTGGCTCCAGGGGTTTGGAGAGAGATAACTTTATGTTTCGTGGGCGGGTGATACTGCTACACCCCTTCCGGTCATTATGGGCCTTTCGCAATGCTACGGGGGGACGGGTGAGAGGTCAGTAGCCGGCCGAGGCCAGAAACTAACAAATCGAGATACTCACCATTATATATAAATAAACTGCATGCAGAATTTAGAAAAGATAGAACTTTGTTATAATTTTGATAACGGATTAACTTAATTCATGTGAATAGCGTAACTCTGTTTGGTTAATGAAGTGTTCTAGGACCTCTTGGTCACTTGTGTAGGTCCTGGGTGGGTCGGTCCATTCGACTACTTCCTTTAGTTTAGTAGCCGGCTGGGACCTCCAGTAATTTTCTACCTGTTGGGATAAGACCAAGGCCTCCGATCTACGGTAGGACTCTCTAAAATGACTATCCCTAATAACGAGATTACTCATTCGGTAGGGCTCCTATCCCAATAATGGACGGTAAAGTAATATTTACCTCCCTTAATTTCGTGTTTAGTGACCTTAAACACGTTGAACTTGGGAGTAGCTTTAAGCCGGGATAGTATCCGTTTAACCCAGGAGTCAACAGTATACGTTATACTGTTCTTTTTTCTCTTGGCCTTACGGTTGTGTTCTTGGACCGTTGTATCCGTAGAATAGGAATGATAGGCCTTACCTACTAGGTCCGGGTTCTCCATCTTATAGACGTTACATATGTCACACCTGGGTATAGTCCTGGGGATGGATGGACCCAACTCTTTTAACGCCTCTTTGAGACGTCTTAGAGTCAAAACGAAATCTTCGACCTCATTCGACTTAATTCCATAGTAGGCCAGGGCCTCCGATCGGAAGTAGTTAACTGTTTGGTCTTTCCCTTCTCTATCCATAGAGTTAACAAGTTCTATCTTTCTTAACTCCGATAGCCGGCTCGATACCAGGTAATCCCTGGAAATTTTGTTATATCCTTGTTCAACCATAAAATTGAACAATTCGCGGTAGGTTGGAGGCTGGCCATAGAACCTAAAATAGGCGGTCCCATAGAAAACAATAGCCTTCTTTTGGGACGACATTTTAGGGATAGCTTTCTTATGAGCCTCTCTCCTTTTGATTGCCGTATCACTGTTATAGTCGCTAGACATAGGCAATTCACTTTTAATTAGGTGTGTTATAAAAATCTGTCAGGTGGGTAACGTAAGAATTGTAACATTTTTCCAGTGGTTCCATAGGAAAAAAGTTCAAAATTATGAATATAGAGTATGTACTTTGATATTAGGTTTAACCCACACACCCCCTTATTTCGAGTGGAAAAGTAGTCCGACCCTTGGGGATAAAAAAATATTGATCTAGAGGGTTCGACTGGAAATCTATTCAATACTCGAATAGAAACCAGTAATTAACAATCTATTTTTTTTCCGTTATCACTTTGATTATATTTATACTTAGTTATAGCATTGGTACGAATGCGCGGAGTCATTTTGAATTAATGTAACATTTTGACGAATTCAAAGAGTAGAGACTTTCTACCGGTTGTTTTGAACTCAGTTCCACCGGAAATAATGGGGTGTGTGTGTGTTTATATAATGATGATCTAGAGTATCTGAATATTAATAATTTTAGGAGTTACCTCAATTTCCTATAAAGCCGGCTGAGAGATTAAATAAAAATAAAAAAAACCTGGGCGCCTCCTCCCAGGTCCTTACCCAAGAGAGGATAAGTATAGGTGTTATAAATGTGGCCGGAGTTTAGGGGTCCCTGGGAAACCCCGACCTTATAGATGTGGGACCAGGACCTCGACGACTTGCTTAATGCTCCAGTCGTGCTAGAAAGCTCGGTCCTCCCTAGTGGAATTTGAACCGGTTTTTTCCTTCTTACGTTGGAGAGGTTCCCCGGAAACTCGTTGCCTCAGTATCCCGATGGACGATCTACCGGGATTTAACACCCCTGGCGTCGGTGACGGCCGGGCTATACCGGGCGGTAATCCCAGGGAGTAGGTAACTATAATGAAGTAATGCCGACCCGAACCGTGGTCCGGGTCTAGCGACTAAAGGAGAGATAACTCTCCCTCGTAACCACCCATAGGATGGGCGAGAGCCTTTATCCCCAATGATGGATAGGAGTATTAATTTTTAAAATGATGGGTATGATTATTACTATTCTTCTAGATAGGTTGATAGTTTTTTGACAATATGATTATTATTGGCCCGGAGGTCCTTGTATAGCTCATCCTCTACGGCCACTCGATCGCAATTCTCACACTGGTAAAAGCCGGTTTTGGCCCAAGTGTATTTTTTACGATTGGTCTTAGGGTGTCGCCCGACGTATTTTCGGACGGACATAGTCTTAAAACGGAAATACTCTCCGGTCTCGGAAAGGCATTCGGTACAGAATTTAGAGGCCTTAGACATTCTTAGGCCTCCCTACAAAACTTATACCAGGCCTGGAGTTGGGGTACGAGGTTTAGGTATTTGTCCTTTCTTCCTACAATGTCCAATAATGCGAATATCTTAGTAATGTAGTATTGAAACATTGGTAACTTGTATTGTTGACGAGCGCGATAAGCCTTATCGTTGTACTCTATTAGCTGGGTCTCTATCTCCTTAGTCATGACCCTACTTTGTGGTAAAAGTACTTAAATCTATGGTGGGTGTATACACCCCCTTGGATAGAAGCGTCTTAAATTATTATCATTGGTTCACAATCATCTAAACATAATGAGCTAACCCTATATACATGGGAGAGAATATAGCCCTATGTGTGAGGAATATTCAATTACTTGGCCAACGTACCGAGAAATTAAACACAAAACCACTAGAGCTATTTATCTACTATGTATTGGCTTGGGGCTTTTCAGCCTGGGCTTTACCCTGGGCTGGGTTAATGGACCCACCCAAACCAATGTTATACCCGTACCCGTCCCGGTGGAGGTTCCAACAGAGGTTATTATCCCCGAAAATATGACCATTGACGAGGCTATTAACCTGGAGATAAGCCAGCTAAAGGATAACGATACCGGACTTTTCGATCAAAACTACACCCTATCTTTGAATAACGAGACTTACCGGGTTAGCTATAATCAATCCATCTTATCTATTGAAGGTAAAATATGGAGTTGCTGGGAATTGGTTTCGGAGGCCAGCTATCATATGACCTTTTCATTTACTATCTTTCTCAGAGAAAACAAAGTATATCGTATATGGGATATTGACCTAGATAACTATGATATTGGGGTCAATTCAAGCCAGTTTACAGTTTATAACTCAACCCTAACCCTATACTATGATAGATCGACCGGCCACTTAGAAGGCTATTACAACGTGAATTTTGAGACGTGCTTAGGTTCTGATATTAACTATTATGGTGTGTAGGTAACCTCAATTTTATGAATTAAAATATTATCATCAGTAGATGCCCTCGTTAGCAATATAACTAAAGTCTCACTACCTGTAAAAGTTTTAGGGAAATAAGACGGAGCGATTTCTCTCCACTCCCCACTTGATGATATGTTACTCATAGTTGTTTGGAGGACGTCCTCGTTAGCTGTGTCCGCGTCGTTCCTAAATATTATGTATGCTAAATCTCCAGTACTACCGGCGCTTTTACTCTGTACGAAAACCCTCACCTTAGCGATAGTTAAGGTGATTAGAGGCGGGTAAAAAGCCTCTGTATGATCTATGGTAGTCGTTATCTCTACGGATTGCATAACTGTAGCCAGACTAATAACAGTACCAGGATTAAGAGTAACTCCGTCCTCATCCCTCCCGATAATTTGCGCGGCCGGGTATTGTATAACTGTAAAGCTATCGACATAGGCCTTTACTGATTGCTGAGTAACTAGGGCGGTCGCTAAATCGGAATTCATGTCGTCCTCATCCTTGATAGAAGTTACTCTAGTACTGTTTCCAATATTAAGGCCAGTTAAGTATAACTCGATTGGAAACCCTATTCTAATATCTTTGATAGCCGAGGCCGTTAGGGTAGTGGTTCCCTCCACTAGTTCAATTCTTGCCAGTAATACGGCGTCGTCGGGGACTGAACTAGAAAAATCGGGCGGTCTATGAGAACCGTCGTCGGCAATTGTGCCGGCTAATACCTGGATTAGTCCTCCGGTGTCAGCATAGATATAAAGAAACCTGGCCTTACCGGTCCCTAATGCTCCGTACTCTGTGTCCAGGGATTGGTTATCTGCTGAGACAGAAACCACGGACCCATTAATATAGATGGAGCCGGAGGCTATATCTATGTCGTTGGCTGTTGTTGTTAAGTTTGAGGACCCGTTAGCAGTAACGCCACAACCGGAAATTATATAGTTTCCATGCTTATAGGCGTGCATTGGTATATTGATGGCCTCACCATAGTAGAGGTCCTCGTCGTCGATCATTTCGAATAGGTCGGCTAATGTCATATTATCCACGTTCCAGGCGGAGTACTTGCCTAATGATATTGTCCTCCCCGCTCCGGGTTGTTACGTCGGGGATAGTTGACTCTATGGCATTAACTCCACCGGATGTTTGATTATAGAGTCTAACTATACTAAAGGCCGTATCTGTGGGGTAATCCCCAGGGTTGGCCACGGTAATTCTATATAATAATTGGTTATATAATGTCGTCTCGAATAAGGGATAACCGGAGTCCATCCCGGTTCTAAACGTATCTGAGCCGTTGGTAACTTCTATCGAGGTGTTTGAATTATCCAGGTAGTCGTAGACCAGGCCCGATATTAAATCTCTGATTAAGTTAAGGCCGGCTGTTGATACATTGCCATCCGGTCCCGTAAAGGTTAGTTTCCAGGTTACCCGGAGGACCTGGTTTATCGTCTTGGTTATAGTGGTAGAATGTAGATACCTGGCCATGAGGTCGCCGGAGGTAGCCACTAAATTATTATGGATACCTAACTCCCTCGCTGAGATTGAGGAGACTACTCCGTCGTCTATAAGGGTCTCAAACTCGACCACTCCAGTACTCCCAGCATTGGGCGAACTACTCTCTAAGCCTTGGCGAGCTACCTCGTTATCTAGAGCTAGATCGGTAATCTTTGAGTTTGTGGTCCCGGTCCCTACACTTATCGACCCATTACTAGAGTCTATGGCATTCGGGACCGTGGCTATCTGTGATATAGTTCTCATCATAGTTTCAATGGCGTTGTTAGTTATAACGGCCTCTTGATCGTTTACTATGGTAGTATAGCCGGACTGTTGGTCCCCAGCTAACCGGGTCCCAGCTAGGAAGTTCCCAGCCAGGGCGGAGTTTTCCGTCGCACGTTCAACGGTGACCGAGGCGACCACTTCTAGAGTCTCGTCGGCGTCGTCAACACTGGAGCCGGTTAGTGATGTACTGGCCTGGTTCTGTTCTACATTCCTTAGCTTATTGATAGCCTCGGCCAGCATATCCGCCGTATTCTCGGTTATAATACCTATGTTAAACATTGACCGCATTTTAGTAAGCGTATGTTTTGCCTGGAGGACTACGAATTTAGCGTTAGTATAGCCGGCTAGTGTTGAGTTGATTGTTACTATCTCCCCAACGTCTACGGTCTCCGATAGCCGGGTAGTCATCTTATGGACCTTAAACGGGTTGGCGAACTTCTTTAGAAGGTGGTCGGCGAATTCCGTAGCCTCGCCCACCGTCGCTATATCTGACCGGTCCCATCTCTTTTGTTTTTCCTTGTACGTGGCTATGGAGTTATGGTCCCTCCTCCTAACGAACTTATCAAGATTGGACCCATAAACAACCAGGACCGAGTTAATAACCTGGCTTGAACTCTCCTTAAAGTCCTCCGCTATTATATCCGTATCGTTGAAGGTGACCCCTGAGTCTACAAAATTCTCCGGTCGGAATATGAACCGTTTAACGACATCCAGGTAGTGGATAAAATCCTCGTTATCTGCTAGCTCCTGGAGGATATTCTTAAAGAGAATAGCCGTCCAATTCTTGTTACGTTGAACTATTGTAGACTCTATCGACCGGCGATCGAATTCACCAGGATAGTTATTATCTAGCATAGTTCCAACCATAGAACTTGATAGAGTATTAGAAAAGGACTCCGTGGCGTATATGTCTTGAAATCTGAGGGAATGGTCACGGCCGGATAATTCAAGTTTCTTACTCCTGGTTGGTTTCTTCAATTCAATTAGTCCAGAGAATACCCTAGTTCCCCGGATGTCTATTAAAACCTCGTCGTGCTGGGTAATGGTGTCCCTCTTGGCCCTATCTGAGTCCTTGAATTCTAGATTGTATGATCTAGTATAATCTGATATTGATTGTTGGACATCTAGAGCTAGAGCATTAAAATAATGGTTGCCGGCTACGAGGACCTCGTATTTTTTCGATGGAAGATTGTTGAGGTGGGTAATTTCCTCTGTGGATAATACGTGGTCGTAGATGCGGAATTCATCCATTTGACCGTCGTAATGATTTGATCCGATTGCAAAATAACCTATATTATTTCTTGTCAAATTAGATAAATCTAAAGTCCCATTTTGATTATCTGAATCTACTAGATTATTATTAATATAAAGATATTGAGTTGTCCCGTCCCACACAAAAACAATATGATACCAAGTATCAATAGAAAGAGCGGTATCATATATTGATGTTACAGAATTCCCCGCATCATTAGTTATTCTTACATTTATTTTATCACTTGCTGTAAATACAACAAACCGCGCTGTTCCATCTGATAAATCTGTGAGGTTATATTCTTCTCCTGTTACAGATGGTAAACTTCTTAATTTGATCCAAACACTATATGATATACTAGAAAATAGTTTCAAGTCGGGAATTGTCATGTAATCATTATTAGCATTCTCAAAATCCCCCGCATTGTTCACCTTCCCCGAAACAAAGGTAACGCCGTTATTTGTGCCATGATACCCATTGCCGGAATAATCCTTGACATCATGATCTAGTGGGTAGTATGCTACAATCCCCATGTTAACCACTCCGTATTTGTGCAGTATCCTTGGTTTTGATTAGGAAATCGAAGCTGACAGTAATTATAGCCTGTCCGTCTTGTGCCCCTCTTTGTGCATCATATGTGGTCATCCAACCTGTGCAATCCACATACCCACCATTACTATTCAAATACAATCTAAGTTTATGCACCTGTTGACTTGATGTGTATAGCCTTACAAGTTCATCCAATTCATCCCAAATAATTTCATCGGGTGTTTTAGGTGCTGCTGTAATGATGGCTTCAGTGACCTTCAT
>Ga0209918_1001132_pt1 | contig 15124 bp, 11 predicted proteins | sample SalPonD_shore_MG_FD_185712 | JGI IMG/M metagenome (GOLD analysis project Ga0209918, IMG submission 185712) | Salt pond soil microbial communities from South San Francisco under conditions of wetland restoration - Salt Pond MetaG... | ecosystem: Environmental > Aquatic > Marine > Intertidal zone...
ACGCCACCTACCGAGACAGCGGTCCACATTTCTACGAGCCCGATGAAGCTCAGCACCTCCTCTGGGACCCGTCTCGATGCGTAATTGCAGAGCGCCGCCACGAAGTAACTGCTCAACTCGGCCGTATCGTCCACTGCCGTGCCCGTGCCGCCCTGTCGGTCCTCGTTGCCGCCCAAATTCACCACTTCGAACAGGGTCAGCTTGTCCGGATTGGACACGAGATAGCTGGTCAATGGATCGGTCCCGAAAACTGAACGGAATAACTGCTCCTTCGTAAACCCGATGACATCGTTCCAATCGTGGGTCCGCCAGTACCCTGGCGAAACGCCGCTGCAGCTGAAAAGGTTGTTGGTGTTGCTCGGATTCATCGACACAACAGCCGACGGCGACTGGCAATACACGCTGGCACGCACGGACTTGTGCCGCAACGCGAAATAGACCGGAACCGCGCCCACGACTGCCTGCCCCAGCCTGCGTCTGGAAATATTGACACGGCCCTCTCGCGACGCGTGATTCAGTTCCCCGCGACGCCCTTGCGTACTCATGGCTCTTAACCCCTGCCCACGGCCAACTCTCTGGCTAGCTTTACATAAGCATAGCCGCTTTGAAAGCGTTTTCATGAAAACTGAAGCAGGACCCGTGCCACGCTCCAATCACCTTTCCTTATCAGACAGTTACCAAACCTGAAGACACCGCGGTAGCAGCCGGATCGAATAACTGTAAAAGATACCGACACCTTCTCGAACATCACTCACGACCATTCGACGCCCCCTCGGCGTGAACGCCCTTTTCCCGCGGTTCGGCGTCTCAGTTTCCGAATGGCGTACTAAACGTCCTCAGACAGCACGGCACCGCGACCAACCTCCGCAGACTGGGTGACGGCTTCCTCAGTGCTTGACAGCCGGAGCTCCGCATATTCTCGGTGTAGTACCGCGCTAATGGCAATCAGCGTATAGATCAGGTCGAAATACGCCAAGCTAAGAAATGCGCCGGCCGCGAAATAGGGAATCATAGCCAGCTGTATTCCACGTGCGTAACCGCCTAACCAAGCGTAACGAGGGCCCTCCTTTTCTAGGCGGGCAAGCCGATGGAGCCGAAAGAACGTTCCCCAGAGCAGAAGCATGAACACAGCGAAGCCGCCGAAGCCGTGCTGACCCAAGACCTGGAAGTAGATACTGTGGGCCGCACGCTCTTCGTTGTGCCACGGCCCAAGGAAGTTGGCATAGCTCAACCAGCGCTCCGTGTGTCCCGCATATTCGAAGTTAAAGCCGGCACCCAGTAAGGGACGATCCAGGGCAATATTGGTAGACACTCCCCACGCCTGCACACGCTGCATTGCCGAATAGTCTTTCTGGTAGTCCAGCGTGGTCTCCTGTCTGGCGTACCACTGCTCCGGGATGGAGGCGACGATCAGCGGCCCCGCGAGCACGCCAACGATAGCCAATGGCAGGATGTGACGGCGGTATCGCCACAGCAGCGGCGGCGCGAGAACCGCCAAGCCGATCAGCGCGCCGCGGGAATACGTGAACATGATGGCCGGAATAGTCAGCCAAAATGCCGCAAACAGGGAGTAACGAGCCCACTTGGTACTCTCGTAACGGGCAAGCGTGAGCAAAATGGGCAAAAGCATACACAGCGCCAGACCAAGCGCGGTGTTGTCCGCAATAAAGGTATTCGCCGGCCCCCAGATGCGGTAGCTTCCGCCGGTTGCTATACCAAAGATGCCGCCCTTCACGCCATAAAAGCCCAAAGAGACCGCAATCGTCAGCAGCAGGTAGCGAATTCGGTGATGGCCACGGATGAGCATCATGGTAATGAAAGTAAACAGGACGATCTTTGCCACCTTTTCCCATTGGACCCAGGAAACTTCCGGATACCACGCAAAGATGGTCGTCAAGGTGAAATAGAGCGACACCACGACAAGCATGGCTGTCTCGAATGTCTTCGGAAGGTCCCGACGATCCCTCGTAATAACGAGCCCAATAAGCGTAGCGATTCCGACGACTTGGGCAAACGGATACGTCCGCAAGGCCCAGCTCATCTTGTGCGGGTTCATCAGGCCCAGCCAAGTCCAGCCGATTACGCCAAGCCATGGCCTAGCGAGTGCCGCCGGGATGCACGCGGCGATCAGTCCTAGCAGGAGGATATCCCTTATCCCCACGGCCGCCTCAACGCGGTTCCGCAATGTGCCATGCCACCCTCCATCAGTGTCTACGCTCCAAGGGCGGTGCTATTCCTGGCAAAGCTATCGCCCCTGTTCGGCCAGCTCATCAAAGACGCGCGCAAGCCGTCCGGTCAGCGCACGGCGCGAGTAACGTAGGGCGACCTCTTCGTCCGCCACCGGAAGAGTACCCAGCGCAGCACGGGCAATGAAATCTTTCATGGCCGCTGAGATGGCCTTCGAATCGTCCAGCGGCACGACCGTGTCGACGCCCGCCTCCGCCAGCGTAGCCGCGGTGTCTCCCGCCGGGTCCGTCAACGCCAGGATGGGCCTACGCGAGCGGAAGTACTCATAGAGCTTGGCGGGAATCTGATGATTACATGACGACGCCTGAAACAGGAGCAGGCCGTCAGCCTCGAGCATTTCGGCCAGCGCCTGCGCATAGGCCAGCGGGGGAGCCAGCTCCACGATGTCATCGATATTCCTGGACTCGAGCTCGCCCTCGTACAGGTCGTCATGCCCTGTAGCGCGCAGGACAATACGCAACGTTTTCGCGGATACCATGCCGTCTTTCTTGAGCTGAGCCAATGCGTCGAAGAATGCTGTCGGATCGCGTTCCTTGGGGTAGAGAACACCACTATGCACGAAGGTTAGCAGTGTTCGCCCGATCTCTTCCCCGTGTTCTCTCATGGCCTGTGCCTCAGCAAAATTGCCCTCATCATAACCATTTGGAATGACGATCCCGCGTGCAATACCGGGCGAGTCCGGGTAACGGTCGCGATACATCTTGAGGGCCGACGGTGCCGTGAAGACCGCCCGGGCACAATATCGCGCGACCTGCCGCTCGATCCAAAGAAAAACGCGGCGCTGTCGTGGGTCGCGCGGATAATCTGGCTCTGTCATCGAATCGCGGAAGTCAGCCACCCACGGGATTCCGGTCAGTCGGTGCAGTGTTAGTCCGATCAGGTGCGCCGTGGCGATCGGATAGGTGGACCACAGCACCGCCGGCCGCAGCCTGCGGATTAGCGACAACCCCTGAATGACGCCGCCGAGCCACCACCCCACCCAGCGATCCGGCAGTGCCAGAAAGCCCGGATACCGCCCGGCAAGAGCGAGGTGCCGTTTGGTGTCCCACGCTGCCGCTCGAATCACTGTTACATTTTGGGGGATTTCGTGAACCTGCTCCTGACTCTGCTCCTCAAATACCCGAGGGTGGGCTGACAGCACGGCAGGCGTCCAACCGAACTCCGCCAAGTACTGAACGTTCTTTAGGGTGCGCTGCAGGCCGCTACTCACTTTGACTGGAGGAAAGTGATAAGCGATGAGAAGGGCCGTCTTATTGTTCATTTTACCACTCGATGTCAGGTCCCGGATCGGCGGCACTCATGAGCCTGCACCAATTCGCCGGGCAACGAAGCTTACTACGATCTCCTCGAGACCCGCCGGGCGCCCCATCAGCGACCAGGTCCCCAGGAGGGTCAACGCGTAGACAATGCCACCAACGACGACCTGAGCGAACAGTGCGGTAAGGGCCGGCGCTGTGAAATACCCCCGAATCGCCAGCAGTACGAGCGCCATGACAGCCGTGGAGGCAGCCGGCCGCATGAAGGCAAGCACCAGCTGCCGGCCGCGGAACACATTCAGCGTGTGGGCGTACCAGAAGATGGTCCCGGCGTAGAAAACCGCGGCCACCAATCGCGCTTCGGCAATACCTCGCAGTCCCTGACTGGTGAAGAATAACGCCCAGACGGCAAAGAATACGGCGACCTGGACCCACATTCCCCACGCGGTCACCGCCATACTGCCGATCGCGGTGAGCAGCGTTGCCACCGGGTGGATAAGCGCCTTTATCAGCATGGCCAACGCGAGAATCTCCAGCAGCGGTACCGCCGGGCCCCACTGGGTTCCGAATACGATTGGGACCACGTCGCCCGCCACCAGTGAGAGCCCAACAGAGGCTGGCATTGCCAAAGCCGCTACGCCTCCTATGGATTTTTCGGCCGCGCGGTTCAAACGCTGGGTATCCTTCTGCAGGGCAGCGAACGCCGGCAGCAGCGCGCGTGCAAGGGGTGCGAGCAGCTCAGAGATCAGCATCTCCGATAACTCGCTAGCCACCGTATACTGTCCCATGGCGCTGGTCGTGTTCCGGCCGCCGACCAACAGTCGATCCAGCCGGCCCTGAGCGAAGGTCCCAATCTGCCTGATGGTCAGCCAACTGGAGAAGCCTAAAAACTCGCTCCACATGGCCAGGCTCAGGCGCGGCCTGTAGCTGTGCATGATGTAGCTGATAACTACCTCGGCGATACGCGAACCGACATAGGCGTACACCATGGCCCAGTAAGACTGGTAAACGATTGCGATGGAGATGGATAGGACGACGCTGGTCAGCTTGCGCACGATAAACAGGACGAAATCACGCCCCATATCCAGATCACGCTGGTAGTCGACGACGCCGATATTGCTCAGTCCCCCGAACAAAACACCAGCGGCCAGGACAAACAGTACGGGCTCCAGCCGCGAATCGTGGAAGTACGTCGCCGCAGGAAATGCACCAGCAACGATGATCGCTGCACCCAGACCGTTCTGTATCAGATTGAAGGTCCAAGCGGTATCGTAATCCTGGCGACTCAGGTTACTGCGATGGATCAAAATTGACCGCACCCCGAACTCAAGGAGAGACTCAGAAAAACCGACCACGATCATCGCCATGCCGACCACACCGAAATCCGCCGGGGTAAGCAGACGTGCCAGGACGACGGTGCTCACCAGGCCAAGCAAACGCACGGCCCAACGACTGGCCACGGCCCATCCCGATGCTCGGAGCAGCTTCGACTGGTTGATTTCCGTGCGGTCTGTCATGGAAGGCGGTCAGGGGCCCCCTGTCGCTCTGCGGACACCGCGGCGTCGCCGCCCACCCGATCCGCCTTCCCGCCACGAAGCCGGCTAGCTGCCAGCCTTACCAGATAACGGACGGTTTTTTGATCCCACGGCGTAAACCGCGGCAACTGATAGATATCGTCCATGACGCTGGCGGCAGCCCAGGCCGTGCTCACAGCCGCCTCAAAACCCGCGTCCCGGACCATACGGACGTGCTCCTGACAGTAATCCGTAGCCGGCTTACCGTTGGGATAAGCAAACAGGGGCACGGCGTTACCGGTGATCTCCTGCAGGGTTCGTCGACCTTCGACGATCTCGCGATGAGCCTCATTGGGCTGAAGGCGCTGCAGAATCGGGTGCGTTACAGTGTGCCCGCCGATATCCATGCCCGCGGCGACCAGCGCGCGCACCTGTTCTTCATCCATCATCAGCGGCCGGCCGCCGATTTCCACACGTTCCGCAAAGGCATTGGCAACGCTCAACCGCTCGTCACCGGGCAGGTATTTCAGAGCCTGCAGTACGCGCGCGATCGCCGCCTGACGCTCGCCCGGTCCATTTACGGAGATCCCAGCCATATCCAGCTCCGGGATGTCCAGAGCCTCATCCCGCCATGCCCTGACTGACTCGATCACGGTGTCGTTCCACATGCGCCCGCCGCCGAGGAACCCAGTGGCAATGAAAAAGGTGGCGTGTACATTCAAACGCTGCAGTATCGGCAACGCCACTTCCACGTTGTCGCGATAGCCGTCGTCGAAAGTCACCGCCGCGGCCCGCGAGGGCAGCGTCCCATCGAACAGCCGCCTGACCGCGTCTGCCAGGGGAAGCACGCGGTACCAGCGCTTCAACGCTCCCATGTGCCGGGCGAACTGGGTCGCGTCCGGAATGTCGGGTTGCAGCGGATCCCGCTCCGGCAGCACGCGATGATAGATCAGTATGGAGAGTCGGTTGCTCACGGGACCTTCGATGGCTGCACGCCGTGCCTTTGCCCGCTAATCGCGTGGCTGATGACGTAACGATACTTCCCGGAACGCTCCGGTGGAATCTCCGGGACCGTCTCAACGTCGACCTGGACCCCTTCTCCCAGCCGCTCCCGGAACCCGTCGATGATGCGCTGCTTGATTTCCTCACCCAGCGCGCCGTCGGGCACGAGCTCGACACGCGTGCGGTCGATGGATTCCTGGATGATGCGGAACCGGCTGACGCCCTCCTGGCCGCGGACGACGTAGATCAACGCCAAGCCGTGCATAAGCGTGCCGTCGGCAGCCACCACAAAGTCGGTGGAACGCCCCTGCACCTCGCTCAGCAGCGGGAGGGTGCGTCCGCATGCACACGTCTCCGTCGAAAGCGTGCCTATGTCGCCGGTGCGATAGCGGAGGAAGGGGAAATCACCTGTGCAGAGGTGGGTCACGACCAGCTCGCCGGCGGTGCCCGGCGGCTGCGGTTTGCCCCCCTCGTCGATCACTTCGACGATGATATCCTCGGCCGAGAGATGCATGCCGCCGCTGGGGCACTCGTGGGCGATGAATCCAGCGTCGCGGCCGCCGTAGCCGTTGGCCACCGGGCAGCCGAAGATCCTCGATATCGTCTCCCGCTGCTCGGGGTCCAGCCTCTCGCCGGTGACGAAGGCGACCCGTATGCCCAGATCGTTCATGGGCACACCGCGTTCATCGGCATGCCGGGCGAGCAGCGCCAGTGCCGACGGATACCCGAACAGCATGCGTGGGCGCATCCGCCGGATACCGCCGAGGAAGGCATCCATGCTGGCGGCGGACATGTTGAATGCGGGGAATAGGCGCGTGCGCAGCAGCCGGTCCCGAACCGCCTTGATGCGGTCCTGCCCGCCCAGCTCGATCGGCGAGCCCCATATGACGGCTTCGGGATCGCCTATATCCACATCCCACCAACGGGTGGCGCGCCATTTCGCCGCCACGTCGTGTGAGACCCGCTCCCGAGTGAGGTAGAACGTCAATGGCTCCCCGGTGGAGCCGCCGGTATTGAACGGCGTCAGAGACGATGCACCCTCCGAACGGAGAACGTCGATGTTCGCACGGATGGTCTGCTTGTCGAGCAGCGGAATGCCGGCGATGTCCTGCAAGGACGTCAATTTCAATGGATCGAACCCGATTCTGCCGAATAGCCCTCGATAGTAAGGAACATGCTTGCCGGCATGTATCAGAAACTCACGTAACCGCCGTACGCGGTGAACGTTCAGCTCGTCGGCGCTCCACCATTGGCTGCGCTCAAGCTCACGACGGAGTGCCACGGACTGGTGCCCTTTAAGCCGCTCGTGAAGCGGAAACAGAGCCCCCGATATCAACTGCGTATATAAAGACGAGGAGCTCGGCATCTTCCATTCGCCCGCTGTCACGCGTCATCGCCGCGGAGCAACTCACGCGTCGCTGTCCCGCGATTTCTTGAAGCGAGCGTTGTGAATTCATCGATCAGCGTCTGAATGCGATCATCCCAGGTGTTGGCACGTGCGTAGGCGAGAATGGCCTCGCGATCCCACGACGCTAACAACGCCCGTCTCAGTGCCGCGAGCAGCGCATCACGATCATCGAAGGGAATGACGATTCCGATGTCTTCGTTGCGCACTACCTCCCGGCTGCCGCCGACGTCCGTAGTGACTACCGGAATGCCGCAGGCCATTGCCTCGAGAAGGACGTTCGCCCAGCCCTCATTCCGGGAGGACAGCACGAAGACATCAGATGCCGACAGAGGCAATGCCAGTTGTTCCGGTTGGAGTTGTCCGAGGAAATGCACGCGATCGGACACGCCCTTTTCCCTGGCGAGACCTTCGAGCCTGCCAGTCCAGTCGCCCTCCCCGCTCCCACCGCCGACCAAGACGTAGTGAATGTCCGGGAAATCGGTGAGGAGCTCGGGCAAGACATCGATGACGCGATGCTGTCCCTTTCTTTCCACTAGCCCGCCGACCGTAATCAGAACTTTGCCATTCTCCGGCAGGCCCAGTGACCGTCGCGACCGCGCCCGGTCGAGTGGCTGAAAGCAATCCAGGTCGACGCCGTTCGGCACAGTCCTCGTGCGGGATTCGGCCGCGCCGAGCTCGATAGCGAATCGCCGCAGACTCTCAGATACCGTGAATACCCGGGTCGCATTCCGCATTGCGGTGCCAATCTGTTCTCGATGCCCGGGCTCTTGAGCCAACCGGGGTTCGCTTCCCCGTAGGGTGATCGTATATGGCAAATTGAGCCAGTCTGCGAGCAACGCGGCCGCAACCCCATCCGGGTATGCGAAGTGTGCATCCAACACGTCTGCGCCCCCGTTCTCCTTCAACCGACGGACATGGGGAAACAAACATAGCGCGATGCTCCTTGCGTCCATACCGCGAAGCAGACCGGGGAACGCAAGGAAGCGCGGATACGAAATCTCCGTATCACCGTTTCGCCAACGCCGTGGAGTTGGAGGCCGATAATTCCTGTCGAGCAGTCGCAGCACCCACTGCCCGGGAAAATAAGGAGTAGGAGAGAGCACCGTCACAGGCAAACGCGCCCCTACCCGACGCATCCGCTCATAGATGAAAATACCGGCAAGAGGCGCCGAAGGACGGGGGAAAAGCGATGAGATTACCGCCACGGATGTTGCAGTGCGCTCCGCGGACGTTCCCCTTGTGCAGCGTTCACTATATGCGAGGCGCGTGCTCACGGAGATCCTCTTCGCTTCGACTGGAGCGCACGAGATTGCCATAGACCTGACGGTAGCGCTCGACCGAGTGTGGCCAGGTTCGCTCATTCTCGACGTAATGCCGGCCTCCCTCACGAAGGACCGGCCAGCGCTCCTTGTGGCCAAGTAATTCGTCAAGCGCTTTGGCCAATTCACCAACTTCGCCAGCACGGAAGAGCACGCCCGTCTCACCGTCTCTGATCAGCTCTCGATGACCGCCAACGTCGGATGCTACGAATACTTTCCCTAACGCCATTGCTTCCAACGGCTTCAGGGGCGTAACCAGTTCCGTCAGGCGCATGGAAAGACGCGGATACGCAAGTACGTCGATGAGACTGTAATAGCGCGCAATGTCCTGATGTGGAACCCGTCCTGCAAAGATAACCCTGTCACGCACATCCAGTGCGACAGCGAGGCTGCGGAGATGCTGTTCCTGCGGCCCTCCGCCGACTAGGAGCAACCGGACGTCGGTGTTGACGGAGTTGAGCTCGGCCATGGCGCGGATGAGCAGTTCCAGGCCTTCGTAAGCATAGAAAGAGCCCACGAAGCCAATCACGGACTCTCCGTTGAGCCCGATGGCCGAAGCCAATTCCTCATCCCGCGACAGACCATAGGTGAACTGCTCGGCATTGACGGCATTGGGAATAACCGTGGTTCGCGCCGCCGGTATGCCCCTGGCCACAATCTCCCCTCTCAGCCCTTCGCAAATACAGGTAACCGCATCCGCGTTGCGGAGCACGTAGTTCTCCAGACCGCGCGACAGCCGGTAACGCATGCTGCCTTCTCTGGTCGTGCCGTGATCGACGGCGGCATCCTCCCAGAACGCGCGCACCTCGTAGACAATCGGCAGCGAATGGCGGCGCGCCACCTGCAGCGCCGCCATGCCATTAAGCGCGGGGGAATGCGCGTGAATCAGATGCGGTCTTACTCGCTCCACCACCGTTTCCAAACAACGGGTCAGCCCCGAGACAACGGCCCATTGGTTCAACACCGGCACTCGGGCGACAGTCCCGTTCAGTCGGGGACTGCGAAAAAAATGAAGCCCGTCTACCTCCTCCTCCGGAGGCGCATCCACATAATGCTTCGCGCCGGTGATATGAAACGTCTCCCAGCCAAGCGCCCGCTGCCCTTCGATGATCGCCCGCGTGCGGAAGCTGTAGCCGCTGTGCAGCGGAATGGAGTGATCCAGGACGTGCAGCACGCGCAGGGGCATCATCCTTCTCCCTGGGCGGCGGCCGCCACCGAGCCAGCCTGCGGGCTGCGCTCGGTCTCGGCCATGGCGCCTTCGAACATCAGCAGGCTCCAGATCAGCGCGCTGTAGTCCCGCCAGCCCGCTTGGTGGTCGTCGATCACTTCCCGCAGATAGTCCATGTTGAACCAGCCCAGGTCGCCCAAACGCGGGCCGAGCACGTGCTCGCGGACGTGCTCGCGCAGCGGGCCGCGGAACCACTGGGCCACCGGCACGGCGAATCCCATCTTGCGCCGGTAGAGGATGTCGTCGTCCAGCAGCGGCCGGAGGGCCTTCTTCATGATGTACTTGCCCTCCTGTCCCCGCAGCTTGAGCGAGGACGGCACGGTGCTGGCCCATTCCACGAACTGGTGGTCCAGAATCGGCACGCGCACTTCCAGGGAATGCGCCATGCTCGCCCGGTCCACCTTGGTGAGTATGTCGCCGGGCAGGTAAGTCTTGAAGTCCAGGTACTGGACCATGGAGAGCGGATCCTCCGGCCCGTTCTCCGCGTGCCGGCGCAGGACTTCCACGGCGCGGTAGCCCTGCAGCTCGCGGCGCAGGCGGTCGGAAAACAGGCGCAGCCCCTGTGGGCCGTTCACCAGCGACACGGAATTGAAGTAGCCGGCGATGCTGTCCAGGGCCAGGGACTGGAAGGTGGACTTGGCGCGCAGGACCTTCGGCGCCCAATCCAGCTTGGGATAGAGCCGGCCCAGCGCCCCGAACAGCGGCCGCCGCAGCGCCAGGGGCAGCGGCCGCCGCAGCAGCTCCTCGTTCATGTGCCACCGATAGCGGCGGTAGCCGGCGAAGTTCTCGTCGCCGCCGTCGCCGGACAGCACTACCTTCACCCGCTCGCGGGCCATCTGGCAGACCCGGTAGGTGGGCATGGCCGAGCTGTCGGCGAAGGGCTCGTCGTAGAGCCCGGGCAACTGCTCGACCAAGGAGAAATCGTCCGGATTGACCTGCCGCACGCTGTGATCGGTGCGGTAGCGTCGGGCGACTCGCTCCGCGTACCGGGCCTCATCGAATTCGGCCTCGCCGAAGGAGATGGAAGTGGTGAATACCGGCGTCGGTGAAAGCCCCGCCATCAGGGCCACGACGGCGCTGGAGTCCACACCGCCGGAGAGGAACGCGCCCACCGGCACGTCGGAGACCATGTGGCTGTCCACGGCGTCCCGCAGCTGGGCCATGAACGCTTCCGAGACCGTCGCCTCGTCGACGCCGCCGGCGCCGTCGAAGGACAGGTCCCAGTACTGCCGCGGGGCGGGGACGGGCTGGCCCTCCCGGACGGTGAGGGTGTGCGCCGGCGGCAGCTTGAACGCGTGCCGGTAGACGGTGCGGGGATCCGGCACGTAACCGTAGGCGAAGTACTCCTCGATGGCCTCCGGTATCACTTCCCGCGGGAACGCGGGGTAGCTGGTGAGGGCCTTGAGCTCCGAGCCGAACAGTAGGCCGCCGTCCGGCAGCACGCCATAGTGGAGCGGCTTGATGCCCAGCCGGTCCCGCGCCAGGAACAGGGTCCTGCGGTTGCGGTCCCACACCGCGAACGCGAACATGCCGCGGAAGCGCCGCACACATTCTTCTCCCCATTCCTCCCAGCCGTGGGCGATCACCTCCGTGTCCGTTCTCGTCCGGAAACGGTGGCCCAGTGACGCCAGCTCCCGCTCCAGCTCGCGGAAGTTGTAGATCTCACCGTTGAACACCACGGCCACGGTCTCGTCCTCGTTGTACAGCGGCTGGTGACCGCCGGAGAGGTCGATGATCGACAACCGCCGATGACCCAGACCGATGCCGGGCTCGCAATGGAGGCCGCCCTCGTCCGGACCCCGGTGAAACTGGGACTCGTTCATGCGGTGAAGCACGTCCCGGTCCACCGGACGCCCGTCACCCTGGAAAATGCCGACAATGCCGCACACGCCCCCGAACCTCCTCAGGCCGCCTTGCTTCGGATGCCGCCCCGTAATCGGGTAGCCGCCACGCGCTCGTAAAGCCGCTGGTACCGGTCCACCATCACTGCTAGCGTGAACCGCTCTTCCACCGCCCGCCGCGCGGCCTGCCCATGCCGACGGCGCAACTCCGGCGAAGCGGCATAAGTATCGAGCGCCGCCGCGAGCGCCCCCTCATCCTCCGGCGGAATCAGCGCCCCGCTTATCTCATGTTCCACCAACTCGGGGTTGCCGCCAACTGCCGTCGCGACCACGGGCACGCCGCAGGCCATCGCCTCGAGAATGGTGTTGGAAATCCCTTCCGCCAGGGACGGCAGACAGAACACGTCCATGCCACCAAGCAGCTTCGGGATGTCGTCCTGGGCGCCGGCGAACCAGCAAAGACCTTCCACGCCGAGATCCCGCGCCAGTGCCTCGAGATCCCCGCGCAGCGGCCCGTCGCCAACCACGACCAGGCGCAGACGCTCGCCTCCCGTCTCCCCGGCAAGGCGGGCGAACGCGCGAACCAGCGCCGCCTGGTCCTTGACGGGCTGCAGGCGGCCGACGGTGCCGATCACCACGTGCTCGCCGGCACCGAAGCGCTCGCCGACCCAGCTTCGGTCCGTTCCCGGATGAAACCGCTTGGCATCGACGCCGTTATAGATCTGGCTGATCCGCTCCGGCTCGATGCCGATGCGCTCTTCGAGATAGGCGGCAATATGCCGCGACAGGGCCACATATTCGTTCACCAGTGGCCGCACCGCGCGCCGGATCAGCGCCGGCTTGCGCGAGCGCCCGTCCAGGTCGCCCATGTCCCAGCCGTGTTCACCGTGTACGCGGCCGGGGACACCCGCCAGGAACGCCGGCACCTGCGCCTCCAGCGTCGCCAGATTGCGGGTGTGGACGATATCCGGGCGCAGACGGCGAAATGTGCCCCAGAGCCGGCGGTACAGATCCACGTCCTTTCCCTCGCGCTTGTGCAGCGGGAGGCACGGCACGTTTGGCACCCGGATGCGCTCGCGGAAATCCGTGTAGTCGGTGAGGCACACCACGGCGTGCCGGAACGCGTCCGACGGCAGGGCATTGATCAGGTTCACAACGCCGTTCTCCAGGCCGCCGTAGTCCAGCCGGTGCACGACATGGGCGATCAGCGGGCGGCAACGGTTATCCGACGGCCGGCTATTCATGTTTCAACCCGATCGCCGCATCCAGCTCGCGGCTCAGCGCCGGCAGCATTGCCGCCAGGGCGTCTTCCGCCACCCGGCCCCCGGACCCGTCGGGCGGATCAGGTGCATAGACCGCCACCAGCGCGCCCGCGTCGGACTGGGCAAGCAGCCTGCTGCGCAGCGCCAGCAGCTTCGCGGTCAGACGGCTCGATGTGTAGCGGCCGTCCACCCAGTAGACGTAGGCCACAGCGAGCTCGTCGCGATCCGTCGACACCCTGGCCAGATTCACCCTCGCGGGTCCGCCCGCCGTGCTCACCGTGGCGCCGCCATGAGCAAGCAGCCGGCCGTGGTCCCGTTTTTGCCCGACCAGCGTGTTCCCCCAGGAAATCAGCTCGGATTCTGGCGTCTGGTCGGCATAGAGCATCACGCTCAAGCCCAGGGGGCGACCCCGGGCATCGAGAAAGAACGACTGCAGCGAGTGCGTATAGTGCTGGAAGCCCGGCGTCCATCCGGTGAACGGTTCCCCCCGCTGCCATCCCGCCGGCAGGGCGGCGAGCCTCAAGCCGCCCACCGCCGCCGGTCCCGTAGCGCCGGTGCTCCAGGCGCCATACACGGGCCACATCGCCGTCACCGCCAGCGAAAGCAGCGCGAACAGCCCGAGCGCGACAGCCTGCCGCCGCGGTGGTCCGCCGTCTAGCCGGGATCCGCGAGCGGTGGCCCGCCCTTCGGCGGACGGCGAGGCCGCATCGCCGTCTTCCCGCCAGAATCCGCCGATCCAGAACAGCAGCAGCATCACCAGACCGAAGAACAGCCAGCCGTAGATGATGTGATCGACGCCCACGGCCAGCGTCATGCCGCTGAGATGCCCGATCATCACGATCATGTAGGCCCGCAGCCAGTTGGCGATGATGGGCAGCAGGATGGAGGCCGACACGAAGGCCAGCCGGCGCCACAGGCCGCGGTACATCAGATAGGCACCCAGGCACCCCAGCGTGAACGAGGCGATCAGGTACCGGATGCCGCTGCAGGCCTCGGCCACGGACCAGTGGCCGCTGGGCAGCATGAAGTCCAGACCTTCGCGGTAGACCGGGATACCGGTTCGCTGCAGCAGCCAGACGGTGGCGTCGGCCGTGTGGCTCATCAGCGTGGGGACCATGAAGTCGCCCACCGGCACGGAGAGCAGGGTGAATGCCAGCGGGAAGATCCAGGCCCGGGCCAGGACCCGCCCGGCGAGCAGCCAGAAGGTCACGGGGAGCATGCCCACCAGGGCCAGCTGCTTCACCGTGTTGACGGAAGCGAACTCGCCCAGCAGCCAGCCGAACCCGACCAGCGCCAGGGGCAGCAGCGCCCAGGGGTCGGGCCGCGGCGCAATCCTCTGGAGCACCTGGCGGTCCCGCCACATCAGCCAGATGGCGATCGGGATGACCAAGAAGCCATGGGTATAGGTTTCGGAACGCCACCAGATGGCGACAATGCCCGCGGCGGTCTTTTCGAAGACGAGCAGCTCGGCGATGACGGCCAGGGCAATCGCCGCGAACGCCATTGGCCAGGGCCGGGCATAGAGCGGGAGACCGGTCGCGGGCGCCGCCTCTGCCGTTTGGGAAGGATCCGCGCTCATTCAACCATCCCCTTCGATCAGCCAATGCCGCAGCTCGAAGCCCGTGGGAGCGGCGTCCCCGCCGCGATTGCCTTCACCAACCCTGTTGTCGCCACTGGGGCGGCCCGCCCGGAGCAGCCGTAGTGGGCGAAGCCCAACGGGATTCGGCCGGCCGGCCTCCGGCATCGCTCGATGGGCATTCGCGCACCCTGCGGATGTTGGTCCACCGTTGCGCATCGCGCCGGGGACGGCGCTCCCACGATCCTTCGATAGCCCGCGGAGGCGGACCGGAGCGCTGTGGGAGGCCCGTCCTCGGGGCGAGTGCCTCAAATCGCCGCTTTCCGACCCGATCATGATCCGACCCTCGTCTGAGCATCCACGCGGGCAGTCGCGGCGACACCCTGCCCCTGCCGCCCGGCGTCCGCGGCCTCGATAAGCCGTCGCAGCCGCGCCCCGCTGGCGGCCCAGTTGTACCGCTCCGCCACCCGG
>Ga0209918_1001135_pt1 | contig 15114 bp, 9 predicted proteins | sample SalPonD_shore_MG_FD_185712 | JGI IMG/M metagenome (GOLD analysis project Ga0209918, IMG submission 185712) | Salt pond soil microbial communities from South San Francisco under conditions of wetland restoration - Salt Pond MetaG... | ecosystem: Environmental > Aquatic > Marine > Intertidal zone >...
TCGTGGAGATGCGCGAGGGCCAGAAGCGCCGCTCGGATCGCAAGTTCTTCCCCGGCTACGTCCTGGTGCAGATGGAGATGAACGACGAGACCTGGCACCTGGTCAAGGACGTGCCGCGGGTCATGGGCTTTATCGGCGGCACGTCGGACCGCCCGGCGCCGATCTCCGACAAGGAGGCGCAGGCCATCCTGGAGCGCGTGGTCGAGGGAGCCGAGAAGCCGCGCCCGAAGGTGCTGTTCGAGCCGGGCGAGGTGGTGCGCATCACCGAGGGCCCGTTCAACGATTTCAACGGCGTGGTCGAGGAAGTCGACTACGAGAAGAGCCGGCTGCGGGTCGCTGTGTCGATCTTCGGCCGCTCGACGCCGGTCGAACTGGAGTTCGGCCAGGTCGAGAAAGGCTGACGCCTTTTTCGGAGTTTCGAGTGACGAGGTCCGAGTGGCGAGGTAAAGCGTCGGATAGCTGGGAACGAATTCCCGCTGCTGCAATGCTTTTCCCTCGCTACTCGCAACTGAATTGATCGGGGAGCCCTAACCAGGCGTTCGTACCCACTAGGAGTGAGCAATGGCTAAGAAAATCGAGGCTTATATCAAGCTGCAGGTGGCGGCCGGTCAGGCCAACCCCAGCCCGCCCGTGGGCCCCGCGCTGGGTCAGCACGGCGTCAATATTATGGAGTTCTGTAAGGCGTTCAATGCCGCCACGCAGAACATGGAGCAGGGGCTGCCCATCCCGGTGGTCATCACGGTCTACAACGACCGCAGCTTCACCTTTATCACCAAGACCCCGCCGGCGTCGATCCTTTTGAAAAAGGCCGCCGGGCTGCAAAAGGGCTCGGCCGTGCCCAACCGCGACAAGGTCGGCAAGGTCACCCGCGAGCAGCTCGAGGAGATCGCCCAGGCCAAGGATCCGGACCTGACCGCGGCCGACATGGACGCCGCGGTGCGCACCATCGCCGGCAGTGCCCGCAGCATGGGCATCGAAGTGGAGGGGGTGTAAGCCATGGCCAAGACCAGCAAGCGCAGCAAGCTCATCGCCGAGAAGCTCGAGTCCGGCAAGCTCTACCCGGTCGACGAGGCCTTCGGACTGCTCAAGGAGTTGCCCAAGGCCAAGTTCACCGAGTCCGTCGACGTGGCGGTCAACCTCGGCGTCGACCCGCGCAAATCCGACCAGGTCGTGCGCGGCTCGACCGTCCTGCCCAACGGCACCGGCAAGACCGTGCGCGTGGCGGTGTTCGCCCAGGGCGCCAACGCCGATGCGGCCACCGAGGCCGGTGCCGACGTGGTCGGCTTCGAGGATCTCGCCGAGCAGGTCAAGGCCGGCAACATGGACTTCGACGTGGTCATCGCCACGCCCGATGCCATGCGGGTGGTCGGCCAACTCGGTCAGATCCTGGGCCCGCGCGGCCTGATGCCCAACCCCAAGGTGGGCACGGTCACGCCCGACGTGGCCACGGCCGTGAAGAACGCCAAGGGCGGCCAGGTGCGCTACCGCACCGACAAGGCCGGTATCGTCCAGTGCTCGATCGGCAACGTCGACTTCGACGTCCAGGCCCTGCGCGAGAACCTGGCGTTCCTGCTGGCCGACCTGAACAAGGCCAAGCCGTCCTCCTCGAAGGGCGTGTACATGAAGAAGGTGACGGTCTCCACGACCATGGGCCCCGGTGTCCAGGTCGACCACGCGTCACTGGCGTAGCGATTCGGCTGCCGGCCCCCCCGATCAATCAGGGGGCGCGGCGGCCACAACGACTTTGGGGCGTCGGCGCTTCGCCGGCGCGCGTCAAAGACCGCAGGCGCCGTGCCGGACACGGCTTAATGGACTTGCCCAGTCGATCTTGTTGGGTGGGACCGGCCTGCGCAGACGGTGTGCCCGAGCAGGCTTTCCTGATGAGGGTCGCCGTGAAAGGGTGGGTCGCGTGGTGTGTTTCCACACGGCCCGTGTCTCTCAACGGTGTCAGACGGTCGCAAGACCGTAATGCATGACAAGCTGGAGGTGAATTCGCGTGGCTCTCAGCCTTGAAGACAAAAAGACGATTGTCGCCGAAGTCGCCGAAATTGCCGGCGGCGCGCATTCTGCCATTGCGGCGGAATATCTGGGCCTGTCCGCTACGAAGATGACCGAGCTTCGCGCCAAGGCGCGCAGCGAAAGTGTCTATCTGCGTGTGGTCAAGAATACCCTGGCGCGCCGTGCGGTTGCAGGCACGGATTTCGAGTGCATGCAGGAGGCCTTTGTCGGTCCGCTGCTGCTCGCGTTCTCGCAAGAGGACCCGGGCGCGGCCGCGAGGGTCATCGAAGAGTTCGCCAAGGGCAACGAGAAACTGGTGGTCAAGGCGGTATCCATCGGCGGCAAGCTGATGGATGCCAGCGATATCAAGCGCCTGGCCAGCCTGCCGAACCGTGAGCAGGCTATCGCCATGCTCATGTCGGTGATGCAGGCCCCGATCACCAAGCTCGCCCGCACCTTGAACGAGCCGCATGCCAAGCTGGTCCGTACCGTGGCGGCAATTCGCGACCAAAAACAGGCATCTGCCTGATTTTCGGCGATATTCAGGTAATAAGCTTGCCCGCGACGCGGAAACCGCCCGGGCACAATCTAGTTTCAGGAGACTACAATGGCTGTATCGAAAGAAGATATTCTGGATACCATTTCCAACATGACCGTCATGGAGGTCGTGGAACTGGTCGAGGCGATGGAAGAGAAGTTCGGCGTCTCCGCCGCCGCTGCCATGGTGGCGGCCCCGGCCGCCGGCGGCGATGCCGGTGGCGCGGCCGCGGCCGAGGAGAAGGACGAGTTCGACGTGGTGATGAGCAGCTTCGGTGACAACAAGGTCGGCGTCATCAAGGTCGTGCGTGCCATCACCGGTCTGGGCCTCAAGGAGGCCAAGGACATGGTCGAGGGCGCTCCGTCCACCGTCAAGGAAGGCGCCTCGAAGGACGAGGCCGAGGACGTCAAGAAGCAGCTCGAAGAGGCCGGCGCCACTGTCGAGCTCAAGTAATCGCCTCTGGTACAACCCCGCGGGTGCCCCGGCGCCCGCGGGGACGTCCCGGCGGGTCGTTGAACTGTCAGCGGCGCCCCGGGAAAAAGCCAGGGATGGATGATGATTTCCGGCAGACGGCTGGTGGTTACGAACCACCGGCCTTTTGCCGCTGGTGACTGCGGGGACGATCCCCCGCGGTGCCATTCCGCGTCGCCCGCTGCCGGCCGACCCCGGTGTGGCACGTAACTGATTGACAATGCTGAGGAATACCGATGGCCTACTCGTTCACCGTCAAGAAACGCATTCGTAAGGACTTCGGTAAGCGCGCCAGTGTACTGGAAGTGCCTTACCTGTTGTCCACGCAGCTGGACTCCTACCGCGATTTCCTGCAGGCCGACAGCAAGCCCGACGCGCGCAACGACCGCGGCCTGCATGCGGCGTTCAAATCGGTCTTCCCCATCACCAGCTACTCGGGCAACGCCGCCCTGGAGTACGTGAGCTATCGCCTCGGCACCCCGGCCTTCGACGTCAAGGAGTGCCAGATGCGCGGCGTGACCTACTCGGCCCCGCTGCGCGTGACCGTGCGCCTGGTCATCTACGACAAGGAGGCGAGCACGCCGACCGTCAAGGACATCAAGGAGCAGGAAGTCTACATGGGCGAGCTGCCCCTGATGACCGAGAACGGCACCTTCGTCATCAACGGTACCGAGCGCGTCATCGTCTCCCAGCTGCACCGCTCGCCGGGCGTGTTCTTCGACCACGACAAGGGCAAGACCCATTCCTCGGGCAAGCTGCTGTTCAACGCCCGGGTCATCCCCTACCGCGGCTCCTGGCTGGACTTCGAATTCGATCCCAAGGACTGCATCTTCGCGCGCATCGACCGCCGCCGTAAGCTGCCGGTCTCGGTGCTGCTGCGCGCCTTGGGCTACACCACCGAGGAGATGCTCGACATCTTCTTCGAGAAGAACACCTTCCGCTTCGCCAAGGACGAGATCACCCTGGATCTCATCCCCGAGCGTCTGCGCGGCGAGACGGCCACCTTCGACATCAAGGTCAAGGGCAAGCTCATCGTCGAAGAGGGCCGGCGCGTCACCGCGCGCCACGTGCGCGAGCTGGACAAGTCCGGCGCCAAGACCCTGACCGTGCCGCCCGAGTACGTCATCGGCAAGAACATCGCCCACGACGTCGTCGACCAGAGCACCGGCGAGGTCATCGTCAGCGCCAACGACGAGATCACCGAGGAGGCGCTGGAGAAGCTGCGCGCGGCCGAGGTCAAGGAGTTCCAGACCATCTTCACCAACGATCTGGACCACGGCCCCTACATCTCCAGCACGCTGTCCATCGACACGACCAACACGCAGCTCGAGGCCCAGGTCGAGATCTACCGCATGATGCGCCCCGGTGAGCCGCCGACCAAGGAGGCCGCCGAGAACCTGTTCAACAACCTGTTCTTCACCGAGGACCGCTACGACCTGTCGGCCGTCGGGCGCATGAAGTTCAACCGCCGCGTCGGGCGCAAGGACCCGACCGGGCCGGGCACCCTGTCCAAGGACGACATCATCGATGTCCTCAAGGTGCTGCTCGATATCCGCAACGGCAACGGCACGGTCGACGACATCGACCACCTGGGCAACCGGCGTATCCGCTCCGTGGGCGAGATGGCCGAGAACCAGTTCCGCGTCGGCCTGGTGCGCGTCGAGCGCGCCGTGAAGGAGCGCCTGAGCCTGGCCGAGGCCGAGGGCCTCATGCCCCAGGAGCTGATCAACGCCAAGCCGGTCTCGGCGGCGGTCAAGGAGTTCTTCGGCTCCTCGCAGCTGTCCCAGTTCATGGACCAGAACAATCCGCTGTCCGAGGTCACGCACAAGCGCCGCGTCTCGGCCCTGGGCCCGGGCGGTCTGACCCGCGAGCGCGCCGGCTTCGAGGTGCGCGACGTGCACCCGACGCACTACGGGCGCGTCTGCCCGATTGAGACGCCGGAAGGGCCGAACATCGGTCTCATCAACTCGCTGTCGGTCTATGCCCGCGCCAACGAGTACGGTTTCCTCGAGACGCCGTACCGCAAGGTCAAGGACGGCAAGGTCACCGACGAGGTGGTGTACCTGACCGCCATCGACGAGGGCGAGTACGTCATCGCCCAGGCCAATGCCACCCTGGACGACAAGGGCCGCCTGACCGACGACCTGGTGCCCTGCCGCCACCTGAACGAGTTCACCATGTCCACGGCCGACCGGGTCGACGCCATGGACATCTCGCCCAAGCAGATCGTCTCGGTCGCCGCGGCGCTGATCCCGTTCCTGGAGCACGACGACGCCAACCGCGCCCTGATGGGCTCGAACATGCAGCGCCAGGCCGTGCCCACGCTGCGCGCCGACAAGCCGCTGGTCGGCACCGGCATGGAGCGCACCGTGGCCATCGACTCGGGCGTGACCGTGGTCGCCCGCCGCGGCGGTATCGTCGACTCGGTTGACGCCGCCCGCATGGTGGTGCGCGTCAACGACGAGGAGACCGTGCCGGGCGAGCCGGGCGTGGACATCTACAACCTGACCAAGTACACCCGTTCCAACCAGAACACCTGCATCAACCAGCGTCCGCTGGTCAAGACGGGCGATCACATCGCCCGCGGCGATGTGCTGGCCGACGGCCCGTCCACCGACATGGGGGATTTGGCCCTGGGGCAGAACATGCTGGTGGCCTTCATGCCCTGGAACGGCTACAACTTCGAGGACTCCATCCTCATCTCCGAGCGCGTGGTCCAGGAGGACCGCTACACGACCATTCATATCGAGGAGCTGACCTGCGTCGCCCGCGACACCAAGCTCGGCTCCGAGGAGATCACCGGCGACATCCCGAACGTCGGCGAGGCCGCGCTGTCCAAACTGGACGAGGCCGGCATCGTGTACATCGGCGCCGAGGTGAGCTCCGGGGACATCCTGGTCGGCAAGGTCACGCCCAAGGGCGAGACCCAGCTCACCCCCGAGGAGAAGCTCCTGCGTGCCATCTTCGGCGAGAAGGCCTCGGACGTGAAGGACACCTCGCTGCGCGTGCCCACGGGCATGAACGGCACGGTCATCGACGTGCAGGTCTTCACTCGCGACGGGCTGGAGAAGGACTCGCGCGCCCAGTCCATCGAGGACGCCGAGCTGGCCAGCGTGAAGAAGGACTTCATGGACCAGCTGCGCATCATGGAGGACGACGCCTACCAGCGCGTCGAGAAGATGCTCATCGGCAAGATTGCCGACGGCGGACCGAACAAGCTCAAGGCCGGCGACAAGCTGACCAAGGGCTACCTGTCCGAGCTGCCGCGCGAGAAGTGGTTCGAGATTCGCCTGCGCAACGACGAGGCCAACGCCCAGCTCGAGCTCATCGCCGAGCAGATCAAGCAGCTGCGCAAGGACTTCGACGAGAAGTACGAGGAGAAGAAAAAGAAGCTCACCCAGGGCGACGATTTGGCCCCGGGCGTGCTCAAGATGGTCAAGGTCTACCTGGCCGTCAAGCGCCGCACCCAGCCCGGCGACAAGATGGCCGGGCGTCACGGCAACAAGGGCGTCATCTCCATGATCGTGCCCGTCGAGGACATGCCCTTCATGGACGACGGCACCCCGGTGGATATCGTGTTGAATCCGCTCGGCGTGCCCTCGCGTATGAACGTCGGACAGGTGTTGGAGACGCACCTGGGCTGGGCCGCGCGCGGCCTGGGCCTTCGCATCGGCGAGATGCTCGATGCCCAGAAGAAGGCCTCGGATGTGCGCAAGTTCCTGGAGCTGGTCTACAACAAGAGCGGCGGCCGCAAGGAAGACCTCAAGTCGCTCGACGACGAGGAAATCATGGAGTTGGCCCACAACCTGCGCAAGGGCGTGCCGGTGGCCACCCCGGTGTTCGACGGCATCACCGAGTCCGAGATCAAGCAGCTGCTGGAACTCGCCGAGCTGCCGACCTCGGGTCAGACCACGCTCTACGACGGGCGCACGGGCGATGCCTTCGAGCGCCTGATCACGGTGGGCTATATGTACATGCTCAAGCTCAACCACCTGGTCGATGACAAGATGCACGCACGCTCGACCGGCCCGTACAGCCTGGTGACCCAGCAGCCGCTGGGCGGCAAGGCCCAGTTCGGCGGTCAGCGCTTCGGCGAGATGGAGGTGTGGGCGTTGGAGGCCTACGGCGCCGCCTACACCCTGCAGGAGATGCTCACGGTCAAGTCCGACGACGTCAACGGTCGCACCAAGATGTACAAGAACATCGTGGACGGCGACCACCGGATGGAGCCGGGTATGCCCGAGTCCTTCAACGTGCTGTTGAAGGAGATTCGCTCGCTGGGCATCGACATCGAGCTGGAGCAGCTGGACTAATTTTCGGCTGACGAGTGGCGGGCCGGTGCCCGCCCTCGAAACTCGTTACCCGAAACTCGCGACTTCGTATTAGGAGAGGCGCAGTGAAAGATCTACTTAAGATCCTCAAGCAGCAAGGGCAGATTGAAGACTTCGATGCCATTCGCATCGGTCTGGCCTCGCCCGACAAGATTCGTTCCTGGTCCTTCGGCGAGGTGAAAAAGCCGGAGACTATCAACTATCGTACCTTCAAGCCCGAGCGTGACGGCCTGTTCTGCGCCAAGATCTTCGGGCCCGTGAAGGACTACGAGTGCCTGTGCGGCAAGTACAAGCGTCTCAAGCACCGCGGCGTTATCTGCGAAAAATGCGGCGTGGAGGTCACCCTGGCCAAGGTGCGCCGCGAGCGCATGGGCCACATCGAGCTGGCCAGCCCGGTCGCCCACATCTGGTTCTTGAAGAGCCTGCCCTCGCGCATGGGTCTGCTGCTGGACATGACGCTGCGCGACATCGAGCGCGTGCTCTACTTCGAGGCCTTCGTGGTCATCGACCCGGGTATGACCCAGCTCGAGCGCGGTCAGCTGCTCTCCGACGAGGCCTACCTGGACGCCATCGAGGAATACGGCGATGAGTTCGACGCCCGCATGGGCGCCGAGGCCGTGCTGGAACTGCTCAACTCCATCGAGTTGAACGCCGAGGCGGTCAAGCTGCGCGAGGACATCGCCGGCACCAACTCCGAGTCCAAGCTCAAGAAGCTGTCCAAGCGCCTGAAGCTGGTCGAGGCCTTCCTGGAGTCGGGCAACAAGCCCAACTGGATGGTCATGACCGTGCTGCCGGTGCTGCCGCCCGAGCTGCGCCCGCTGGTCCCCCTGGAGGGCGGCCGCTTCGCCACCTCGGACCTGAACGATCTCTACCGGCGCGTCATCAACCGCAACAACCGCCTCAAGCGGCTGCTGGACCTGAATGCCCCGGATATCATCGTGCGCAATGAAAAGCGCATGCTGCAGGAATCCGTCGACGCCCTGTTGGACAACGGCCGCCGCGGCCGGGCCATCACCGGCTCGAACAAGCGCCCGCTGAAGTCCCTGGCCGACATGATCAAGGGCAAGCAGGGGCGCTTTCGCCAGAACCTGCTCGGCAAGCGCGTCGACTACTCCGGCCGTTCGGTCATCGTGGTCGGCCCGACCCTGCGCCTGCACCAGTGCGGTCTGCCCAAGAAGATGGCCCTGGAGCTGTTCAAGCCCTTCATCTTCAGCAAGCTCGAGCGCCGCGGCCTGGCCACCACGATAAAGGCGGCCAAGAAGATGGTCGAGCGAGAGGGCCCGGAGGTCTGGGACATCCTCGAGGAGGTCATCCGCGAGCATCCCGTGATGCTCAACCGCGCCCCCACGCTGCACCGTTTGGGTATCCAGGCCTTCGAGCCGGTGCTCATCGAGGGCAAGGCCATCCAGCTGCACCCGCTGGTGTGCACCGCGTTCAACGCCGACTTCGACGGCGACCAGATGGCCGTGCACGTGCCCCTGTCGCTGGAGGCGCAGCTCGAGGCGCGCGCCTTGATGATGTCGACCAACAACATCCTCTCGCCGGCCAACGGCGAGCCGATCATCGTCCCCTCGCAGGACGTGGTCCTGGGCCTGTATTACATGAGCCGCGAGCGGGTCAACGCCCGCGGCGAGGGCATGCTGTTCGCCGATACCAAGGAGGTGCACCGCGCCTACGAGGGCAAGATCGTCGACCTGCAGGCCCGCGCGAAGGTGCGTATCCGCGAGGCCCTGCCCAACGCCGAGGGCGAGCGCGAGGAGACCTACAAGGTCTATGACACGACGGCGGGCCGGGCCCTGCTGTTCGATATCGTGCCCGACGGCCTGCCCTTCGAACTGGTCAACCAGGACCTGAACAAGAAGGCCATCTCGCGCCTGATCAACACCTGCTACCGGCGCCTGGGCCTGAAGGACACGGTCATCTTCGCCGACCAGCTCATGTACATGGGCTTTTCGTTCTCCACCCGCGCCGGTGTGTCCTTCGGCGTCGAGGACATGGTCATCCCCGAGGAGAAGGCCGAGATCCTCGGTTCGGCCGAGGAAGAGGTCAAGGAGATCGAGCACCAGTACGTCTCCGGTCTGGTGACCAACGGAGAGCGTTACAACAAGGTGGTGGATATCTGGTCGCACACCAATGACCAGGTCGCCAAGGCCATGATGGACAAGCTCGGCACCGATGAGGTCACCGACAAGGAGGGCAAGACGGTCAAGCAGCGCTCGTTCAATTCCATCTTCATGATGGCCGACTCGGGCGCCCGCGGCAGCGCCGCCCAGATCCGCCAGCTCGCCGGCATGCGCGGCCTGATGGCCAAGCCGGACGGCTCCATCATCGAGACGCCCATTACCGCGAACTTCCGCGAGGGCCTGTCGGTGCTGCAGTACTTCATCTCGACCCACGGCGCGCGCAAGGGCCTGGCCGACACAGCGCTCAAGACCGCCAACTCCGGTTACCTGACCCGCCGCCTGGTCGACGTCGCCCAGGACCTGGTGGTCACCGAGGAGGACTGCGGCACCGAGCACGGTCTGGTCCTGTCCAGCCACATCGAAGGCGGCGACGTCGTCGAGCCCCTGCGCGAGCGCGTGCTCGGCCGCGTCCTGGCCGAGCCCGTCTACCGCCCGGGCACCGACGAGGTCGCTATCGAGACCGGCACCCTGCTCGACGAGAACTGGGTCGAGGTGCTCGAGGAGTTCTCCATCGACCATCTCATGGTGCGCTCGCCCATTACCTGCGATACCCGCTACGGCGTCTGCTCGGCCTGCTATGGCCGGGATCTCGCCCGCGGCCACCGGGTGAACGTCGGTGAGGCCACCGGCGTCATCGCCGCCCAGTCCATCGGCGAGCCGGGCACCCAGCTGACCATGCGCACCTTCCACATCGGCGGCGCGGCCAGCCGTTCGGCGGCGATCAACAACATCCAGATCAAGGCCAAGGGCACTGTGCGCCTGCACAACATCAAGATGGTCCAGCACGCCACCAGCGGCAACAACGTCGCGGTGTCGCGCTCGGGCGAGATGACCGTGCTCGACGAGCACGGCCGTGAGCGCGAGCGTTACAAGGTCCCCTACGGCGCCTTCATTTCCGTCGACGATGGCGATCCGGTCGAGGCCGGCCAGCTCGTGGCCAACTGGGACCCGCACACCCACCCGGTCATCACCGAGGTCGCGGGTCACATCAAGTTCATGGACATCGTCGAGGGCGTGACGGTGCAGCGTGAGGTGGACGAGGTCACGGGCCTGTCCAACCTGGTCATCACCGACCCGAAGCAGCGCGGCACGGCGGCCAAGGACATGCGTCCCCTGGTCAAGCTGGTCGACGCCAAGGGCAAGGACCTGTGCATCGCGGGCACCGAGATTCCCGCCCACTACTACCTGCCGGCCGGGGCCATCATCACGATGGAGGACGGCAACGAGGTGGTGGTCGGCGACGTCATCGCCCGCATCCCGCAGGAGACCTCCAAGACCCGCGACATCACCGGCGGTCTGCCCCGCGTGGCCGACCTGTTCGAGGCGCGCAAGCCCAAGGAGCCGGCCATCCTGGCCGAGATCTCGGGCACGGTCAGCTTCGGCAAGGAGACCAAGGGCAAGCAGCGCCTGGTCATCACCCCGGGCGAGGGCGATTCCTACGAGGAGCTGATCCCCAAGTGGCGCCACGTCCTGGTGTTCGAGGGCGAGCACGTGGAGAAGGGCGAGGTCGTGGTCGAGGGCGAGGCCGTCCCGCACGACATCCTGCGCCTGCTGGGCGTCGAGGAACTGGCCCGCTACATCGTCAACGAGGTGCAGGACGTCTATCGCCTCCAGGGCGTGAAGATCAACGACAAGCACATCGAGGTCATCGTGCGCCAGATGCTGCGCAAGGTCGATATCCTCAGCCCGGGCGACACCAAGTTCTTGAAGGGCGAGCAGGTCGAGCGGGCCCGCGTGCTCGAGGAGAACGAGGTCGTGGAGGCCGAGGGCAAGCTGCCGGCCACCTTTACCCCGCTGCTGCTGGGTATCACCAAGGCCTCGCTGGCGACCGAGTCGTTCATCTCGGCGGCCTCCTTCCAGGAGACCACCCGGGTGCTCACCGAGGCCTCGGTCAGCGGCAAGATCGACGACCTGCGCGGGCTCAAGGAGAACGTCATCGTCGGACGCCTGATCCCCGCCGGCACGGGCCTGGCCTACCACACCGAGCGCCGCCGCCAGCGACACCTCGGGCCCATGCTCGAAATGGAGGGTGAGGGCGCCGAGGGCGGCGTCTCCGCCGAGGGCGGCCTTGAGGGCGAGGCCGAGGCGCCTGAAACCGGGGCCGAGGCACAGGCCACCCCGTCCAGCGAGCCGGGCGAGATGGGCGAGTCGGGCGAGGCCGACGAGAGCTGAGGCCGGGGCCCCGGGCGGGGCCCTTTGGCCATCGCGGACCCGTTTTGGCCCCGAAAGGGGCCTTGACGGGCCCGAATCCCGCTCTGGAAGCGGGAGAGCGCTTGACAGGCCTCTCCCGAATTCCTAGAATTCCGCTTCTTTGACAGGCCGGCGTCCCCGGCCTGTCGTTTGTTTTTCTGGAGACCATAGATTTATGGCGACAATCAACCAGCTGGTGCGCAAGCCGCGCGCCCGGAGAGCCCAAAAGAGCAACGTCCCGGCGCTGGAGGCCTGCCCGCAGAAGCGCGGTGTCTGTACCCGTGTGTACACCACCACGCCGAAGAAGCCGAACTCGGCCCTGCGCAAGGTCGCCCGCGTGCGCCTGACCAACGGATATGAAGTGAGCTCATATATTGGTGGTGAGGGTCACAACCTCCAGGAGCACTCGGTAGTGCTCATCCGCGGTGGGCGCGTCAAGGACCTGCCCGGTGTGCGCTATCACACGGTACGCGGTTCGCTGGATACGGCGGGCGTAAACGATCGCCGTCAAGGCCGGTCCAAATACGGTGCCAAGCGCCCGAAGGGCTGAGGCAGTACATCGAAGGTAAAGCACAGCCGGTCCACGGGACCGGCTGCTTTGTTAGGTAATCGGGAACAAACATGGCCAGAAGAAGAGTAGCTGCCAAGCGGCCCATTCTGCCGGACCCCAAGTTCGGGGATCAGACGATCACGAAATTCGTGAACATGCTGATGGAAGACGGCAAGAAATCGGTCGCCGAGAAGATCGTCTACGGGGCGCTGGACCAGATCGCCGGTAAGCGCGGCGGTGAGGCCCTGGACGTCTTTAAGAAGGCGCTGGACAACGTGCGCCCCGTGGTGGAGGTCAAGTCCCGCCGCGTCGGTGGTGCGACCTACCAGGTCCCCGTCGAGGTACGCCCCGACCGGCGTATGGCCCTGGCCATGCGTTGGCTGGTGGACTCCGCCCGCAAGCGCGGCGAGAAGTCGATGGGTCAGCGTCTGGCCTCGGAGATCCTCGATGCCTCCGACAACAAGGGTTCGGCGGTGAAGAAGCGCGAGGACACGCACCGCATGGCCGAGGCCAACAAGGCCTTCGCGCATTACCGCTGGTAACGACAGGCTTCCGGTACGGAAGCGAGGATAGATAACGTGGCACGCAAGACTTCAATCGAACGCTATCGCAATATCGGCATCATGGCCCACATCGATGCCGGTAAGACGACGACGACCGAGCGCATCCTGTTCTACACCGGTATCTCGCACAAGATCGGCGAGGTGCATGACGGTGCGGCCGTCATGGACTGGATGGATCAGGAGCAGGAGCGCGGTATCACGATTACGTCGGCGGCCACGACCTGCTTTTGGCAGGGCATGGACAAGCAGTTCCCGGAACACCGCATCAACATCATCGACACCCCGGGCCACGTGGACTTCACCATCGAGGTGGAGCGCTCGCTGCGCGTGCTCGACGGTGCCTGCGCCGTGTTCTGCGCCGTCGGCGGCGTCGAGCCCCAGTCCGAGACGGTCTGGCGCCAGGCCAACAAGTATCACGTGCCGCGCATGGCCTTCGTGAACAAGATGGACCGTGCCGGGGCGAACTTCCTGCGCGTGGTCGAGCAGATCAAGACCCGCCTGGGCGCCGCCCCCGTGCCGATCCAGCTGCCGATCGGCGCCGAGGACAACTTCCAGGGCATCGTCGACCTCATTCGCATGAAGGCCATCTACTGGAACGAGGCCGACAAGGGCGCGACCTACGACCAGCGCGACATCCCGGCCGATATGCTCGAGGAGTGCCAGAAGTGGCGCGAGCACCTGGTCGAGTCCGCCGCCGAGGCCTCCGAGGAGCTCATGGAGAAGTACCTCGAGGAGGGCGAGCTGACCGCCGAGGACATCAAGAAGGGCCTGCGCCAGCGTACCCTGGCGCTGGAGATTGTGCCGGCGCTGTGCGGCTCGGCCTTCAAGAACAAGGGCGTGCAGGCCATGCTCGATGCCATCATCGAGTACATGCCTTCGCCGACCGACGTGCTGGCCATCAAGGGCCACCTGGACGACGCCGCCGAGACCGTTGCCGAGCGCCACAGCTCCGACGACGAGCCGTTCGCCGCCCTGGCCTTCAAGATCGCCACCGACCCCTTCGTCGGTACGCTGACCTTCTTCCGCGTCTACTCGGGCGTCATCAGCTCGGGCGACACGGTGTACAACCCGATCAAGGGCAAGAAGGAGCGCATCGGGCGTATCGTGCAGATGCACTCGAACTCGCGCGAGGAGATCAAAGAGGTCCGCGCGGGCGACATCGCCGCGGCCGTGGGTCTGAAGGACGTCACCACGGGTGAAACCCTGTGCGACATGAACAACGTCATCACGCTCGAGCGCATGGAGTTCCCCGAACCGGTCATCTCCGTGGCGATCGAGCCCAAGACCAAGGCCGACCAGGAGAAGATGGGCATCGCCCTGCAGAAGCTGGCGCAGGAGGACCCGTCCTTCCGCGTGCGCACCGACGAGGAGTCGGGCCAGACCATCATCTCCGGCATGGGCGAGCTGCACCTGGACATCATCGTCGACCGCATGAAGCGTGAGTTCAAGGTCGAGGCCAACGTCGGCGCCCCGCAGGTGGCCTATCGCGAGGCCATTCGCAAGCCGGTGGAGATCGAAGGCAAGTTCGTGCGCCAGTCCGGCGGCCGCGGTCAGTACGGTCACGTCTGGCTCAAGCTCGAGCCGCAGGAGCCGGGCAAGGGTTACGAGTTCGTCAACTCCATCGTCGGTGGTGTTATCCCGCGCGAGTACATTCCGGCCGTGAGCAAGGGTATCGAGGAGTCCATGGCCAACGGCGTGCTGGCCGGTTATCCGGTGGTGGACCTGAAGGCGACCCTGTACGACGGTTCGTACCACGAGGTCGACTCCTCGGAAATGGCGTTCAAGATCGCCGGCTCCATGGCCCTGAAGGAAGGTGTCATGAAGGCCAATCCGGCCCTGCTCGAGCCGGTCATGAAGGTCGAGGTCGTCACGCCCGAGGAGTACATGGGCGATGTTATGGGCGACCTGAACCGCCGCCGCGGCATCATGCAGGGCATGGACGACTCCCCCGCGGGCAAGATAGTGCGCGCCGAGGTGCCCCTGGCCGAGATGTTCGGCTACGCCACCGCGCTGCGCTCGGCCACGCAGGGCCGCGCGACCTACAGCATGGAGTTCGCCAAGTACGCCGAGGCGCCGGCCAACATTGCCGAAGCCGTCATCAAGAAAGCGTCTTGAACCAACAACCGAAATCGCATTTAGAGGTAGACGACCGTGTCCAAGGGAAAATTTGAACGTACGAAGCCGCACGTAAACGTAGGCACGATTGGCCACGTGGACCACGGCAAGACGACGCTGACGGCGGCCATCACGAAGGTGATGGGCGAGAAGTTCGGCGGCGAGGCGCGTGGTT
>Ga0209918_1001136_pt1 | contig 15103 bp, 13 predicted proteins | sample SalPonD_shore_MG_FD_185712 | JGI IMG/M metagenome (GOLD analysis project Ga0209918, IMG submission 185712) | Salt pond soil microbial communities from South San Francisco under conditions of wetland restoration - Salt Pond MetaG... | ecosystem: Environmental > Aquatic > Marine > Intertidal zone...
TCGGTCCTTACACCGGTGGGGTTATTCCCGATTGCGGCTGCCGGAATAGACATTGTCCGGGTACTCGAAGGCGCGCGGGCTGCGGTGAAACCATGTACAAAGGCCGACCAGGACAATCCCGCACTCGAGTACGCGGCACTCCGGGCGGCTCTTCTGCAGCACGGAAAGGCCATTGAAATTTTGTCCACCTTTAATCCGCGCCTTCGGTATTTTGCGGAATGGTGGAAACAACTGACCGGCGAAAGTGAGGGGAAAGAAGGCACCGGGTTATTTCCGGCCTCCGCCGTCTTCAGCACGGACTTGCACAGCCTGGGCCAGTGGATCCAGGAGGGCGCCAGAAATATTTTCGAGACCTTTTTGATTGTGGAACATTCGGATCAACACGTCACGCTGGAATCTGCCGAAGAAAACGCCGATAATCTCAATTATCTGGCCGGCAAGACCTTCGATGAGATTAACCGGAAGGCGTACGAAGGCACGGCCCAGGCACACACGGATGGCGAAGTCCCGAATCTGACCGTTTCTATCGATCGCATCACCGAGCACTCCCTGGGAGAATTGATCTTCTTCTTCGAAATGACCGTCGCGATCACCGGATACCGGATAGGGGTTAACCCGTTCAATCAACCTGGAGTGGAAGCCTACAAAACCAACATGTTCCGTTTACTGGGCAAACCAGGAGTTTGATGCCGCTTTGCCCGGTAGACGAAGACAACTGGTGGTCCTCGGATTTATGGTCCTGATCTGGGGCGGTCTGTCACCCCACCCGGTACGGGCAGAAATGACGTCACGTGTCACGTTAAAGATTTTAACCATCAACGTCTGGTCAGGCTTGACTTACCAGGGGGTTTGGAAGATGGGGACCTATGAGACCCCGGCCCACCGGTCCGAGCGGTACAGGCTATTGGTGGCGCAACTCAGGAAAGTCCGGCCGGACATCATCTGTCTGCAGGAGGCGAACCCCCTCCCCGACTATGCCGGAGATCTGGCACGGGCACTGGGATATCGGGCGTATGCGCACGTAGCCATGGGCGGGATCCACCTAGGGCCCTTCGGTCTTCCGGTGAATTTCCGGGAGGGAGAGGTTATTTTGGTCAATCCGGATCTGGCGGTGCGCAGTTTGGGCAACCGCCAGATTTCCGGCAGCGGACTGGCTTCCAACTGGGTGACCTTCCATTTTAGCGAACTCACCGAAATCATGGGTATCCAGGTCTCCACCGGCGGGATGAAACTGAATATATTTAACACGCATCTTCATGCGGGCCCGGGGCCGTCAAAAGCGACCATCGGGGACCTTCAGGGCCTGCTGATGCAGGGGGTGATCACCCGGGATACCATGCAGCAGATGCTGAAATCCTATGAAGCAAATGAGACCCGGCGCAAAGAGGAGTTACGGGCCGGTTTGCAATTTATCCGGGAGCGCACTGCACCGGAGGAACCCGCGATATTAGCCGGAGATCTGAATCTCGAACCAGGTTCCGATGCCTACCAGGTGCTGGCTCAGCAGGATTTCCAGGATACTTATCTGCAGAATCCCAGCGAACGCACCTACACCTGGGACAGTCGGAAAAATATCAATATTCAACTCTACTATGACACCCCCGCACCGGGCGATCCCCCCAGGGACATCATCGAAGCCAAATATGACCAGCGTCCCAAGCGGATCGATTACATCTGGGTGCGGAATGGTCAGACTGCTTACCGGGTGGAGCGTACCGGATTGTTCGGCACCGAACCCCGGGAGGGCGTTCACCTCTCCGATCACTTCGGGTACTGGACACTCATCACATTTCCCGTGTCATCGGAATAAGTGCCCGGGCCTCGCGTTCCTGGAATCCGCCTTCTGACACCATATCCTGCTCCCAACCATTCTGGTGAAAATTTGATTGGCTGATTCTCGGGACCTGGATTTGGAATTGGCGTGGAAAATTTTTAAACATAAACAGAAGGGATAGTACGAACGCATGACAGAAAGGAAAAACCATGCCTGAAGTCTTAGATAAAAACACCATTCAACAGCAAATTGAAGACCTGGACGGCTGGGAATTAGAGGATAACTCCATTACCCGGACGTTCGAGTTTCAGGATTTTGTCACCGCCATGGAATTCGTCAATAAGCTGGTCGAGCCCGCGGAGGCCATGCAGCACCATCCCGATATCGAGATCAGCTATAACACGGTGCGTCTGTCTCTCACGACTCACAGTGAAGGAGGCGTTACCGATAATGATTTCCAGCTGGCGGGCAAAATAAATACTCTGGTCTGACGGCTACCGGATGCTGTCGGAGGAAGGTCCGTCCTGGCTGGACATTTCGGGATGATTGCCGTCCCCTGATGTTGTATCTTATCCGGGGCAGGTGAGGAAAAATCAACAAGGAGAAGCCGGATATGCACACGGCGATGGCACTGGATATCGAAACGGTGCCGCAGAGAGAGTACGGTGAGTTATCACCTGTCCTGAAACGGTGGGTGGATGGCAAATTATCCCGAATTAATGATGGCAGAGATCCGGACCACCATTGGGATTACGCGAAATTAGCCAGCCTGGACGGCGATCTGGGGAAAGTGGTTTGCATCTCCCTGGGATTATTCGATGACGAGAACGATCGTATTCGTCTCAAATCGGCGGTGGGAACTGATGAAGCACAGGTCCTGACGGAGTTTAACCGGATTATCGACGGATTTCGGGGGGATTATATTCATTACAACGGGCTCGGTTTTGATATCCCGTTTCTTTTACAGCGCATGGCGTATCACGGGATGACCCCTGCTGACGCCCGAATCGAAAGTCTGGCGAAATTTCGAAAATCTCCGCATTTCGATCTCATGCAGATCTGGGCCAATTGGGATTATACCCGTACCAAGCCCCTCAACGTGTTGTCGGATATCTCCGGATTACCAAATCCCAAGGAGGAGATGGACGGCTCCATGGTGTACGATTATTACCATGAGGGGAAGCTCGCCCTCATTAAACGGTATTGTGAATTCGATACGGCCACGGTACTCAATCTGTATCTGCATCTGATAGAAAAGCGTCCCGTCATTCCGGTGGAAGGGTATGAGTTTTCATCCACGGAATAGGTGCGGATGACAGTTTCTCTCCGGTTGAGGCATTATCACCATAGCGATTTCATCGTGCTGCAGTTGAAACAAGCCAAATAGTCCGCCATAAATTTCCCAAAGTGCATCAATTTCCGGTGACTCCCATTTTTCGCTCGTCAAGAATTCAATCCATTGCTACGCCACAATGTCCGCGGAGTAGAAAGATCCGGACAAAATGTATCGTTTGTATGAAAAAAATCTTATTTTGAAAAATTGTAATCAGAAGGAGGGTGGTGATTAAAAGTTTCCTGAAGAATCTGGGGTTGAATCGACAGGTGGGGACCTTATCATTAGCCCGGTTTGTCGATGCCTTTTCCAATAGTATTCTTATCATTGTGCTTCCGTTATATGTGGCCCAGTTGCCTTCCCGGTGGTTGGGATTACCCGTGGAGACCCTGGTGGGGATCCTGATATTTTCGTTCGGGATTGTCAGCTCTTTCGCCCAGCCGTTTGCCGGCATGTTCAGTGACAAACTGGAACGCCGGAAAATATTCATCATCATCGGGCTGGCGCTGATGGGCGCTTCGACTTTTATCTTTATCCTGGCGAAACAATTTGTCAGTCTGATTGCGATTCGGGCCCTGCAGGGATTCGGTTTTGCCCTGACCATTCCGGCCACTTTTTCGTTGATGGCCAGTTACACCCAGCTGGAAAACCGAGGGGGTGCCATGGGGATTTATTCCACCATGCGCATGGTGGGATTCGGTCTGGGGCCGTTGTTAGGGGGCATTCTTCAGGTCCATACCGGATTCCATACGGTTTTTTACGTGGTGGGAATCCTTTCCCTGTTCAGTGCGGGCATGGTCTGGTTATTGGTAGATGACCCGGAGATGGTGGAGAGGGAGCCCGGGGAAGTCCGCCGGTTGCCGAAGTTTTCCGATTCCATCTCTTTTGAGTTTATCGTTCTGGCCATTGCCAGCGTGGTGATGGCCTCTGCAATTTCCATGATCGTGGCCCTGGAGAATCAGTTTAACCAGCGACTGTCACAGACTGCTATCGGTTTCGGCATTGCATTTTCGGCGTTGACCCTCAGCCGGATGTTTTTGCAGATTCCGTTCGGAAAAGCCGCGGATGTCTGGGGCCGGAAGATCTTGATTATCATCGGCTTCGTGCTGCTGGCGCCCTCCACCCTGCTGCTGGGATACGTGGAGACCACCGGCCAGCTGATTGTCCTGCGGCTGGTGCAGGGGGTGGCTCTGTCGGGGATTTCCGCCCCCATTTTCGCCCTGGCGGCGGATAAAAGTAAGGAAGGCAGTTCGGGTACCCAGATGAGCGTGATTACCATGTCCTTCGGCTTGGGGATTGCTTTCGGTCCGGTACTTGCCGGGTTTATGGCCGGTTACCTGTCTTTCGAATCCCCGTTCCTCCTGGCCGGAATCCTGTGTCTGGGCATGACGTTTTTCATCGGCCGGTTTGTGAAAGAGACGGTGCATCGAACCTCGTAGGATTTTTTCTCCCCGGGGAAGGGCAGGTCGACCTGGTGTAAGAGAAGGTGTGGGAACAAGGTAGCATCCGAATGCATACATCAAACAGGTTACCCGGAGTAAGGGAGCGGCACATGGGGGACCAAAAACCCGGAGCCGAGGAAAAGCAGGTCCGGGGTCTCCCACGCTATTCGGACTACCGTGCTGCCGGTTTGGTTCGTTACGAATATACGGGAATGTATTGTCAGGATCTGAACTAACCCATGATGGATCTGAGCCAGCACATAACGAGTCGCGCTCCGCTCATCCTGGACGGAGCGATGGGAACGTTACTGCAGGGCCGGGGGCATGACCTTCCGGAACCGCTGTGGTCGGCAGCCGCTGTGGAGTCCAACCCCGAGATGATTACGGCGATCCATCGGGAGTACATCGATGCCGGCGCGGAGGTCATTACGACTGCGACGTTCCGTACGACCCGCCGGATCTACGAACGCGCGGGTTCCGAACTGGACGCGAAGACGGTGAATACCCGGGCGGTCGCATGTGCCCGGGAGGCCGTGAGATATCGCCAAGACGTGTTTGTGGCCGGTTCAGTGGCCCCGCTTGAGGACTGTTACCGGCCGGACCTGGTCCCGGACGACGGAGAACTGGCGGCCGAACATCGCGAACAGATCGCCTGGCTCATCGAAGCCGGCGTGGATGGCTTATTGTTCGAGACCATGAATACCATTCGGGAGGCGGAAACGTGTGCCCGCATCGCCCATGACCTGGCCTTCCCGTTTTTTGTGTCATTCGTGTGCGATCGACCCGGTAAATTACTGAGTGGCGAATCCATCCTGGAAGCGGCCAGTGCGATCATCCCCTTTCAGCCGCTGGCATTGGTTATTAACTGTACCCATCCCGCCATCATCGGTGAGACGTTAGAGGCCCTCCACCAGAATACGGAATATCCCCTGGGCGCATACGCGAATGTGGGGCATTCCATCCCTGAACAGGGAGGGACGATCGACCAGATCCTCTCTCCCGCCGGTTATCTGCGGTATGTCAAACATTGGATGGGGTTCGGTCTTCGGTTGGTGGGAGGGTGCTGCGGAACCACCCCGGAGCATATCCGCAATATCCGGGATTATCTGAATCGCAAACCTGATTGAAAACCGATTCGTCTGCCATGGCTACTCTGATCTTTTGTAATATTCCGGAACCGAATCATGCCTTTCCCATGGTTCCTTTTATGCTCGAATTTCTAGCCCGGGGGCACCGGGTACTTTTTTCCACCGGCGGGCAGAGCCTTCCCGTTTCCCGCGAGAATCTCGATGCGGTGGTGCATCAGATCCTGATGCAAGGCACCGTGTTGCGCCCATTCGGGGAGGAAGCCGATACCTTCTACGAGCGGATTCTGGAGAGAGCTTCGGCCGCTGTGGAGGCATACGGACCGGTTCTGCGCCGGGAATCGCCCGATTTCGTCGTGGTGGGGAGCCTGGATTTCGGTGCCGCCATTGCCTCGGAACAATTGGGGGTGCGGTGGTCGGTGATGGGCAATAATCCCGGAATGCTCGAGCCGGAGGACGGCATCCCTTACACGGGGCGCGGCATCGGTTCCACCGGATTGAGAACCCGCGTGATTCGCTATTTTCATCGCTGGGGCCTCAGGAAGTGGGATGCGGCCATCAACGCACTCCGGCAAGCGCAGGGGCTTGCGCCGATCGAACGGGCCTTTACCCGGCAAATGCTCCGGGGGGAGCAATATCTTGCCCTGGGAATTCCCTCCATGGAAATCGGTTCGCCCCGGTTTCCGGAGCAGGTGGAGTTTGTGGGACCGGTGGTGTGGGGGCCGGAGCTGACGGCCTATAAACCGGAGTGGTTCGGACAACTCACCGCTCCCGTGGTGGTGGTCCTGTTGAAATATATTCCGACACCGGATAATCATATCCTGGTGAAGAGGCTGATAAACGGCCTGGGCGGAGAGCATTGCTCGGTCGTTATCGAAAGTGGTGGCGAGAATCTGGAGATAGAGGCGTTGCCGGATAATTTTCGGGTTGTCGAGCAGTTGACGTTCTCGTCCTTGCTCCCGGACGTCCATTTGCTCGTGCATCGGGGGAATTACTTCGCCTATGCCACCGGCATCCGGGAAGGGATCCCGGCCATTATCGTGCCTTCGGGAGCCGAGGGGCGGGAAAACGCCGTCCGGGCGCAAACTGCCGGGATCGCGGAAATGATGGCCCTGGACCAGTTTCGCCCGGAACGGATCAGGAAGACGATGGGTAAACTGCTGGGGGAACCGCTCACCCGGATGCTGGCGGAACGGTTGCGCCACGGATTGGAAGGATACCAACCGGTTCGGGAGGTGGTCCGGGGCGTGGAACGGCTGATTCAGAATCCGGAGCCGCCTGGAGAGTGAGCCCCGAAGGATGGCCCGCGGTCACGCCGGAACCCGAGAGCCGGGAATACTTTCCGTGACAGGTTGCCTTCATTTTTCCCCGTTCCCGCTTCAATCATCTTGAGAATCGAGTTTTCCCGCTATACATTACCGGTTAACCAAGGAACCAGACATGTCGGATATTCGCAGGCAGCTAGAACACCTGAAATCCGCGGCCGGATCTGCCGATTCCGGCGCCTCAACCTCCGTGAAGGAGAAGTTGAACCGGTTGTATAACCGCACCTCCACCGGATCCCGGCAAAAGTTTTTTGCAGAGGAACAAGTAGTCCGGGATCGAAAGCGGTTGGAAGAACTGGTCGCCGGTGAGTATGTGAATACCCACTTCGGTGATATTTTCCGCGCGCGGACGACGTACGACGTGGCGTACGAACACGGAAATACGACCCTGGAGAGCTTCCGGGAGGTCAACCCGGTGCACCTGGAACAGCTGGGAAACCTGCGGATCCCCCCGGAACAGCCGTTATCCCGGGCGTTGTTTCTGGACACCGAAGCGTCCGGCTTAAGCGGTGGCACCGGCACCTATGCATTTATGGTGGGATTGGGATATTTTTTGGACGAACAGTTTATTGTGGATCAGCTGTTTGTCGATAGCTACGTCAAGGAGGAAGGGATGCTGGATTTACTCCGGGATTACCTGGAGTGCGCCTCCGCCCTGATCACCTTCAACGGGAAGAGTTTTGACGTGAATTTGCTGGAGACCCGGTTTTTGCTCCACGGCCAGGAGAGTCCGTTCGAGAACATGCCGCATCTGGATCTGTTGCATCCCTGCCGGAATCTCTGGAATCTGGATCTGGAGAACTGCCGGCTTCAGACCCTGGAGCGGGAAATCCTGCATTTTTATCGGGAAGGCGACACCCCGGGCGAGGAAATACCGGGCATCTATTTCGACTTTCTCCACACAGGAGATCCCACCGGGATGGCACCGGTGTTCGAACACAACGTGCACGATATTGTTTCCATGGTGGGGGTGACGATGATGCTGGAGCAAAATTACCAGGGCGTACGTTCGATTCCCGGAGAGAGCGGATTAACCATGTTCAGCCGGGGAAAAATGCATGAGCGGCTGGGGGAAGTGCAGACAGCCCTGGAATGCTACCACGCGACGCTCGAGGTGGATCTCAGTCCGAACAGGCGGGGCCAGGTCCTCTCCAGGATGGCGGGATTGTATAAAAAAAGGGAACAGTGGACCGAGGCGGTGGGATTATGGGAACGGCAGGTGAACACACCGGGTGTCTTTCGTCTGGAACCCTATGAAGAGCTGGCCAAGTATTACGAGCATCAGGCCCGGGATTACGAGCAGGCAATTGGGTGGGTCGCCGCAGCCCTGGCGGAGTTACCGGTTCACCGGGACGACGATCAGGCCTCCCTGGAATACCGGCTGGAACGTTTGTACCGTAAAGCGGAAAAAAACAGATGAATCGGATTGAGATCCGGAAGGTCCGTCTCATCCTGAATCCGGTGGCCGGCCACGGCCGGGGCCGGAAACTGCTGGAAAACATCCTGAAACTCTTCCGCAGCTATGATATCGAAGTTGATCTCACCGTGACGGAATATCACGGGCATGCTGCCGAACTGGCGGAACAGCTCCCGTGCGAGTATTGTGACGCGATAGTGGTGGCCGGCGGTGACGGCACGGTGTATCATGTGATCAACGGGTTGATGGCCCGGCCCGAAAACGAACGGCGGCCGCTGGGGATTATCCCGATCGGTACCGGGAATGCCGGAGCGACAGATACCGCCGGTGTGCGCACGGTGGATCGGGCCATGGAAGTTATCGCCGGCGGAACAACCCGCCGCGTCGATGTGGGGACCTTTCTGATGGGACGGCAGAAGTACTACTTTCTGAATGTCATCGGGGTCGGATTCGTCGCGGAGGTGGGTGATATGGCGGTCAAGTGGAAATGGCTGGGCGCGTCGGCCTACACGGTGGGAGTCCTCTGGGAGACGCTGTTTCTCAAATCGCATCACATGCACTTTGAGATGAACGGAGAACAGATCGACATGGCCGGGACCTTCGTGGAATTTTGTAACACCCGGTACACGGCCGCCGATATGCTCATGGCGCCGGACGCGGAAATCGATGACGGATTCCTCGATATGGTGGTGTGTAAAAAATTGTCCCGCCGCCGGCTACTGCGCGCCTTTCCCAAGGTCTTTAAAGGGACCCACGTCGCGTTACCGGAAGTCGATGTCTACAAAGTGCGATCGGTAAAATTGTGGACGGAAGAACCCCGGGTGTTAATCCCCGACGGTGAAATATTCGGTCGCACTCCTATTGAAATTGGGATTGAGCCACATGCAGTGGAAATACTCAGCTCGATGCCGGATGATCCGGCGATTTCCGAAGAGGACCGATGAGGGCAACACTCCGATGGCCGGTGACGGGGGCTCTGTATCTCTGGGGTGGGTTCTGGGCGATCCTGCTGGTGATCCTGGTCTTGATTGCAGCCATTCTGATACCATTCGGGCGCTATGAAGGGGTCATCCGGTACGGCTGCCGGGCTTTTTTATGGTTATTAGGGTTCCGCGTGACGGTTACCGGAATGGAACGAGTGGCCCCGGAGACTCCCTGCATTTTCATGGCAAACCACGTCAACATTTTTGATGTCTTCGTCTTGGGAGGGTACATTCCCGGATTAAAACGGGGGGTGGAGGCAGCGGAGCATTTCGACTGGCCGTTGTGGGGGGCGATGGTGAAACGCCTGGGGAATATTCCCATCCGGCGCACGCAACTGGAGGAGGCCAAGAAAAGTCTGGAAACCGCCGCCCACGCAGTGGAAAAAGGCGTTTCCATCGTGATTCTTCCCGAAGGGCATCGGACCAGAGATGGGGCGCTGCGACCGTTCAAGAAAGGACCGTTTTATCTGGCCACTGCGGCCCGCGTGCCCATCGTGCCGGTCGGTCTCTCCGGTATGTGGGAGGTGAAGCAGTACAAAAACCCTCACTGGCGACCGGGCTCCATCACTGTCCGGTTCGGAGAGCCACTTCCTGCGGGTACGGTGCAGGACACTCCGGTGGATGCACTCGGACAGTTAGTCCGCCAGGAGATCCTGCAACTCATCGATTATGACGAAACCCCCCGTCGGACCGCCGCTGCCGGGTCGGACAGCTCGTCGTAGGCCCAGACGTTACGCCCGACCTCGCGCCTTCTTAGTCAGGCCGGCGAATCTCAAAGTCAGCGGTAATATTTGCCGTTTTCCCCAGCATCGCCGAGACGCTGCAGTATTTATCCTTGGACAGTTTAATAGCCTTCTCAGCGTCTTTTTCCGTCAGATCGGGGCTGGTAAAAATATAGCGCAGATGAATATCGGTGAAGACCTTGGGATGGCTCTCCGCCCGCTGGGCGCTGACCTGAAGTTCAAAGTGCTGCAGGGTTACCCGCCGCTTCTCCAGGATCACCACGACATCCAGACCGGTACAGGAAGCGAGGCCCATCAATACCATCTCCATGGGGGAGGAGGCGGCGTTGGAGCCCCCCGCTTGTTCGCGGGTGTCGACCGGTACCCAGTGATTTGATTCCCCCTTGACCAGAAAGGTCCGTTGCTCCAGGTGCTTGGCGATAATGTCCATTGGAACTGTCTGTCTCCTTCGTTTGTCCGCTTGCGTTAGTGAAATTAGAGATAGTTGTGTTTAAAAGGTTACGAAAAGACCATGGGATGTGACCGGAATTCCGCCGGACAGACCGCCTCCGGCGACACGAGGGAATGCCGGGGCAAGGGACGCTCCCCGGCCAAAAAAGTCAGGATTGATTTTTAAATCGGTTGTAAGCGACCAGTCCCCCCTTGAGATGTTTGACGTTTAATCCGTACCGGTGCAGGAACCGGGTGACCGCCGCACTGCGGGAACCGGTTTGACAATACACCACGATTTCCTGCCGCTTATGTTTCTCCAATTGATTCAACTTGATTCGTAACTCCTGCGCCGGGATGTTTTTTGCGTTCTTCAGGTGACCGCTGTTGTACTCCGACCGGGTTCGGATATCGAGTATAATTGGCTTGGGCACTTTGTTCAGGCGCTCATCTAGTTCGGCGGGAGACAGATCAAATTTTCGCATCTGAAGCCGTCGAAAGACGATCCATCCGATAATCAGTACAACCAATCCAATCCAGAAATATTCCATGATGCTCCCATCGTTTCGGCAGTTAAAAACACGTCATCGAATCGTGAATTGTGTAATATGTGGATAACCGTCCGGTAAATCAATCGCTATTGACGCTGCAAAGGAACGGCGAGAAACATCGGACACAGTCCGTCGGCGGTGAGAGGTGTGAGTACCGCAGTATATTGTATGGCGATCCGGGAGGGGTGAAGTGCAGCTTAACGAGGGCTCTTGCGTTTTTGGTGCGATAATTCGATGACAGATGACCATCTCGAATCATGTCCCATGTATTCGCTGCTTCATAGAAGCGCGCAGGAGCCGGTTTGTTCCGTTCCTTTCGCTGTGATCGCGGGACTCCCTTCCGGAGATACATAGACGGCTCACATCGGGGCAACCGTCTGCTCTGTGAATTGACACCGGCGAAGTATCATCTTACTTTTAAAATATGACGACTATCAGGTTACTCATAATGGGTTGTGCGCTGCCGGGTGCCGCTGTGAGCCTTTATTTTACGCTGGCAACCTACCATCTGGTGAGGGAGGATTTGATCGAAAGCATGCCGGTCTGTAGTATCCGGGGGAAAAAGCAACGGATCGTCGATACATCGTATGGGCGTGTTTTGTATTTACCGAACTCGGTCTTCGGGCTCATGTATTATCTGGCGCTCATCGTGTATGGGCTCCTGTGGTGGAATACGAGTGGTCCGGTGATTGATGCCGGATGGCTGATGGTGAGTTTTGGGGTGGTCGTGTTTTCCGTCTACCTGTTTCGTTCGCTGATAGTGAAACTGCAAACTCTCTGTAAACTCTGTATCCTAACGCACATCCTGAACCTGGGGATTTTTATTATATTTATCTTAAAGTATTATGGGACATAGGAGTACTCATGCCACATTCCGACATGCATTCGCCGGCTTTATCTCTCGGAACATGGAGGGGATGACAGTATCGGAGTTCCTTCGCTCCGGATAAGGTGATGGCTGGTGGAGCCGGAAACTGAAAGGAGTTGTTCTGGTCTCGGCAGATGGTGGCGGACCTAATGATTTTGCTCCCGATGACGATATTAATTTGAATAAGAGGGGGGAGGCTAGCACTACGATCTGAAGGGACAAGAGAATTGTTGTAGGGGCGCGGAGAATTGAACTTCCGGTGGAATGTGATTTCAGGCAAAGAGGAAGAATCCGGAAACAAGGAGCATTCTATTGGGTTAAACCAAACAATTATAAAGCCGGAGTTGGGGTTTTATCCGGAACTTTTATTGGTGCAGTGGGATTGGAACCGGTGAGTTTGATGATACGCCTCATGAGCATATACGGTTGTGGTGGTCGGATATAGCGGATTATGAAATTTTTAATACTGGCAAATAGCGTAGAACAAGCGAATACACACTTTCAGAGTGGGCCGTTCGTCTCAAAAAATGACAAGGTACATCTGACCACCGGCAGAGAAGATTTCGTTTCTCAGTTACATGATTCCTCTTATGACATAATCTGTTTGTATTATCCGCTCCGATGGACAGACAATTTAGCCGCCGTGCATCGGATTCTGGAAGAGACCAGTCATATCCCTCTCCTGATCATCGGCAGGGCCGATCAGGAAGCGGTCTTAGTGCCGATCCTTACACAAGAGCGATGTCATTTTGTAGACGAGGAAAGACTGCATTCATCACCGGAGGTATTTCGGGAGGTGCTGGAGGCACCGGCCGGCACTTCGGAGCGCGAGGAGGAACGGCTGCGTAATCAGTCCGGAAACAACCGGGGTTTTCAGCTGCCGGATGCAGGGTATCGGGTGCTGTTCGAACAGGCCGAAGAGGCCATTTTTATCCTCCGGGATGGTATTTTTGTCGAATGCAATCAAAAAACGGAAGATCTCTTTAAGGCCCCCAGGGAGAAGTTACTCGGTCGCAGCCCGTTCGAATTGTCTCCGGCCAAACAACCGGATGGCCGGCGCTCTGAGGAAAAGGCGGCTGAGTTGATCACCGCAGCAAGGCAGGGCACACCGCAGCATTTCCACTGGCAACACAAGCGACCGGACGGTTCGGTATTTGATGCGGAAGTCAGTCTGAAAGCGGTCGCCTGTGATACCGGGAACGTATTGCAGGCGATCGTACGAGACATCACTACCCGGAAAAAAACCGAGCAGCGGATCCGGGATCTCTCCCGGTTTCCGGAGGAAAATCCTTCACCCATTATTCGGGTGAGCATTCAGGGACAGATTGTGTATGCGAATCGTCATGGCAAAGAGGCACTTGAGCAGTTAGGGATCGGATCAGACGAAAACTTGCCACCGGAATTGATGCGAAAAATCGAGGAGGTCGTGCGGGGGGGGAGTGTGACTCCCCTGGAATACAAGATCGGCGGGAGATACTATTCGTTTATCTTTTCCGAGCACCCCCAGCGGGGATATGTCACACTCTATGGATTTGACATCACTGAAACCAAGCACTCGCAACAGGCATTGGAAGAGGCGAAGCGCCGGTACCAAACCTTTGTGCAAACCAGTTTCGAAGGGATTTTCAGCGTAGAGATGGAACGTCCTCTGGATATACACCTGTCACCGCCGGAGATCATCACCTGGGTCCGAAAGTACGGATACATCGGCGAAGCGAATGACGCCTCTGCAGCCATGGTGGGTTTGGACGGTGCGGAGAGTTTCATCGGCATTCGTTTGGCAGAGATCCTTGATCAGGGCGAAAATAATTCTCAGGGAGTGATGGAGCAATTTATCAGGAAGCAGTTTCGGTTGTCGGAAGGGGAACTGGTGTGGACCGGCTTTGACGGGATCACCCGGATTCTGCAAATCAATATCACGGGGGTGTTTGATCAGAACCGTTTTTACAGAGCATGGGGAACGTTGCGCGATGTGACGGAGAAACGTCGCAATGAAGAAGCCCTTCGCGAAAGCGAGGCCAAGTTTCGGGCCCTGACGGAATCGGCCAGCTCGATTACGTTTATTTATCAACGTGATAAAATTCAGTACCTGAATAGTACCGCCGAGAAATTAATCGGATGGACCAGGGATGAGGTGATTGGGCGGAAAGTCTGGGAATTTGTTGCCCCCGAGTATCGTGAAATGGTGAAGGAGCGGGTGGGAGCCCGTCAGCGGGGAGAAGAGCGTCCGGCTCAGTATGAATTAATATTACGGACCATGGCGGGGGACGATATTTGGGTGGAAGTGTACCTCACTCCCATCGAGCTGCATGGTGAACGTGCCATTCTTGGTACGGCATTTGACATCACCGAACGAAAACACTCCGAAGACATCCAAGCGGCGATATTTCAGATCTCGGAAGCGACCCACACCAGCCAGACGATGGATGAAGTGTACGCCAGTATCCATAAGATTATCCGGAAGTTAATGCCGGCGAAAAACTTTTTCATCGCTCTGTACGATGAAGAAAACGGAGAGATCACTTTCCCGTATTTTGTGGATGAATTCACTTCCGATCCGTCCCCCCGGAAAGCGGACAACGGAATCACCGAGTATGTCATCCATTCCGGGAAACCGCTTTTACTGGACCATGAAACACTAGAGAAATTTCGGAAGCGCAAGGAAATCGAACCCCGGGGACATACACCGGTGGATTGGCTGGGTGTGCCCTTGCGCACCGAAGAAAAGACCATCGGAATTCTGGCGGTGCAGAGCTATGATACCGGCGTGCGATATACCGAGAAGGAAAAAAATATCCTGAATTTTGTTTCCATGCAGGTGGCCATGACTATCGCCCGGAAACAGACGGAATCGGAATTGGCCAAAGAACGCCAGCAGCTGACCGTCACCCTGCATTCCATTGGAGACGGCGTACTGACCACCGACACCGCGGGCCGGATTGTATTGGTGAACCGGGCGGCGGAGAATCTGATCGGTCGATCCGAGAGTGAGCTGCAGGGAGAATGTCTGTCCGGGGTCCTGTCAACCGGGGCGCAGGAAACTGCGGAATATTTTGATGAGACTATTCGACGGGTGGTGGAATCCAAGCAAATTCGTATGCTGCCTCCGCAAACGGTGTTGAAATTTCGGGAGGAGTCCCGCCGGATTATCGC